>Ga0247610_10001597_pt1 | contig 27858 bp, 56 predicted proteins | sample 174DNAGHGhighgp2_FD_193483 | JGI IMG/M metagenome (GOLD analysis project Ga0247610, IMG submission 193483) | Sheep rumen microbial communities from Palmerston North, Manawatu-Wanganui, New Zealand - 1742 DNA GHGhigh gp2 | ecosystem: Host-associated > Mammals > Digestive system > Stomach > Rumen...
AACTTAATAATTCAGTTGATGAAGCTTCTCCTTTTTCTTGTAAACCAATTTCTATCATTTCATATGCTTTTTTATAAGAATTAAGTCCTTCTTTCATCATTATCTCTCCATTATGATTCATTTTTTGTATCTTTAGGATCTCCTTTTCCTGATCTATTTTTTGGTTCATTTGGTTTTGTTGGATCTCCATATGCTCCACCAGCAGGCTGTGTTAATGCTGATTCTATATCCGCATTTACTTTTTCAATCCATGAATCATCAATAAATTCAAGTTGTTCAACTGGAATTGCTTTTCCTCTGAATGAAAGCTGAGCTCTTGCTTCATCTCTTGAAATAAGTCCGTATCTTAATGCTGGGAATAACCAAGTTGCTACATCTGCATTTGATTCTGTTGTAAGTGTTGGAAAAATAAGATAAATATTTGCATAATCTTTTCCTGGAGTTTTACCAGCAGCTTCTAAAAATGGTTCATATAATTGTTCTACAAGTGCATCACTAAGATCCATTTGTAAATCTTTTAAATCATTCATATATTGTGCTGCTTGAGTTTTAATAGCTGATAAATTATCTGCTTTACCACCAATAATACTCATAGGAAATGTTAAAAGACCAAAAGATTCTTTTAATGCTTGTAATGTATTAACCATATCATATTGATTTTGTGCAAAGCCAATAGTTTCTGTAGTAATTCTATCTGTTGTTACTACATCATTTGAATATTGTAATTGATTTTGTAATGATTCTACAATACCTTCTAATTCTTCTTCTTGTAATTCTTCATCATCTCCAACTTCTACAAGCCATTGTAGAATAGGTATTGCAAATTTATCTACTATTTCTGCTAAATTTAATTCTGTATTAAGCATTAAATGTAATGTTTGCACTAATTTTCCTAAAAATGACATTCCGAATACTTGTCCAATATCAGGGTCATATGCAAAATGAATAATATCTTCTGGTGGAATTTCAATATCTCCATCTGTACCTTTATAAATCCATTGTTCTATTTCACCATCTGCTTCATTAATTTGCGGTTCCATATTTTTAGGGTGTAATAAATAAAGATTAGCCAACATTTCTTCTTCTTTATTACCTATATAAAGAAATGATGTTCCATATTTTAATGCTTGAAGATACATTTGTTTTATATGTTTACGTTTCAATCTCGCGGTATATATAAATGCTTCTTCTTCTAAATCTTCTATTCTATTTCCTTCCATATCTACTATTTGAACTCTAAACATTTCAGGAACAGCATCTGATGCTATTTTTTTTAATACACGATTTAATATTGTTGAATGATACAATCCATCAATAAGATCATAATCAAGATCTGCTGACCCATATATATCGGTATATGAAGAAAATTTTTGAGAATATGTTTTTTCTTCATATTTACGCATATCACCAGCAAAAGTAGCAACAACTCTATCTCGTCTACTTTGAGCAAAAATATCTTTTTTTGTCAGAGCCTTCTTCTTGGAATGTTCATTATTTTTTTGCTGAACTTGTTCGGTTTTTCCTTTTTCTGTCGCCATGTCTTATCTCCAAAACTTTTCACAACTGTTTTTGGTATTTGTTTAACTATGATAGGTGGTTTAAAATTCAAACCAAGTGCCATATTGTAAACACATAAATTAATTGCATCAACATAATCATCAGAACCTGCTCCTTTATCATAAATAAAATTATTATCTTTAGTTATTTCTCTTTTGTATCCTGTCATTTCTTCTGCTGCTCTTTTATTATAATTAATTACTACTTTACCATGTTCCATTGCTGATACTGCAAATTCAACAGCTTCTCTTTTTGTTTTTGTACTGAAAATAAAATCAACAACAGGATATGCATTTTTTTTCTTTTTTACTCTTTTTGATACATTTTCATATATTGCTGCTCCTACTCCAGTTGTATCTATTATTCCTCTTCTAATATTAGGAAATCTTTTAGGTAGTTCTTCTACTATATAATCTTCAATGTATCCGTATTCTGTACCTAATGGAAATTCTTTTTTATATTTTAAATCTAATGTTCTATCTTGTGGACTATATTGTTCTCCAACTTCTGCAATATATAATACAGTTTCATTTCTTGTTTTACCAATATCCACTCCATATACTACCAATTTATCTGATCTAAATGGTGGTATATGTTCTGTATAATTTTCAAATGTTGAAGTTGGTTTATTATAAAAAACCTTATTTTGCAGTTCTAAAGGATATACATCAGTTACACTTGACATAAACTCAAGACAATATTCTTGTTTAAAATCAATAGGGCCAATATTTAAATAATCTTCTTTTAATTCTTCTATTGTAATACGTGGTGTTCCTGATGCTACAATATTATCATTTTCATCTAAATATGCTGTTTGTTTTCTGTATACTGTGAATGTTCCTTTATTTTCTGGATAGTATTTCCATTCACCATTATCCCATATTGCTGGTGCGTTTTCAAGTGATTCATATAAAAACCCTACTTTTGCTCTTGGTGTTCCTGCTACAATAAATTTTGAATCACCTTTTTGTCCACGAATAACTGGAATAATTTTTTTAAGAAGTGAATCAGGTACATCTTGAATTTCGTCTATAATTAGTAAATTTGCACCTGAACCAATTACTGAGGATACATTTCCTTTACCCCCACCTGTTCTTATTGCTATCCTTGAACCATTTTTAAATTTCTTTTCCATTACATTATTGACTTTTACATCTTGTAAAATAATTTCTGAACGTTCTATCATCCCTGATATTGTTTCCGCTAATTCTTTTGCTTGTGTTTCGGTAGGTGATAATACAAATACTCTTTGATGTTTAAAAAATAATGCTCTGTGTATGCATTCTATTGCCAACATAAATGATTTTCCAAGTCTTCTTCCACAGAAATAAACTACTGGTGAAATTTTTGAAGAAACCATTGCTTTTTGATGTTCTTCAAGTTCATAAAAACCACCATCTTCAGAGCGAATCATATTCTCTGCAAAAAAAACAATATCTTCTCTACATTTAAGTATAAATTCTCTTTCGTCCATTATAATCACTTAACAAGTATTTGCTTGTGCTTGTTGGTTTGGCTCACAACAATTAGCTGGTTTACTTGGGATTGGAAACCCAGCTGTATTACTATAATCGTAAGAACCAGTTCCATCTACTACAACCCATTTTCCATTCAATTCTAAAGCATTAAAATAATGTCCAGCAATATGAACTCCCCAAGATTTTACCCCTATTGCATCAAAAGCGCATTTTAATAAACGTGTAGTATCCCCACAATTAGCTCCACAAGCTTGATCATACATATCTGATACACAAGGCCATAATGCTGATGAATCTGCATATAAACAATATCCAAATTTACTTCTAATATGTACATAAACTTCTTCTGGTGTTTTTCCAGCAACATCTTTAGCAAGATTTGAACCTTGTTTACATCTTGGTCTTGTGTGTTGTTCTTGTGGTGCAAATTCTGGTTTTTCTAAATCTCCTGGTGCAAGAACATGTGCATCATTAATATATGCATTGTTATTTGGCATTATTTCACAGACATAAAAACAGTCATCTCCAAAACCACCTGCTGAACCTGTGGTAGATTGTATTCCTCCTATTCCTATTGTTGCATTTACTGGATCTTCAGGTGTATCAGGTCCATATTTTAATGTTAAGTGCATTATTGGTGCTTGTTTTGGTGTCCATCTCATTCTATATCCTTGCACAAAATAAATTTCATAATCTTTTTTTTCTATGGTTATATCGTATTGTTCACCATCTTCTGTGGTTACTTGTTGAATAGTCTTTCCTTCATTACTAATTTCATTAATATTAGATATTGTAACTCCTTTCCTCATTTTTTTTTCTTGTGCTTTGTATAATTTTTTAATAGAACCTTTCATTTGAGTTGTTGTTACATTTGTTAATGTTTTTGGTATTTTAACCCACCCACCAACTGTTATATTCGGATTATATAAGCAATCTATTTGTATATCTAATGAATAATCTCTTATGTGAGCGGATAATAATGCTCTTGCTTTTGATTTGGCTGTTTCTTCATCATCTTCAGGAAATTCATAATAAAAAGTATTTTCTCCATATAATTCTATTAAAACATCATGTTGGTATTTTATAATTCCATCTGCATATGTTACTTCTACCGCATTATACAATCCTTCTGTTGTCCAATCATGTCTAACGCCTTCTATAAGAATGTCAGATTCTTTTATTTCTGGGATATATTCTTCGTATAACTCTTGGTATTTGTAAAGATCTTTAAAGGTTAATAAATAAGCCATATTATTAGCAATTGTAAATACGCCATCTATTGCTCCTATCATTTGTTTAATAAGACCATAAAAAGTTTTATCTTTAATTTGAATAGCTGTTCCCCCAACATCACCTGTTCCAGATGTGGGTCCTCCACTTACAATACCTTGCCCATTTAAGGCATTGATTGCAGCCTGTAACATTTCTTCTCCAGTTTTACCTCCATATACTGCTATACATTTTCCTTGTGCTTTTTGATTCATTTGTGGATAGGTCATACCTGTCCATTCGTCACATACTGAATTACAATCTGAATCTCGTGGTATAACAGAGGTTTCAAAAGCTTCTTGTGAGGTTACTAATTGTGATGCATCTCCTCTTATGATAAAAATATCTTTATCATATAAATCTTTAGTTCCATCTGCAAATGAAAATAAACTTGCTGCCATTAAGTATATTCCTACTTTTCCTTTTGCCTCCGCAGTATATCCATATTGTGAAAATGGACCAGGACCTACACTTAATTGTTCTACTACATTAAATCCTGCTTGTTTTAATCCACTTGCAACTGTATTTATTGCTTGTGAGTCATTTCCTGTGTTTGTGTCACATCCTACAACTATATCTACCATTGCTTTATTTCCTCATTTTGTCTAAACTTCATAAATATATATTTTTTAGTATTTAAAGTTATTTATATATGAACTTTTTTCAATGTCTTACATATATATTTTAGAAAAAAAAGTGTAAGACAATAAAATAAATGAGGTTTGATAATTATGGATAAATTTACAATTAGAGTTGATAATGCTCGAAAGGATTTTATGAATATGGACGGCGATATTTGGGATAATATTGAAAGATTATGGAAAATGGGATATAGTTTAAGAGTTATTTCTGAAATTACTGGTATTACTCGTAGTATGTTACAACGCAAATTAAGTGAAGATGGGCATGGTCGTGATGATGATGTAAGAACTCAAAATCGTGATTACAGAGTACAACAAGCTAAAAAGTTACTTAATAATGGAAAAAATAGACAAGAAGTTGCTTTTGCACTTAATGTTAATGTTCGTACTGTTGACAGTTATATTAAACAATTACGTAATCGTGGAGATTTATAAATGCAAGTTCGACATAAATTTGATGTTGAAAAATGGAGTGAGCGTTTAAATTTGCCTTATGTTTCTCGTATTTGGTTTAATTATAATTTTGGTGGGGGTTGGGGTGACCGTGACCATGGTAGTAAACATTATAATACTCGTGTTGGTGGTGTTTTTAATGTTGAATGTAAAAGATTAAATCAGCGTATGAATATGGTGTTGAATAGTATTATTGATGGTAAGTGGGAGAATTGTTGTAGTTTGTATGCTGGAATAATTGCTTTTTGCCTCAAGTATTGTAAGGAGGATATTACTTACTATGAAGATAATCGACAAAAACATCATATATCTGTGAGTAAGTGTTGCGAAGAGTTAAGATTTCCTACTTGGTGTAGACCAAAACTGGAAAAAATATTCAAAATGAATATTTCTCTTGAAGATTATTTACATTCTTTTGATCATGTTGATAGAGTTAATTTTGATATTGATAGTGCTTTGATGGTTCATAAATTACAAGGAGATGCTGCTATTTTTAGTATTTTAACTCAACTTTTTTTTGTTTATAAGTATTCTTATGGTACTTCCGCTAATTTAGTACCTGAATTACCTATTATTTGGACACCTAAAGTTTCTGATTTTGTTACTGGTACTTCTTTTCCTGTTGTTGCAAGTAAGTTTAGTAATAATTTTGAGTGGAGAAGAAATGATAATGGTGTTTTTTTGTTTGATGAGTTTAATAATCCTATTGATTGTGCAAGTGTTGGTTTTTTTAATGTTTTTAATGAGTCTTTAGGAAATAGGTTATCTTTTTGTTCTGCAAGTGGTGAATTGCCTAATTATGTTATTTGTTGGTGTTGGAAGGATTTAGTTGATGCTGTAGGACACTATAATGGAGATATTTTAGTAAGAAATATGTCAGGAGGACATAATGGATGGTTTAGATTTGGTTTAGGAGGAAAATTAGCAGTTTGGACAGAAAAAACTCAAGTTTACAGTAGAAAATCAACTAAAAAAATTCCTGGAATAAAGGTTGATTGGTATCCTGGAGAAAAACGATGGAAAGCAATTGTTAATCTTGCAGGACAAAGAGTAGATGATAAATTAGATGAAGAAGTAATTTGGAATTGGGATGAAATGTGTGATTGGTTTGAATTAGGTAAAATGTGTAAAGAAGTTTTAAAAAATAGATAAATATAAAAAAATAAAAGAACATAAGTGTGGTTCAAGAATCTACTCGAACCACAAGAATATCGTATTGGTAATGTTATTTTTATGTCAAACAGTATATATACTTTTTTCTTTTTTTTATATTATTAGTGTAGGACACTTCAGTCAAAAATAAGTTTGCGAAAAACACCTACTTTTTTTTTCTTTTATTAGTATCATTGTTTGTGCTTATTTCTCCTTTTTTGAGTTTTAATAAGTATTAACTTTGATATATAAAATTTTGAGGTGATAGCATGATTATTAATTTTTTGGATACAGAAACTTCAGGCTGTAATCCAAACACAATTGTACAGTTATCAATGATAACTGTTAATGGTCCTGATGTTTTAGTATATGATCATTTTATTGATCAACCAGATATCACTCAAAGAAATACCAATATTACTGGTATTACTCGTAATGATATCTGGAAATATGGTATCCCTGAAAAAGATGTTGCTATACATCTCAAATCTTTAATGATTCACCGTCCTATGATGGTGGCTCATAATGTGCAATTTGATTTATCCATGATTTTTGATTTACTCAAAAGAAATCTTGGATATGAAATTGCATATGAATTAGTTAGTAATTGTAAGTGGATTGATACTCTTACAATTGCTAAAGATAGGTGGGCATATTGTTCCAATATGACCCACAAATTAAAAGATTGTATTAAAAGATACAATCTGACTGATGTTATTAACAGTCATAATGCTTTAGATGATACAAAAGCATTATTTGCTGTATTTAAAGCATTAGCAGATGAACGTAATGACATCAGTAAATATGCAAATGTAATTGGATATAACCCTAATTATCCAATTAATGATGCATATAAGTTTGGTTTCATTACTTACAAACCACAACCTAATAATCGTGGTTTTGTAGATGCTAATGAAATCTTACCATTAATATAAATATAAGGAGGTGAACAAAAATGAGTAATGAAGAAATTTTTGAATTATACATATACTTTTCTTCTTTAACCGAAGAAGAAAAAGAAATTTCTTCTCTTAGAGAAGAATTTACATAAAGGAGGTGATAATCATGGTAACTATACATCGATATATTAATACTGACGTTGGTATTGCAAGATATAATAACAAGGATGGAAGATATCTTTGTCATTATAAGGGTTATCAAAAATCACTTCACAAAGTGGTTTTTGATAAACACTATGGTAAAAAAGCCCGAAAAGGACTTGAAATTCACCATAGAGATGGCAATAAGTTTAACAACCACTATAGTAACCTTATTGCTATTGACAAAGAAACCCATGATTGGCTACATTCTCAAATAGAAAAAGCTAATTATGAGGTAAACATTATCGAAAATTCATTTGCTGATGCAAAAGCATCAGTACCTTTAAAAATAAGGTGATTAAATGGTTAAATATACTAATACTACTCTTTCTTGGAAAAGAGTAGTACAAGAAGAACTTGATTATTATAATAATCAAGAAGATGACCAAGATTATGATCTTGGTTATGAATATTAAACAGTTGAAATGAGGCGAAAGCCTCTTAAAAATACTATTGCATCTTTTTTCCATTAAAACAAGGTATTAACTATATAGGAGATAATATTATGAACAATACAATAGCAATATTAATGTTTTTAATGAACAATATGGAAAAAATATATGAAGAAGGAATTATAGTTGTTGACATTATTGAGGATATTATGGCACATCCTCACTATCATTCTAGAACAGTATTTGAAGTATACTATGATCCAGATGAACATTGCTTTATGAGTGATTTAGGATGCAGCGGCTCACCAAGTGCCTGGAATCATTATGAAGATCCAATATATAGTTGGATTGAATTAGCGGAACAAATCGATTATTATATAGAAACAGCAAAAAGAGAAGAAAAAAATGATAAAAATAGTGTAGAATATTTAAAAATTGAATAAAAGTAGAGATGATGATTGTGAAAAATAATAAAATATGTGGTCGTTGCAATAATCACTTTTGTGGTCGTTGCTACGAACACAATAAACAAAGTGATGTGCTAGATAAGGCTTGTAAAAACTTTATCCAATTGACTGCTGAATACAAATTACATTAAAAGGTGTTAATATGGTAGATAATGACAGAATCAAATGTGTAATGATTGAAGACTTAAAAACCTTCGACAGAGAATTAAGAAGTCAAATACTTTCTGGCTTCTTAAAAGTAGCAAAAAATCAACGTACTATTGATATAATCAATAGTTTTGACTTTGATAAAAAAGAATATCCATTACTAGAATTTGAATTTGCAAACTATGATGATTACAAAGCCATCTGGTTTGCATTTACTAAAAAAGGTGAATAAGATGAAAGACTATTTAAAAGATGCAATAATCGATATTATTGATTATGGAGTTGATAATGATGATGATTAAAACAATTATCATCATTATCAGAACATTAATCACAGAATTAATTAAAATCTGTGATTTAGAGGCTTTATGGATGAATGATATTCGTAAAGCACAAAATGAATATAGAAAACAAAGCGGACATATTTTAAATAAATATGATCAAAATTGTTGGAAGGAGGATTACTTATGGTAATAAAAATGAAAGAATATGAAAAAAGTGATTTTGTAGAGAATATAATAAAAGAAAATATTCCTATGACTTGTGGAATTAGAATATTTAGTGTTAGATATTCTGGATATTGTAAACATGAACATGGAGATATTAGTATTATTATTACAGAAACTGATGAAGATGTTGAAATATGGAGATTAAATCACATATTAGAAAATATAAAGAAAATTTTATACAAAAGTCAAATAATAGATGAAATTTATACAAGTTTTAATGCTTGTAATGAATTTGTATTAAGATGTTATTACATCAAGGAGGAATAAAAAATGAGAATTGGAGATTTATTCAATTTAGAACAAATGAAAAAAGATTTAGAAGATGAACAAGAGTTAGAAAAAGATAAAATAGAATTTCAAAAATACCTAAAAGGTGATGACTAATGAATTGGATAGAGTTCTTAAAAGAATCTATCAAAGCAGATTTAACAGAAATGTTTGGATCTGCTAATGAATATACAGTAATGAGCTACTTGCAAGCTTTAGACCGTGGAATGAAATTATCACAAACAGACAAAGAAAAAATTAAAAATTTTGTTAATGCTTGTCATACAGTTTTAAGGGGTGATTTTAATATCACTTACTTTAAATTTTATTATGAAAATGTAATGCCACCAAGTTTTTTATATGTATATTGTTGTGGCATTGAAGTAGATGAAGATTGTGACTATGATTTTCTTGAAAAAGAACTTCAAGAATTTTTAAATGATAACACAGTTGAAGAAAACTGTGGTTCTTTTGATATAAAAATATTTTAAATAGAGGTAATTAAAATGTTAAGAATAATTACAGGAAAAAAAGAAGAAATTGAAAAATATGGAAATATCAAATTTCCAGAAGCTGGTACTGAACCAATAAAACTTTTGGAATTAGCTAAAAATATTGTTAAATCTATACCAATATTACATTCATGTGGTATTGATATTGAAATTATTACATATAGTGCAATATTTATAGAAGCTATTGATGTTTTTGCTGAATATTATTATCATTTGTATGATAAAAATTTAGCAGAATATATTTTAATCAAAGATAAGAAAGAAACAATACCTGATAATAAATTATACAAAGTGTATGATTTTATAGGTGATGCATATGATGAAATAGATATTTTAAGACTAATAGCAAAAATGGAGGATTAAAAATGTTAAAAGTAATTACAGCAAATAATTTGAAAGAAATTAAAATTGAAAAAGATATGATTGTTTGTCCTGATGCACAAATGCATCCAAACGAACAATATGAATATGCAAAAGAATTAATACAAAAGGCAAAAGATAAAGATATTACTATTGTAACTTTTTCTGCTGTTTTAATTCATTCTTTAGAAATTATGAGTAAATTCTTTGATATTAAAGTAGATTTTTATCTTTTGGAAGATAATGATTTTATTTTAATGAATGAACAAATGAATGTGTTATATTATTTATTTGCATGGCCATTCGAATTATTAACTCATATTTCAATGGATATGGAATTTGGTTTAAATAACTATTCCACTATAGAAGATTGGAATAAATTAGAAAAAGAAGCAATAGAATATGAAAAACATCACCAAAAACAATATTAAGGAGTTGATTAAAATGAAATTTAACAAAAGAGAATTAATAAAAATTTGCAATGAATCTTTAAAAACAAATACTGATGTAAATGTTGCATCAGCAATGTATACAGATGTCGAATTAAAATTTAATAAAGGAGGTGAAAATCATGAAAGTTTTAAACAATTTCAAAACTTTTGAAGAATTTAAAGCAGACATTATTGCTGACTTTATTTCAAGTTTGCCTGAAGAATTGCAAAAAGATATTGTTGAATATATGACAAATGAAATTAAATAGGAGTTGATAAAATGATACATGAACAATTAGCAGATGAAAATTTAAATGAAAAAGAGTTAATCATAAAAAGAGGAATCGATATGGGATTATTTGTTATTGATTCCGAAAAAGAATCAGCGGACATAAATAATACTAAAGAAGAAGAAATTAGAATTATTTTATGTTTCGTGCTTGAAGAATTAGAAAAAAATAATATTCAATTATAAAATGAGGTGATATTATGGATAACAGACTTGGATTAATCGCAATGGAAGGTATGGCAGTATTTGGACTTTTAAGAGAAATTTCATTAGATGAGGTTTTACATCATCATATGATCGCTTCTTACAATTGGGTGGGAAGCAATTGGAATAAACAATTTGAATATAATAACCAATTTGCAACTACATTAAATAGTTTCAAATATATGTTATCTACTGTTGAAGAAAAAGAATTTATTCCTGTATTGATAGAAGACGAGAACAAAGTTGAAAGCAATGAAGATGGTTTACAGCATTTAATTGCAAATGTGGAATCATACAAAAATCGTGAAATTACATTGTCAGAAATGATTGATACACATATTAAAATCTGTGCTACAGAATTAAATGACTATAAAGAATATTTTAAAGATGGTTGGAGTCTAGACTTATATGCAACAATCTTAAGATATGTAATTCAAGCAACTAACAAATATGGAGATAAAGAGAAAAGAGAAGAAGCAATGAGCAGATTAAAAATTGATTTAGGTATTGAAGAATGTAATTTTACTATTGTTCAAGTAAAATAGAGGTGATATAATGGCAGAAAATATGACAGATATTTTAACAAATCTTGAAGATCAAAAAAGATTTTCAAGATGCAATTCAAAAATTGATGAACTAAATAAAGACCATTTAATAAATTTAATAAAGAACATAATGGTTAAAGTGCCTGAAAGTATGAAAGTAATTGAAGAATATTAAGGAGATGATAATATGGCAAAAACAAAATGTGTATTAGATATAATGCAAGAAAATAATTATATTGAATTAGATAATATTGAAGATCATTGTAGTAAAATACCAATATATAGAGTCATTGCTACAAATAAAATTCACAATGATGAAAATAGAAGTGAAATTGTGAATAAAGTAGAAGAAAAAATTAAAAATGATGAGCAATTCATTATTACCGCGGAATATTTAAATGGACATATAGCATTTTGTTATAGAAATGAAATTGAGTCATTAATTAATGACTTTTTACAAAGTAATGAAGAAATTAAATATATAGGTGTAATGACACAAAGATTAAGAAATTGGATTAATGAACATTATTCCAATGTTCGTGCATATGATACAGGTTATGATAGCACAAATATACAAAATTTAGAAATAAAAGAAGACAGAAAAAGAAAAGAAGAATTAGAAGATGAAAAAGCTCTAGAATTATTATACAGTATTTTATAGAGGTGATATTATGAGTTGTCCTAAAAAATGTAAATGCGAACAATGCGAAATGCTAATGGAAAATGAAGTTATAACCATTATTAATGGTAATGGTTTTAATGAAACAAGACATCATGTTGATGGTGTCAAATGTATGTATACAGGAATGTATGCATTTAGCACAGATGAATTAAAGAAATCTAAAATGATGGATGACATGATTTGGAAATGAGGTGATAAAATGAATGGGTTAAATCTATATATTACAATAAAAGATTTCTATAAAATGGTTGGAATACAAGAAAAACAAGACGCAGATGGTGAAAGACCATCTGAAATGTACAACGATGCATATCTTGAAAAATTAGAATCTATTTGTGAATGTTTCTATCCACCAATAGAATGTAATTTAGAATATGAAGATGAAGATGAATTATACAACAAAGTATTAGATTTACATTATGAAATAGACCAAAGAATCAGAAACGAATTAGGAGTGTGAATAAAATGATAGATATAACAAAAACAATTGATAATTTTGAAGGAAATGAAGAAGAACTTAAAAATATTGCATTAACAATTTATGAAATATGTTGTCAAGGATTTGATGACGATTTCCACAATAATGCCCAATCAATGTTAGATTGTGATTATGATTTTCTAACTGAAGATCAATATAACAAAATATTATATGAATATATAGAAGAATTAATTGAAAATGATGGAGAATTTAAATGTGAATATTATGGTACTACATGTCCTATCTGTGAAGATATGATGTGTCTTGGATACAAAGAATGCAAACATAATAATGTTTGTAAAAAATATTTATAGAAGTGATATAAAATGGTTAGAAGGAATAGATAAGACAGAAGAAAGTTTTATTGGAATAAATTTATATTAAGGAGGAATAATTATGAAATTTGAAGAATTAAAAATAGTATTAAGACAATTAGAAGAAAAAGGATATGTAAAAGCTAATATACACAAAGATCATATTATGATTTGTATTAAAATTCAAACAAATAATTTTACTGAAGAAATTACTAACAAAATGTATAAAATTTTTAAAGCATTAGAAGATTGTCATTATCAAAGAGTTTGGGGTGAATCAAGATATATACTTGTTATAAATGAAAAAAGATTCATTACAGCTTTAGAAAAAGGTGAAAAATACGAAACAATAGCAAAAAATATAGAAAATGCTAAAATTTCATATATTAGTAGTACATATGTAGATGGAAAAGGTGTTGATAAAAGAATTGAAATATATTATACTGATCTTGAATATTATGGCAAAGATTTTGAGGGTAGTTTAATATCTATTTTAGGATCTACTTTACCATCTAATATGAAAATGGAAAGTAAACGATATTTTACTACTAAAAAAGCAACAGATTATGAAAAGAAAAAAAGATGTTGTCAATCTATTAAAATTGAAGAAGATTTTGATGAAATATTTGAAAAATACTTATAGAGGTGATATAATGGCAATAAAAACAAAACAAGAATTAATTGATGAATACTATAAAGAAGAAGTTGAATTTTTACAAAGTATTGCAGAAAGACATGCAATTAAAGAAGAAGAACTATTTCCAAAACCATGGGAAGATTGGGAAATGTTTGAACATGACTTAAGTATTTGCCTGATTGAAGGCATTAGACTTAAAGGTAAAAGATGGATTAAAAACCATAAAACAACTACAGATATGGAAGAAATCAGAGAAGCTTTATGGAAATGGGTAACAAAAACTAAAGTTCCAAGTGAATTATATAGTGATATTAGAGATGATGAAACATACTATATTCTTAATGAAAAATTTAAAGAAGAATATCATTGTTGGTTTATTGATGAAAATATCTTAAAGATACAAGTAAATAATGCATATAAAAATACTTGCCGTGTCGATGGTATTTTACATAAAATGGCACAAGCAGTTCATTCTGGATTAAAAAATCCTGAAAAAGGTATTAAATGGTTAGAAGCTATTGATATGACAGAAGAATGTTTCTTTGGACAACAAAATTACTAAAATGAGGTGATAATATGAGATTAAATTCAGCAGAAAAACAAGAACTCATCAGAGTTTTTAATGAAAACAATTTTGAAGTAAAAGACATTGAAGAAGTTGCATTTTATTTAGAAGAACAAGGAGCAACTTATCTTGGAGATAAAACTGAAATTGTTAGTCAATGGGCTGATTTAATGGGAGTTGATTTTCCCATTGATTTCCTAGATCATGACTATATTGTTGATAATGACACCGATTGGGAAGCATTATCTGCAATGAGATATGTAAATACATATAGATTGTTTGAAGATGGTAGTGATGCCATCAGAGAATTAGAACTAAAAAAAGAATTAATTACATACAAATGAGGTGATAAAATGAAAGAAGAAACTCAAAAAAGAATTTTTGAACTATTAGAACCAGTTGTAGAATTTATAAAAGAAGAATTAGGTGTTGATGCAAAACCTGCAATTTTTAGAGGATATTATGGTGCTATCAGAACTAATCTTACAGTCGAAGAACTAACAGAATTAAATAAATTTTTAGAAGATAATGAAGAAGTACAAGTGTTTGATAGTGATGCAACTTATTTAAAAACCAAATACATTGTATTTAGCTTCACTATTGATGGCAAATGGAGTCATGCTTGGGAATAAGGAGGTAAATATTATGAATCCATATAAAACAAAAGGAGAGGTATGGAAAGCATACAAAGAAGGAAAATTGTATGACTGGGAAAGAGATGTAATTTTAGAAGAAATTGAATTTAGAGAAAATCTATCAGAAATTGGAAAAATAGTTTTTGACAAAGCAATACAAGATAGGAGGAGATAAAATGAGTTGCGAAGAATGTATTTATTATGAAGAATATGCTTTTCCTCGTGAAGGTGATTTTGATGAATGGTGTGAGTATCATTCAGATTATTGTAGAAATATTAAAAAATGTGAGTCCTGGAGGCCATATGTAGAAGGTGGTGAAGAAAAAGCAATAAAATTTGTTGAAAATTTAGTTAAAGATTTTAAATCAACAATTACTTTTGAGCAAATGTATTATGGTTTGTATAAACCACGATATATATTAATGATTGTAGAATTATTTGATGATATTGATGTTCAAAGTTTTAAAGAAGAATTAGATAAAATAGATGATTTTAATCCATCTGATTTATATATTGTAATATCTAATTTAGCAAATGAAGAAATTAAAAAAGAATATTTAAGAAAATTTGATTAGAGGTGATAATATGATAGTTAGAATTGTAGACAAATTTGGAGTAGAATATGGAGTATTTCTTTATGAAAATAATGAAAATGGTGAAGTTTTTATACAAGATGATTTTCATTGCAATCCAGAAGTTGATGAAGAAAATCGTTTTGACACTATTTTCGGAACAAATGAAGAACAAGTTAATATTGAAATTGATCCATCTTTATTTATTGCCAAAGCAATTGTTGATGACATTGTTTCTCAAAGAGCGGGAGAAATCTATGACGTAGATATTTGCGACGATTTCGTTAATGATTACTTTGAAATGATGATGGGTCATATAAGAACAATCGTTGATGAAATGATGCAAGAATACACCGATGCAGACAATTTAACAGTTATAAAATAAGGAGTTGATATTATGGATGATATAAAAAATATTTTAAATATGATGAAATTTGTACCAGAAAATATGCAAGATGAAGTTCTTAAAAATATTAAAAAAGGTATTGAAAAAGAAATTAATAAAAGTTGTAATCCAATTGATTTACTTATTCAAAGATTAAAAGAACTTAAATTTGGAGAAGAAGAAAATTCATACCAAGATAAAAAAATTATTAGAATTATTAGTAAATGTATGCCTATAGATTGGTTCTACATGGAACCTATATATTGTGAATCAAAAACAAAAACAAAGAAATATGATAATTGGACAGATAATTGGAAAGTTAATGAAGAATATGAAAAATTCATTAAAAAAGAAATAAAAGATGCTAAAAGGAGGGACTATGATGAATTAACCATATATTGGTTAGTTAGAAAAATAGCACAAGAAAGTAATAATAGACATATAGATGTCATTGAAGATTCATATTGGATTTATAAAGATGGTGCAAATGGGGAAACTTGGTTAAATACCACAAAACAACTTGCAAATGAAATGATATCTTGGTTTGAATGTTGCTTTAGTAAAAATGATGAAGACGATGTAGAAAGTGCATATAAAATATTAAATAAATTGGAAGAAAATTTTTCCTAAAAAAGAATAAGGAGAGTGAAAATATGAATAGATACACAAATGAAAAATTAATGCAAATTGAAACAAATGACATATGGGTAAATAAAATTATGCCTGCAATTCACAAACATAGAATAACCCATGGCAGAAGAGTTAGTAATCTTGGGATACCTATAGTGTATCCACATCCAATGATTACAGAGTTATACGTATTGGACTATTATATGTATAATAAAAGACAAAAGAAAGGTAAAAAATTCTACCAAAGAAATTCTCTTGGAGAAATTGTTTTACCAAGAATGTATCGATACATAATTGACAAAGAAACTGTAGAACAATTATTTTGTACAGAAACTTTAGGTAAAAACTATAATGACATCATTAAAAAGGCAAATAACATTGCTAAAGGTGTTAAAATATTTGATTACACAAAAGAATTGGACAAAGCTCCAACCAAAAAAGATGTAATGAAAATTGCAAGAGAAAGTGAATTAATGAGGAGATAGGTGATAAAATGAGTAACAAACAATTTATGACAAAAGACGAACAAAAAAGAGATGAAATGAAACATTTAACTTTAATGTATATTAAAGTTTTTAAAGCAATATGTGAAGAAAATGATTTTATTGGAGGTTTAGAAGACATAGCAATTGTAGATGCAATAATTTATCGTGCAGACCTTCACCACCATCCTGATTGGTTTGGGTGTAAAAAAGTTAATTTTGAAGAACTCGGCATTACAGAATGGGAAGCTTTAGAAGATTATCTTTCACAAATGGCATATAAATGGTTAGGTATTGAAAATCTTTGGGATCATCCTTTATGGACTAAAAAATGTAAAGAGTATATTCCAACACTTCATGAATACCTTATACAAAATTATGACTATCCCATTGAAGTTATTAATGTTTTAGAAAAAGAAGTAAAAGAATTTTATGAAAAATATGCTCATCAAATGAAACCAGATATTAGTAAAGATGGTTACATTTGGGGATATGATATAGAAGATTTAGGATTAAGACTTTGTGACGCTATCTGGAATGATTGTCCATTATTTTCAAATAGTTTATTAGAAGGTCTTATTGAAAAAATATATGAAAATAAAATTAGATTAAAATAGGGAGATGATATTTATGTATAGCAAATATGAGGTATATCCATCTTATTTTGATGAAGTTGAACCTTGTCCAAAAGAAAATTGTGAATATGGTAATGGTAAATGTATAGATGCAGGATACTGTATTATTGAAAAGGAGGAAAAAAATATGAATAAAACAAAATTATATAATAAATTAGATAAATTATTGAGAAAAACTGAAACTATGGAATGTATTGATTTCACTTGGCATAAAACATCTGCCAGTATTGATTTATATGACATTGTAAGTGAAAAGAATGAAAAAGAAGATTTATTCTTTGAAGAAGTTAGAGAATTAAACAAAAAATTACAAGAATTTTATAAAACAGAATTAAAAGAATTCCCAGGTGATTGTGAAATGGGAGCTCAAGCAAGAATTTATTTTTGGAGGAGATAATATGAATAAAGTACAAGAATTTAAAAATGATAGAGGAAATTTTGAATGTTACATTGAATTCATTGAAACATGTGAAGAACATGAATTTAACTGTAGAGCAAAACTAACAATTGACGCATATAATAATATTGTATGTGCTATTGATGAATTAGCAACAAAATATAAATTACATAATGAAGAAAAAAGATATGATCCTTGGTATGAACATCACTATTTATGGCCAAAAATGAAAAAGTTCTTTAATGAAATAAGTTTAGGTTATATTTTTAATGAAGCATTAGATGAACTTTGGTGGTATTCTGACCAAGCAGAACCAATGACTGATTTTTGTAACTTTATAAAGAAATTTGCAAAAGATATGAAAGGTTCAGCAAAAGCAGAAGTTATTAATCTAAATGATTATGGATTCCGAAATGGTGTATTCCAAAATAATATATATATTGCTTATGATGATGAATGTGAAGGACTTGTAGTTCTTGAAGGAAATGATTTCATTAGACATATACAAACCACTATGGAAACACTTGATGATCCATATAAAGAAATTTGGGCAAAAGAAATATTTAAAATTATAGAAAAATATGAATAAGGAGGAAGATAATATGAGTGAAAATATTGTTAGAAGTATTGGTAGTCACAGGTTTCCAGGATTTTATGAATCAATTTTTTGTAATTCTGATGAATTTATTGATTTTGAACAAGAAGATAAATGTGAAATCGCTTATGACTTTGGAATTCCTGAAAATGATCTTGAAGTTGTTTATGAATATGATGACTTTAATGAATATAAAAAAGATGTTTGTAAAGAGTATAATGCAACATTTGTAGAAAAAATCAAAGATGTCCTACCATATGATATTGTTGATCATGAAGATTTCAAATTTGAAATCATTGATGAAGATGATATTGAGATATTTTCTCCACAGTACTATAATTATAGTACAGACAGTTGTTATTCATCAATAGTAACTAATCGTAAAACTCTTAAATTAATAAAAGAGTATACTTTAAGATTAGATGGAGTTAATGATTATATCATTAATCATTTCACTTCATGTGATGGATTCATATCTTTTATATCTAATGATTTTCAATATTGGAAAGAATTAGATATTGAAGATTATGAAGAAAGGCATTTAATTGCCTTATTAGATATGCTTATTGCATTATCTGAAGAAGAAGGTCATTTTAATATTGCTGTACATGTTGCATGTGAAATTAGTAATATTTGCTATGCCTCACCAATAATCTATTATAAAGGAAAAAAAGTAACAAAAGAAGAATTAAAAAACAAAATTAGAGGTGAAAAAATGATAAATAAAAGACTTAATAGAATTGAAAAATATTTAAAATTTTTAATACAAGCAGCAGAAATAGACGCTATAGAACATAATGATGATGAATGGGATTACAGAATAGAATTTTGGGGAAATCAAATTAGTACAGTATATGATGTACTTATTACTATTGCAGAAAATCATGGTTTAAACAAAGAAATTGATGATATATATAGTAATAATTATTATTTAGATATTGGTACTAGCTTAATTAAAGCAATAAAAAATAAAAGAGGTGAATAATAATGCCAACTTATGATAGAAAATGTATGATTTTAATGGATCAAAAATTAAAAGATGTAACAAGAAGATTATATAATCCAAATAAACGTCCTGGTATTCCTGGCAAAAAACATTGGATTAAAATTGATCGTACTAAAAAAGTATATGGTCAATATGAAGTAACCGCTTGTTATCCACAAAGATTTGGAGATATGAATGAAGCAGATGCTCATAGAGAAGGTTTTGATAGTTTATGGGAATATAAAAAATATTTCTTTTCTATCAATGGGTTTGTTGAAGATGATGAATTAGTATGGGTAATGGAATTTAAAATTTTATGGACAAATAAAGAGGGAATAATATTATAAAAAGGTGATAAAATGGCTATGTATTTATTAATGAGAGGAATCGAAACTGGTAAAGCAATTATTGATCGTGCTAGATTTTTAAATTGTGAAATTTTTGAAGAAATTGTAGGAAGAAAATTAGATTGGGACGAGGTATTTATTATAGATGCAAAAGATATTCCAAAAATTATTGAATATTATGAAAATTTAATTGAAGGATTACCTTTGACTGAAAAAGTATATTTGATTAAGAATCAAATTATTCCGAATTTAAAAGCGGAATTACCAAAAGATGGTTGGTTATATAATAACACAAAATATGTTGTAATGTGGGTATAAGGAGATGATAATATGAAATGTTTAGAAAATTTAGCTTTAATTGATGATGCACATATGGAAGAATTACAAAAAGATATTGAAGAATTAATTGCTTCTTACCTTAACATACGTCAAGTATGTTACAATATGTTAGATGAAATTCAAAAGAAAAATCCTAAAAAATACGAAATAGAAGAGTTAATAGAAATATTTCGTGAAATATCAATAAAAGAATTTGATGAAAGTTGCTTCTATACTTTACCAGAATATATAACATCATATAAAGAATTAATGCAATGGATAGAAAATGATTGTCGCACAGATGTTAAAACAGGTATTTATTTAGGTATGAAATATGAAAAAGAAGTTTCTAACCTTATTAATGAAAAAGAAGGATATTGGATTTATAGGGAAGGAACAAATTGGGAATTAATAATAGATACAAAAGATAAATTCTTTAATTATTTAAAAAGTATTGCAATAAATATTTATGATAAAGATAATCAGGTTTTATTATTAAGAGAATTAAAAGAATTTACAAAAAATTACTAAGGAGTTGATATTATGAATGCAGATGAAGCAAGAAAACTAATAGAACAACATGAAGATAGAAAAAAAGTAATTAAAGAATTAATTGATAAAACAAACAATGCAATTAAAGATGCTTGTGAAATAGGAGAAAGACATTGCCACTTATTCGAAAATTATTACTACCAAAGAGGTAGATCAACAAGAATTCAAGAAGTTGGGGAACATTTCAAAGAACAAGGGTTTGAAATTATTACATATTTTGATGGAAGTGGACATTATTTAAAATGGTAGGTGATATTATGAAAACAGCACACAAATTAATAATGGAATTAAACATAAATGAAGAAATGTGTAGCACTTTAAAAGAAGCTACTGATGGTTTAAAGTTCTTTGAACCATTAGATACTATGATTCCTGTATATAAAAATGGTGATAAGAAAAAGAAATATGAATTAAATGGATATGACTTTTTAATTAAAGCATTATATGGTAATTGTACAAAAGATGAGTTAAAGACATTACATAAAAAAGATAGCATTGTTAATGAAGTTATCAAATCATTAACTTCTGAAACAACTCATTATCTTGACAATGTAACTAAAAATGTTATTAATAAAAGATTATTCCAAAGAGAAAATCCTAAAAAGATTTCTGATGAAAAATTAGAAGATAAACCTAAAGAAATTGCAGAAGAATTTAGAGAATTTGTTAGATTATGTAAAGAAGGAGTAATTCATCATAATCTTGAATATAGAAGTAGTAGTGGTAAAATTGTACCTTTACAATATGCTTTGGCTGATCCTGATTATGAAATTGACAAAGGTATGTCATGGTTTGTTGTTAATGAAGAAGAAGCTCCATATTTCAATGAACATGGATTCTTCCCATTGAGATATGAAACAAATAGTAAATTAGGAAATAATTGGACACTTACAGCATTTGAATTAGCATGGTTATGTTCAGGAGATGCTCATGGTGGTTGTCAATGTCCTGAATTTTGTTATGCAAAAAGAATGGAAGGAACATATAAAAATACAAGAACAAGAGTATTAAAGTTTATGAATGCATGGAAAAATCATAGTTTTGATGAAAAAGTTGAATTTTATACTAATACTGTTTTAAATGATAAAAATGGTATTAGATTCTGTGACACAGGAGATGTAACTAATCAAGAATTATTAAATGAAATATTTAAATTAGTTAAAGCAATTAGTTCAAATTTAAGGAAATTAAATGTTGATCCAATTGGAAGATTTTATATTTATTCAACAAGAGCTGATCTTGATTGGACTAATAAACCTTGGGAATTAATTCTCAATGCTTCCAATAAGGAATTATACAAGAAAGTTCATGATGCGAATTGGTTCAGAGTTGTAAAGTCATTTGATGAGATTGAAGAACAATGTAAAAAGGATAATATCAGATATGATATTACTACACTACATATTTGTAATTGTAATTGTAAGGCTTGTGATTACTGTTCAGTATGTAGAAATCAAATTATTTGGGAAATTTTAGGATAGAGGTGATAATATGATAGATGATTTATTATATAATGATAGAGAAGTTAGAGAACATTTAAGAAGACAAAGTGATATTAGATTACTTATGATTCTTGATGATGTGAATAAAAGTATTAAAAATGGTCGAGATTTTGCATCTTTGTATCAAACTTTTAGTATTGGTACACAAGTTTTAAAAGAACGTGGATATGAGATTTTAAGAACAGATGATATTGAAAAATATCTTAACAAATTAGGAGGTAGATAATTTGAGTTTTCTGGCATTTCTTGGTGTTGCAAGTGCCATTGCATATGGTTTAAGTAGTGAAAGTAGAAGTGCTTCTTATAAAGCTAGAAAACAAGCATTATTAGAAGCAACAAATTATAATGTAAATGTAAGAGAAAATTTTGGAGATATATGTTATGTATGTGGAGTTAAAAAAGAGAACTCACATACAAAATTATTTGGAATAAATTGTAATGACTATCCAAGTATTTGGCCTAAAAATGGATGGGAAAAATGTATCCCACTCTTAGAAGAATTACCGAATTTAAATAATGATGACATAACAGATTTCATTAATGCATACAATCAAGTTAGAACTAAAAGTTTAAATGAATTGCAGAAATGTTTTGATGAAGATTATAAATCAATACAGCAAAATTTTCAAGAGAAAAAAGATAGTAATTTAAATATCTTTGAGAAAAATCATTGGAATTTGATTCCAATCGATAAACATAGAGAAATGGCTAATGATATTTATTACAATACCTTTTGGAATAAAATTGCTACACAACCAGCTAAAATAATTGATAAAGGTTTTGGTACAAGAAGAGAAATTTGGCAAGTAAAAGACTATAATAAAGTTACATTAAATAATTATTATTCATTTTGTCAAGATAAATGTGGTTATAATGATTTAATGTTATAATTTTTTTATATTTTTGTATACAATAAAAGATCTTTTTGTTGATTTTTTGTTGAACTTTTATTGAGTTTTTTGTTGAGTTTTTTGTTGTTTTTTTTTGGTATATTGTTGTTGAGTTTTTGTGAGGGGTTGGAGGGGGGAGGCTATAGACCAGTTTGAGTGTTTGGTTATTGTTTATGCATGTGGGCGCGCGTGTTCTTTTAGTAAACTTTATATATGAGCAAGAACATACATATAATTGTATATAAAATTTCGGAGGTAATTATATGTCAAAAACAATTAAAAAAGAAAAAAACAAGAATTTATACCACATTGAAAAATGTCCTGAATGTCATAGTCAAGATTTATCTTTTGACGGAAATAGAGCGGAAATTAGTTGCAACCGTTGTGGGTTAGTAATTGAAGATGAAATTATGGACCTGGGGCCTGAATGGAGAGCTTTCGACCATGAGCAGCGTAATGCTCGTACACGCACAGGCGCACCAAAAACATATACAATCCACGATAAGGGTTTAAGTACCATGATTGATTGGAGAAATAAAGATATCTATGGTCGTGATATTCCTGCAAGAAACAGAGCTCAATGGTACAGATTAAGAAAATGGCAAAGAAAAACAAGAATCTCTAGTGGTAAACAAAGAAATTTAGCATTCGCATTAAGTGAAATGGATCGTGAAGCTAGCAAATTAGGTTTGCCCAGGCCTATTCGTGAAGATGCCAGTAAAATCTACCGTGACGCTGTCCATAGAAAGATGGTGCGAGGCCGCAGTATGGAGGGTGTGATTGCTGCTGCTTTATATATTTCTTGTCGTCGTTTTGAAGTTCCACGTACTTTAGATGAAATTGCTGAGGTTTCACGTGTAACAAAAAAGGAGGTGGGGCGTACTTATAGATTTTTGAGTCGTGAGCTTGGTATTAAAATATTGCCACCTTCCCCAGCTAGTTATGTTCCGCGTTTTGCTTCAGAATTGAATTTGCCTTCAGCTGTAGAGGTGGAGGCTATTAGTATTATTGAGAAGTTAAAGGGTGCGGGTTTGCTTTCTGGTAAGGGGCCTGCTGGTTTGGCTGCTGCTGCTTTGTATATTTCTTCAGTTATTTTGGGTCAGCGTCGTACTCAACGTGATGTTGCTGAGGTTGCTGGTGTTACTGAGGTTACGATTAGAAATAGGTATAAAGAGATTTGTGAATCGTTGACTATTAATTTAATTTAATTTTTTTTTAAAAGGGTGTTGCCTGGTTCCAAGAGAAAAGAAAGAGATTGGAACCAGGTCTTTTTTTTTCAACCATCACCATTTTTGAACTTTTAAAAATAGAGTTTTTTTTTGATCACCTTCCGAATTGTAAAAAGGTGATATAATGGTAGCTAACTATGTGTTTTTTCCCTTGTTAACTACAGTATTATATATGACCGCTTTAGTATATAAATGTTTCTGTTTCTGGAGTCGGCAAAAACTATATATAACAAAAATAAGATACTATCAATCACAGTAGCAAATTCTTGCATGGGTTCGACTCCCATGGCTACTGCAACTCATTTATAAATTCAATTGTTTTTTCATATATGTGTAACAATATCAGCATAAGATACAGACGGTTCTGATCTCATGCTGGAACACGAATTGGAGGTATCAGGCCTTTGCGCCTGAGCCCCAAAAACCCAACATGTGTACTAACAACACATACACAAAAAGTACAAGAAACACATAATTAGAAGGCGAAGGGCAAAAAAAGCAAGTAATGCTTCTATTTTTATTTTTCATATAAAAAATATAAAGAAAAAATAAGAAAAAAAATTATATGTTTTAATTAAAAGAATACTTAATTATTTTTATACTTTCCACTTAAACTTAGTAAATACTTCGTCCTTATTGCATCTTAATGATTGCAAAGTATAAGAAAGAGCAAATTTAACAACATTATCTATATTATCTTCATCAATAATTACAGAAATTTCATCAATCCATCTTTGATGACTACTCAAATCCATCATCATCACCATTATAACATTCATAATTATTAGAATAACTTTTATAATAACCTATAACTTGCCCTAAAAGAAAAACAAAATATAAACCAATAGCTGTCAAAAACCCTTGCCACCATAAATTTAAACTAACCATACTACCAAATCCTTGCATTAAATAAAACCTTATCTAATTTTTCCAAACTATCAATATTATACTTAACCATAATCTTTAATATAGAGTTACCAAAATCTTCATAAATAATTTTCTGAAAATACAAACTCTTATTTTCATCAGACATACCTTCAAATTTTAATCTATAATAATCTTCAGCAATACTATCTGACTTATCACTAATAGAATTTAACAAACTACACAAACTTCTATTATTAGTATAAGTTTTACCTGTCAACTCATCAACAATACCAACATTCTTAAAATTTCTAAATCGTTTCATATATATCACTTTAACCTTTTAACCATATTTCTTTATTTAAATTCTTCTTCTTGCTATTAACATAAACATAATAAGACATTTTCAATTCTAAAGTAGTACCACATTGTGGACATCTTTTAACATACTTACCACAAATCAAAATAATAATTTTCTCAAATAATGAAGGTCTAAAAGAATACCCACAATAACAATGCTTACATAATGGATCATACTTTTCTTTTTCTTTAACACTATTATTCCAGACCAAACAATAATACTTCCATAAAAAAAGATCCACTACAATTCCTCCATATTTCAATTATTATACCATCTATAAATCCACCACAATATTCCAATAATAATTAAAAATAATATAACAATACTAATAGTGTTAAAACTCATTTATCCACCTTTCTCCTTAGACATTTCTCTTGATAGAGATTTAATATAATATTCCCTTGCTCATAATCACAGTAGATAACATCTTCATTGATATTCAACACTCTTGAAAGCACAGATTTATCTGCCATACACCCAATCAAGACTGCAATATTGTTACCGAACCATATATCTGCTTGATAACAATCCACACCTTTTAATCGTAACCTATCAAGAATTTGAATATGCTCCCAACCATCTTCTTCTTTAAGGTTTAAAATATCCCAATTGTCAGATTTGAAAGGATCATAGGACTCATCAAATTCAAAATGACAAAATTTACATCTCTCCAATTCAGATAAATAATTCTGACAAAACTTACAATTCATAAAACCTTCTCCATCTCAATATAACAAGTGTTGTCATTTACATTAGAAAAACCTACAACTTTACCATCAAGACAAGTACCTTTTAAATCTTTCATAGCAGCATCACGAATCTTAATTTCAATAAAACCTAAATCAAAAAAGCAAAAAACATTATTAATAGAAATACAAAGATCCTTACTAATCATTTCTCTAACTTTAAATCCAGCACTTTGACTCCATAAAACATCAATATCAGGTCTAAAATCAATTTCACCATTAGCATTTTTATATTTTTCATTAAACTCTTTCTGTTTAATAATCCATTGCCATTTTTCTGAAGTTAATAAAGAAATCCAATCATATGGAATATCTAAAGCATCACAAATTTCTCTTTGATTAATCCATTTATTAGATTTAATTACATAATATTCTGTATCAAATAGATCATGATTAAAAACTGTAACATCAAAATCAAATTCTTTAAGTCTTTTTTCAATAGCTTTACAACTACGATGAGCAAAATTATTACAAAACAAACCTTTTATATCTTCACTATCCAAATACCCATAATCTTTATTATTTTTAGTATCATAATCATTAATAAATAATGATGGAAATGAATAAGATAATGCATCATCCATATAAAATGGATATTGTGGTCTATAATTCATCTAAACGCCCCCATAAATAATATATAATCAAAATCAACAGCAAAGTTAACAAATTCCCAATAAAAAAACCTAATGCAATTTCATACCATAATATCATTTTAAAGCCTCATCATTTTTTAATTTTATATCTATATTTACTACTATATATACTTTAATATCAAGACAAAACTTTATATATAAAAAAATATAAATGTATATTTGTCTATGATTAGAGAATAATTAATAGACAAAAAAACATATTTGAATTAAAATCAAATATGGTTAAATAATTTGTTTAAACACGTAGAAAATATAACTATAACTATATAGGGGGAACATTCCCCCTCACCTAAAAATTATATACTTTTTTTATTATAAAATTCAAAAATTATTTCAATAAAGAAAACTTTTTTCTCCTCATTTTTTCGCCAAAACATTTCTTTCCTATATCTCTTCTATATTTATTTTTTTTTATACTTAATATAAAATTTTTCCTTACTAATAAAATAATAAAAAAGTATTATCAATAATAGTATATATAATTGTAAAAAAAAAAAAAAAAAAAAATAGAGGTTATCAAGTGAAAATGTACTACCGCTTTTTCAGAAAATTTTATATACCTATACATCGCAAATATTATATTACCTAAAAAATAACGGAATTGGTAAAAAATGGGATTTTCAAATACAAA
>Ga0247610_10001600_pt1 | contig 27833 bp, 44 predicted proteins | sample 174DNAGHGhighgp2_FD_193483 | JGI IMG/M metagenome (GOLD analysis project Ga0247610, IMG submission 193483) | Sheep rumen microbial communities from Palmerston North, Manawatu-Wanganui, New Zealand - 1742 DNA GHGhigh gp2 | ecosystem: Host-associated > Mammals > Digestive system > Stomach > Rumen...
CATCAAAATCGAACGTCGGATATTCATATGTACCGAGTTCTATAATACGATATTCATAAAGCGATTTTTCCATTAGAACACATATCCTTCACGAGATTTACCGGTTGTAACATTACGCAAGATAGTCGGAATAATTTCGCCCGATTTCGTAATAATAACTTCATGACCAATTTCAATACCCATATCTTCAAGCATGTCAATATTGCACATATTTGCACGCTGAACTGTAGTTCCGCAAAGTTCAACAGGTTCAACTACTGCAACCGGAGTCAAATTGCCATTCTTGATAGACCATTCAATGTTAATGAGCTTGGTCTGAGCAAGAGAATACTTCGGCTTGAGCGCAATCGAGAATTCCGGCAAATAATTGGTTTCAAGATCTTCATAATCAATCAAAGACGTCTTCCAAACAAGACCGTCAATCTGGTAATCACGGTCTTCATGCCAAATCTGATCCATGAGAGCGACAGCCTTTTCGCCATTCATAGTTTTAAGGTCATAAATCTTGTAGTCAACAACATCAAAACCCTGGTTTTTCATCCAATCAAGCATATCAGACTGAAGTTGGAAATGACGCTTAGTTTTAGAAGCATAACGGGCTTCATAAACCTTGATATTAAGCTTTTCACAATCTGCACCGTCGAGATGCTTCATAATACCAGAAGCAGCATTTCGGCAGTTCTTGTACTTCGGGAAATACTTTTCCTTAACGGACTTGTAAAGCAAAATTTCACCGCGAATAGTTCCTGTAAAATCCTTATCGACTTTCTTGACAAGACCATTCATCTTAAGAATGTTATTGGTAATATCGTCACCGTATGTACCATCACCACGGGTAGTACCCTGAACGAACTTTCCATCGACGTATTTAAGCGCAATAGAGCAGCCGTCGAGCTTCAAAGGAGCAACAACATATTCATGACCATTCATACGGCACTTATTGAACCAGACATCCATTTCTGGAGCCGTATTGGCCTTATTTTGAGAACCCATGATAATATCATGCTTGACCTTTTCAAAACCTTCAGTATGGTCCTTACCAACTTCCTTCAAAACATCAGAATCAGGATATTTGGTCTTCAGTTCATCCCAGAGTGCATCAAATTCAATGTCACTCATGATAGGAGAATCGGAATTGTAATAGGCATCTTGTGCCTGACGGATTTTTGCTTCAAGTTCGTTCTTATTCATGTAATACAATATAGCAAAAAATATAGGCTTTGTCAACCTATATTTTAGTTAAAGAGTTAAGTATTATAAAGTCATTCACAAATTGTATATTCTGAAATTCGTCATCGAGATCATAATTTTTTCCATCCATTTCGACGATTATATCATGTATACCCATTAAACGTGAATCTACGTTATCTTTAACAAATATACCGCCAGCTCTATCTTGATGAAGCGTCATACGAATAATTTTTTCAATATGACATTCAATATCTTCTTCGTGTTGGCTTTTATGTTTTAGTATTACCGGAATCATATTTATCATCTAATGCATGTTCGATTTCATAAGCTTCCGTTTGATTCTTTACATACATTTGGGCTTTCTGAAAATCTTTTCCGTATTTTTGGTATAAATCGTAAAGCATATCTGTAGCGACATCCATACCGGGATGTCTAGTATAAAACTCGTTCAATCTATAATTCGGTTTTAAATTAGTTTCAATAATATATGACATCCCATGTTCCCACATGTTTTCTATACGAAAACCATTTCCAATCATTGCCTGTGCATATTCATACGCATGGTCACCAATCATTTTATGGTTTTCGACTATTTCTTTATAATAGCAGCAACGCATTACGTCAGTTACGTAATCTTTCCAGTCTTCTTTAGTTTTGAAATAATCTAAAAAACTAAGCATATTATAAATTGTCCAAAGAATTTAATGTGTTAAAATACTCGATAAAAGCTCTTCGTTGGTCATCATCACGTAATTTAAATTTTTGAGTACCGATATAGACAGTTTTTGATATATCGATATTCTTTACATCAATTTGAGACTTAGACTTTCGACATTCACCCCAAATTTTATCGCATTTACGTTTTGACGGTGGAGCTGGAGTAAAATAAAATCGACTTTTGAAATGAATTTCTAAAGACGTAGGCGAACCTGAACCAGGTAACTTTTCTCGCCATCGTCTAAATACATCATTCCAATCATATTCCCAGCTAATATCGGAAACCTTATAAATATGTCCATCTATTTTCAGCTCTACCATATTAAAGTCCAGTTTGTCTTCCAGAGAAATTAACAGAACCTCTACCTTCTACTGTTAGGTAATCATCATAACTGCGCCATTCGTTTTCCTTTCCAGCATGACGAACGAAAGAAATGTCGCCCGTAAAATCCTTAATTACTGTAGCACACCAGTCTTTCTTCAAAAATTTCTTAACTTCTTTCTTGTCAAGCAACGGTTCATCGAGCGGATAAACACAAACCATACCCGCATCTGCACAGAACCGGCCAATAGGCTTCTTTGTATCTAAATCGAATACAGTACAAGACCAATCACCATAAAGTGTATCAGTGCACATTCCGGACTTAATAGATTCAGCCTTGGAAATCCAATCATGGTCATCATTTACGATATAGCAAGGATCCGTGATAATAATATCCTTATGCTCGAAATGCATTGTTCTCGGATGTTTAATTTGATATTCTCGACGAAGAATATATGCAATTAAATTCCAATATTCATGAGCAAATTCAAGTAATCGTTTCTTGTGCCATGTTTCAGCAGTATAATTTTTAGCTTTTTCTTTTGTACCGTCTGCACGGGTAATAAACATGTCATCATATTCCATGTCATATGCCATATCCCAGTCAAGCTTTTGACACAGATTAGCCCTACGCTGACATTCTTCATAACCGAGCTTATAGTGATATTTCTTTATATGTAATTTCTTAAATTCAGAGCATTTAATTTTACGAAGCTCCTCATTTCGGTTATTCCAATAACGCAGATTTTCTACTTCGCGCTTAGCTTTAAGAACCTCTTCAAGTTCTGCGCCTTTAAGCAAGCCCTTATCTGCCATACAGAACTTACACATAAAATTCTTAACATCCTTAACACCTTTGGCACAATATTCGCCGCCGCAAACAATACACTTTGCTGTCATTAAAAACTCCTTTTTATAATTTTATAATATAGAAAAGGGGAAGACTTTCGTCAACCCCCATAATTCGGGTACATTCTGCAAGTGTCCCAAATACATGCTTGTTCTTCTTCTGTCAAATAAATCGTCTGGTCTTCCGGAACCGGCTTTCCTTCCAATCGATTCATAAATGAATTACGCATTTTTAGAATAGCATCTTGACATTCATCAATGCCATTGATACACATGTCGAATTTTTCAGCTAACTGTTGTGCTTTGGATTTCATTCTTGTTCTCCATTAATAAAGGTGTTTTGTAAAAAATTCTTTAGTAGCACCTTGCATAGCAACGGCTTTCCAATCCGATACGGTTTTAGTATTCATCAATTTATCCATATCGTCAATCATGCATTGAGTTTTAGTCTTCAAGCCAACAGACTTCAGCAATTCACGTTGACGCCATTCATTAAAGTCTCGCTTTTTAGCATCTTGTTTTGCTCTGTATGCCAAAACTGCGGCTTCGCCTTGTCTCTTTCGTCTTTCTTGTTTTTCTACGCCAGTTTCCGTATCTGACAAAAGGTCATCGAATTCTTCAATCAGCTTTCCAAGCTTGTAATCTACACTATTTCGATAATCTTTTTGGAAAATGCATTCTAACATACCCTGCATATACAGAATAACAGCACCTATAAGAAGGACGCAAGCTGCAGAAATAATGATTGTTGCCATGGTAAACTCCTTTTTGTTTATGTTCATAATATAGAAAAAGGGCCGACTTTCGTCAACCCTTTATTATTATAGGAGAAAATATATACTTATTAGCGACGACGGCGACGAGAAAGTTCAGCAATAACTGTCGGATCGTTCATCATGTCCGAAAGGCTACGTCCAATAGAAGAATTAGCTTCAGCCGGTTCCTTAGTCTTGTCAACATTCGGAGTTTCCGGACGAGCTTCAGCCTTAGGTTCATTTACGACCTCTGCTTCAGCCTTTTCAACCTTCGGAGCGCCAGAAACACCAGCGAGTCGGGCACCAAACATAGAACCAAGAACTGTCTTGAGGTCCATACCGAGGGAATCGGTCAAACCGCTAGAAATCTGAGTAAGCGTCTTGGTAATATCACCGGTAAGCTTTGCGGTACCGCTTTCACCGTACATATTAATGTTACCAATCTTTTCCATCGGCTTAGCAACTGCACTAGCAATAGCCGGAAGCTGTTCGAAATACTTTTCGATAGTCTTGAGCTGCATTTCCTGACGAGCTGCATCACCATACTTCTTCATGGCTTCAGCCTTCTGGTCAAGAGCTGCTGCTTCTGCAAGACCCTTGGCCTTTACAGCATCAGCCTCAGCTTCACCCTTAGCCTTAGTAGCTGCAGCTTCAGCGAAAGCCTTTTCCTTATCAGCTTCAGCCTTGGCGATAATTGCCTTAGCTTGCTGCTGCTGGGTAAAGAGTGCTGCTTCAGCTTCCTTCTGCTGCTTATAAAGTTCAGCATCAGAACGCTGCATCTGAGCCTGCTTATCGGCTTCAGCCTTCTTCTGAATTTCAGCTTCGAGTTCCTTCTGACGGACAGCTACCATGCGTTCACGAATTTCAATCTGCTTTTCCTGCTTTGCAACTTCTGCAGCTGCTGCAGTAATATTGATAGTCTTCTGCTGTTCTTGCTTCTGAATTTCATAAGCGGCATCAGCTTCAGCTTTCTTAGAATCAGAAATTCGCTTAAGGTCAGCCTTCTTAACTTCGAGGTCGTTCTGCTTCTGAGCGATTTCAAGGTTTGCTGCAACCTGAGCATCGTTTGCTGTCTTCGCTGCTTCAGCCTGAGCAATCTTCACGTCACGTTCTGCATTTGCTCGAGAAATTGATGCAGCCTTCTGAATTGCTACAGCCTTATCAACACCAAGGTTTTCAATTACCTTACCATCGTCAGAGAAGTTCTGAATATTGAATGTCTTAACGATAATACCGAGCTTTTCAAGATCCGGAATAGCGTTTTCGAGAACCTTCTCAGAAACCTGCTTTCGGTCCGTAACCATGTCGACAAGATTCATCTGACCAACAATTTCACGCATATTACCTTCAAGAACGTCAACAATCATCGCCTTAATCTGTTCAATCGGCTTATTGAGGAAGTTCTGGGCAGCTTTCTTAATTGCTTCAGGTTCATCAGAAATCTTTGCATTAACAACAGCGTCAACTGTTACATTAATGTAGTCCTTGGTCGGAACTGCCTGCTTAGTCTTGACGTCAATCGGAATCAACTTCAAGCTAAGAACGTCAGCACGTTCAAGGAACGGGATCTTGAAACCGGCATGCCCGATAATTGTTCGAAGCTGTCGGAAACCCGAAATAATAATTACTTCATCCGGCGCCGCCTTAATATAAGACGTAATGAAGAGGATAATGAGGAAAAGTACGAGCAGGCCGATACCCGCACCGATGAGGATATTTGAACTAAGCATTTATGTTCCTTTTGTTATGTGTTTTGTTTATAGTTAAAATCTAATCGTTCAGCCATGAGTTTTCCATTGCAATAAAGACACAACATATTACAATAATAACTATCGAGAAAATTATCCAGAAATACAATACTGTATGTTTCCAGCTAAAATCCTCTACTGCCTGATCGATTTTTACACCGTCACGATATTCTGCATCATTCATTCGATGGTTATCGATATTTGCATATACCGTTCCAGTAAAACTTAATGGTCGACAATAATAAACATATCGTTTACTAGGTGCAAAATTGATTGTCTTTACATAATGACCGCTTGGCAATTCCGGAAACTGACCGTAGTAAAAATCTTTCTTAATAAAATTGACTTTATCTACATTCCAGTCTTTTGCTCCATGATAGTCCCATGTCCAATAGACCTTAGTATGACAGCTACGTGTCTTTCCAGAGCCAGTACAAACAAGCTTCGTGTGCATCGTATAGACCTCAAGCACTCGATGGATTGACATATACTGACCCGGCAAACCGTCGTCTGTAACGCTGCCTATCGCGGAAACAGTTCCGTATGCCAAAGTATGCCCAGCATTAGTATTGAATGCATATTGAAACTGTGTAGAATCGTTATCGATTTTTACAGCCTGATTGTACTTCGCATTATGGTCATCTTGCCAAAGATCCATCCTATTCCCTACGTAGAAACCTACTGCTAGGGAAATAAGAGCGAATACAAGCGCTACAATAACTTCACGCTGAGTTACTTCAATATTGGTATCACCAATATACATTAATTCTTTTCCTTAAAAAGTCCGGTGGGTGCGTCTACTGGCGCATTTGCAAATTCAAGAACCTTATAGTCCTTTTCCTGATAACCTAGAATACTCAAACAGATGTTTGACGGGAACATACGAACATGCTGATGATATTCGGTTACATTCTTATTATAATACTTACGATGTGACGCAATTCGATTTTCAGTCATGGATAATTCATTCATGTACTGCTTATAATTTTCGATTGAACGCAATTCTGGATAACGTTCTACAACACCACGGATATATGCAGAAGCATTAACATTTCCGTTGCCTTCTGCTGGGGTACGAGCCTGTGATAGCTGTACCAAAACTTCGGCTTCATGCTTGTTATATGACATCACTGCCTCTGCCAAGTTAACAAGCAAGCCTGCACGTCGATTATATTCGGCATTCAAATCGCTCAAAGAACTTTCAATGAGCAATTCCTTTGCGATTGCCTTATTTTGTGAGCTTTGAATGCCAAACACTGTGGCGATAATCAACGCTACAATAATAGCAAGACTTGAAATTAAGACTGTTACGGGTTTCATTGGTTTCTCCTATTAGTTATTATTTAAAAGCTTAGAAATGTCTTCAACGATCTTGGCAGTATCAAGTTCATTGACTGGCGGGTTATTTTTCCCTAAAAGAGTGTCTTCATTTCCAATATACTGGTAATCCCATGTAATAGACTTACCATCACTAGTTTCTAACATAGGAACAAGAACATGATAAATACCCTTATAGTTCTTATTCTTTTCATTAAGCTGGTTTAAAATTTTATTTGCCGCGTTTTTAACAATTTTACTACGCATTTGAATACGGTCTGATTCAAATATCTTATTCAAAGAATCATTATAAGCCCAAAAACGTAATCTTTCATACCTAAACCATTCAACAACGTTAGGACCGTAATTTTCTCGCATATACGCTTCCATAGTCGGCGTAGTATCTGATTTTTCAGAAGTTCTTGAATTCAAAAGTTTTTCATAATGGTCAATATATGCCTTAGCCGTAAGTCGATTGACCAAAACAGTCCATGCAACTAATAAACAAACAATAATGACTGCTGCCATTTTAAATCTCCATGTTTACGTGGTAAATATAAAAAAAGAGGCGACTTTCGTCAACCCCTTTTTAATAATTATTTACAGGCTTAGTCCTTAAATAGTGTATATCCTGCTTGTAAGAGAAGTTTCTTTGCTTCGTTGAAATCGTCGACATCGGAAATCTCTTCCTTATTTTTCCAGTATTCAGCTGTTTCCTTATCGAGCTGGTCAATCATGAATGTAGTGACTTCATCGAAAATCTTAAACAGCGTTCTTGTAGTATAGCCACGGTTGAATACAATCTTGAACTTATCGTAAAATTCCTGAATTGTACCGTCGAATGCGCCCTTCTGGCCAACATGGAACTTGCGGTTAAGCTGGTTCATGCAATACTTATAGCTTTCTACAACTTGTTTCTTGTCGACCTTACCAATCTTAGCCTTATCGACAGCGCCATCTTCAGCGGCAACTGCTACAATCTTTCTAAGAACCGGAGTTGGAATCGAGAATCCACCGAAGTTACCTTCAAAACTTCCGAAATAACCACTGTCATCATCATTGCTAAGATTACTGGAAGCGACACGGCGTTTTTCTTCAGCTTCAATCTGGTCAATATACTCTGGGTTATCAAGAGCTCTCATAATACGCTTTAATTCACGGTCCAAAGCTGTTTCATCGGCGTTAATAACCTTACGACCAAGCATTGCGCCTACAGACTTTGCTACATAGAAGAATAAGCCCTTATTTCCGATAATACGTTCAGCATCCGGCATATTAAGAAGGTCTTCAAGCTTTTCAAGAACTTCTGTACTGAGTGTATATTCCTTACCGTTCTTATGTGCACGGTGCCAATCCCAGAATTTGTCGATAGCGCCTTCATAGCTGTTTTCGAAATCGTCAACAATATACGGAGCAAGCCAACGAACAGCCTTTGAATAATCCGTTCCGAAAACTTCCTGAGCTTTTTTAGGGTCATTCTTGAAAAGGTTAACAAGTTGCTGCATTGTCTTGTCCTGTGACGGGTCAAACGAAGAAAGATCCTTTCCTTCAGACTTGGCCTTGTAGTATGCCCAGAAAACATCAATCATATCGTCATATTTGTCTTTGTTTTCTTCGACATATGCCCGATCATCACTTAAATCGATATTATTCTTCTTTGCAATATCTTCAATTTTCCATTTTAAGTCAACTTTAGCGGTACTGCCTTTCCAGAAGTTAATACCGAGCTTAGTTAACATATTTTCAGCGTCGTCGCCATAATAACGTTCAATAAACTTGTAAACCTGGTTGGCTGTTACCTTTCCATTGTTTTCCGCAAAATCCTTAAGAATATAAAGGGCATTAGCAATGGAATCTCTTCCGAGAGTTCTATCAGAAGCTCTGGACATTTCATTAATAATATTCTTAAATCTCATAATAACCTCTATAACTATTTATAAAAGAAAGACTAGAACCCGAAAGTTCTAGTCTTGGATTAAATAGAGTAAATGAATAAACTTACTTTTCGTAGCGTCCGCCAGTCTTCTGGCGATTTACATTTTCGATATTCTTATCACGATAGCACTTATAGATTTCAGCCGGTGTCATACCAAGATTTACGAAAATCTTCACAAACTTGATAAACATCTTGTCGCCAAGTTCCTGAATCTTAAGAGGATCTTCCTTCCATACATCGTAAGTCTTCCAATCCTTATAAGATGCACAATTCTGATACAAGTCACCGACAGCAACAATAAAGTCACCGATAAGATACTGAAGGCTATTGGAACCGATAGTACCGGTCTTAGTATCTTCGACTGCAATATCATAGAACTTCTGAAGAGTCATCTTCGGACGATACTTAAGATAGAGCAACTGGTTATAAACAAAGTGTAATGCATCAACTGCTTCAGCCTTACCTTCTGCGGTAACTTCAAAATTGTCCTTTTCAAGCTGTTCCATGAGTTCGAACAATTCAGTGACTGTACTCATCATGAAATAACCTGAACGCTTTGCATTCTGATGGTTATCTTCCTTGTTTGTCGGAGCAAGAGTACCACGCTTTGCAGCAAGAATATTCTGAAGTGCTTCTTGCATGTTATACATGGTTTCAAGAGCTGTTGCTTCAATGTATTCTTCTGGAAAATCCGGAAGCTTAATTTCAGAAGCCTTCAACTGTGGCGGAAGCGGAACTGATTCTGCAAACTTCTTTGCTTCTTCTGCACGCTTTGCCAACTTTTCCTGAAGGACAACGAATTCATCCTTTTCTTCTTGTACGTTTCCGTACATTTCACCTGTACTAATCATTAGTTAACCTTTTCCTTTCGGCTCTTCTTTACCGGACGAGTTTCAACTACTTCAGCCGGAACTTCGTTTTTATTCTCAATAGATTCCAATAACTGCTTCTGCATTTTAATTGCATTGAGAATATTCTGTGATTCCTTAGTAAGAAGGTCTTGATTCAAGTTATATTCTTCTTCTGTAAGTCCTAAGAGATTCTTCAACACGAATTCCTGTGAAAGAACTGGAATACATTCTCCACTTAAACTAGGCATGAACGGCGCAAAAATTCCCAAAAGACCTGCAATCTTTTCAGAACGTTCGAAATCAAATTTCTTTGATTCTTTCTTTGATGTTTTTGTTTTCTTTGTAGTTTTCATAATATTGCAAATATAGTAAATATTTTTTAACCAATTTTATTTTATCTTACAAACTTCTGAAATTAAATGATTTCAAAATACGGTGCATATTTTTCCATGACTTCAATAACCTTCTTGTAATCAATCTTATTAAGATTCTTCGGAAGGTCCATACCGCCCTTGTTAATCAAATCACCGCAATTTGCAAAATAAAGAAGCTTCTTTTCTTCACGACAAATTGTTTCTTGCTGAATTACAAGATTAAATTCCTTCTTAGGAAGATACTTCTTGAAATTGGAAATATACTTCATATAAACAGATTTCAATTCTTCAGCATGTTCAGGATCCGTAGTTGCAGAAAGCATCAAAATACCGTTATTGACATATTCAATTACTCCAGCACGAGACTGATATGCAAGACCACGCTTTTCTCGAATTTCATGATAAAGTGGAGAAGTCAACTTACCGTTAAGCATTTCAAGAGCAATGACTACATACGGATAATCCTTCTTGGAAACCGGCTTCTTACAGATTGCAAAAACTGTTTCTTTTTCCGGTGCCGGAACAGGCATCAAGCTGACCTTGTAATCCTTCTTCCAACGAAGCTTTGTTGTAATTTCAGGTATCTTTGTCAAGAACTTAACCTTTATACCGGTTGTCTGACGAGGACCAACTTCAACAATGCGAACAGGCTTGAAAAGTTCTTTATAAAGCTTCTTAGCATCCGCAAGAGTAAAATTCATAACGTCTTCAGTCTTACCAAGAACGAAATCATTATTGAAATGCTGGCGAAGCAAGTTATGGAGCTTACCTTCTACAGGACGGTTAAATGCATCCAAAATTTCCTGGTAAACAATCTTTTGTTCTTTTTCGAAAACTTCCTTTGTGACGTAAGTATCAAAACCGGTAGTAACACGTTCAATAAGCAACTTCTTCCATTCCGGAGTAAGATACTTATCCATGCCAGTAAAATGAACTACGAGCAAATCTGTGCTTGTATAGGCATTAAAATCGATGTTATATTTCTGAAAGTCATCAAATTGGTCTTGAATAGTATTCGTAATCAAGTGTTCCATCAAATGATGACAACCATGTTGACCATCTTTTTCATAACTAGAACCTGCCTGGAATACGATATACAAGCCAGTCTTCTTAAAAGATTTCTTCTTATAGATATACATTGTTTTTCCTTATATTTTTTCAACCATTACGCCGTTTCGTTCAAGGAACTGAATTCCTTTAGACCCACGGTCATATTTGTTTACGTACATGACATTCTTGATACCTGCGGCATAAATAAGTCTTGCACACGATTCACAAGGTTCATGGGAAATAACCATAGAAGCACCGGTTATATTCATTGTCCATTTCAAAGCATAACCGAGACAGCTTTGCTCTGCATGGATTTCTTGTTCATTTGCGAATTCATGATGTTTAGCTCTCCATTCCATTTCTGGAACTTCCTTCCACTCTTCTTCCTTATTATCTCGCAGATAAAACTTTCCGTTTTCAGATTTGAAAATTTCGTTACAGTTAATTTGTCCTGCTGGAGTACCATTGTAGCCACATGAAATAATACGGCCTTTTTCAACGAGCAATGCTGCAACTTTCATCCTAGAGCATTTACTAAGAGCCTGATATTCCTTAAGAACTGTTTTGTAAAGATGTTTATATTTTAATTCCATAATAGTTTTTGTTAAAGGTTAAAAGAAAACAAAATAATAGGAAGTTTAATTCCTATTATTTTGTAATTAAAATTTAGAATATTTCTACCCATGCACTCTGCGGAAGATGGTTAACTGTAACATAAGCAGTACATTTAATAACACCATTGCCAGAAGCTTTTTGAGCTGCAATATCCTTTATTTCTTTCTTTAACTTAGAATCCGACATTGCATAGTCCCATGCAGCGTCAGCGTCAACTACGAACATTCTCGACCAATCCTTACTTACGCAAAGATAAAGAGAAAATCCGTCATTTTGATGGAAATCATATAAAGAGGAGACGGGAATCGAACCAGCTACATAAGACGGAAGTCCCTTACCTGTATCAACCATATCACAGGATGCTACTTTAAGATCTACGCGAAATCCGTTTTGATACCAGTCACCGTTTGTTCTATCGAAATCGGTAAATTCCCAGTTGTTCTTATCTTTAAGATGTTTGCTATACTTTACAAGATACTCAGGATTCTGAGTCTTATGCAAAATATTGATTTGCGGAGCAACCTTCTTAACGATGCTGATAAATCCCTGTTCTTCAGAATTTCCGTACGTATTCGGAATTACTGTAGGAGGATTTGCAATACATGCACCCTTAATTAAAGTTGAACTTCCATTAAACAAGGTAGTAACAATGTTACCGTTCATTTTATTACTTTGCGCCAAACCACTTTTAGCGACTTCAAGATGAAAGAATGAGTTTATACCGTTATTGGTAACTCGCTCACCCGAACGTAGTGGTAACGTTCAGTTAGATGAAACCTTACTTTATATTCTTTATAATATTGGTATATTCAATTAAATTGACCATTAAGAGTGAAATACCAGAATTCATAGCGAATTCATTAAACTTCTTCGCTCTCGGTTCAGGAACATATTCAAAAGAATTAACTACTCGCTTAATTGCTTCTGTATATTCCGTTGGTATATTTTCAAATGAAATAAGCTTAGAATTCAACATGAACTTTTCAGTGAGTTGATTTTCTTCAAGCCATTTATCAAGCTCGCCAGAATTAACAATCTTTTCAGCAGTCTTAATTCCAACGCCCTTCTTAATTCCCGGAATATCATCGGATTTATCGCCTGTAATAATCTTGACAAGCAAATCTGTTTCCGGATTCAATGTACTTAAATACTGTTTTTTTATCCCATCGTACTGGTGATAATTTGCGCAAACAAAAAGTTGCATAAAGTCTCTGTCAGAAGAAACATTATAGCATTCCCATTCAGGATGGGATTTGACAATAACCGAAATCTGGTCATCAGCTTCGGTCTTGGGTACATCTACGAAATAAATATTCGTACCTTCAAATGCAACCTTCAAGCGTTCGAGCAAATCACTCCATACTGCAAAAAATGCGTCGAAATTAACGATTGACGCAGAACGCTTTGCAGCACGACTGGCTTTATAACCTTCAAAAATATCTTTACGCCAGCTACTTCCATCAATACAACAAAAAACCCTATTAGGATTAATTTCACTAATAGCCTTAAAGAATGATGAGAAGAATGTTGCCTTAAATAACATGAACTCCTTTTCTTCTGGTCCAGGAGTTTGCGCAAATAAGCAGCGCATAATCATGTTTGAAATATCGAGGGTCAATATCTTGTTGTTCATGCCCTCAAATATAGGTAAAAATAATTTTTTAGTTTTATGCTTTATGGCATTTTATCTGGCTTTTTAACATGACTCATTATGCAACGGCCAATAAAGCCTTCAATATCGCTAACATCGGTATCAATATAATAATATTCCTTTTTCAACTCTTCAATACTTCCATAAAAATACTTCTTAATATAACATTGAGTATTTACATCAACCATGGAATAGCCAGAATTGTTGACAAAAGTATAATAATTGAGCATTTCCTTACCGTTAAAATATTCTCGGACTTTGAATGCCTGACTTATAACGCCTTCCGTATTTACCTTATTATACGTATTGGTATCGATTACATATTCATAAAGGTTTTGCTTCATGTCGATAACCGTTACTTTAGTTTTTGTGACGGAAATCTTAGATTCAGTAGGCATTACTGCACAATACCGAATATCGTCGATCGCCGTGCATACAGCATAGGTATTGAACGTCTTGGCCTGTGCGAAAACACAAACTACAGAAAAAAGAATAGGTAATACGAACTTAATCATATTACCCAATATAGAAAAATATTGTAATTTTGTAAATGGTTAAATTAAAGCGAACATAACAATAATACTGCCAATCAATCCGACAAGAATGATAGTCGCTATTATCTTCAGCGCCAATTCTTCTATACCGCCGCCGAATAAATTTTTATCTTCTTCTTTTGTCATACAATTAACCTGTTGTATAAAGCATTTTCTTATAGTCTAAATAATTCTTAATAGTAAATCCGAGATTCTTAATATTTGTCAATGTTTCTTCAATAAAATCAAAATAATACTTCTGTGTATCGTATTCTTTTACTGCTGCCAAATATTTCGGATCCTTGTAAATTTGAGATTCTATTTCTTTTGTAGTTCCCCAGCTCACATTATCGTTAAACTTATAATAATAATAACATTCTCCATATATCTTATTCAAATTAACCTTGAGCTGAGATATAAGATACTTTTGTGTCGTATATAGTTTTGTCCATTTCTGAACAGTAGAAGGTAAAAGGTTATTTACTTGCATTACCTGTTCAATATTATCCGGCAATACAGTATCTTCTTCCGCGTATTTCTTTAGTGTCTCAAAATCTTCTACTTTCATAACTTATCCTTAAGAATTAAATATAGCAAAACTGTAACAAATAATTTATAAACTATATATAAAAGTTCCATGATTTTTAAAACCACAGAATATTTTATTTTTGGTTAAAAAAATTTTTACAAAAACTTTCTATTATTGTTTTCACATATTCAAGTCTGATTCCTCGGAACGAAAACCAATCCAATGGAATTATCGGTAGAAGGTCAGCCATTGAAAACTTCAGATACGGGTTTTCCAGAAATGAGCTGGAATATCGTTTTGAAACATACTCGGTAACAGCTAGTGAAAGTATCAGCGAAGTACAGATTAGCAATCTGCACGTTTAGCCGCCATGGTTTTAACGGATGTAGCCGAAGTACAGGATGACCGCCTCGTAAGCCGTTATGTAAATCCCGAAAGATTGACGATGAAGCTTTATACCAAAAGTGGAATAGTCATAGTCTGGAAGTTCCTTCTAGGCTTATGATCTCTGAATCGCATTACCCAAAAGATAGAACAGATAAAAATAAAACCTAGTTTAACAACTAGGTTTTAAAATTAAAGATTTTTGAATTATTCTACTGATAAATCGATTTCATCAGAAAGTTCTTGTAATTCATCAAGCTCTTCTTCAGAATATTTCTTTTTCTTCTTATTCAAGACTGTTTCATCAATCTGAATCGAATCCAACTCGACGAAATTTTCTTCTGTATTATACATAATAAATTTCTCCTTATTTTAACTCACCGATAGGTTCTTCTTTTCTAATCATGCCCTTAGGGAATCTTGAATCTCTATAATATTTTGTCATATCCCTGCTTGCACGAATATTAGTAAATTCTTCCGGTTTCAATGTCGGCCATTCTCTGGTCCATTTTCCTCTATAATAACTAGGTATACCAGCTTCGCCTGTAGATTTTCCATCCTTTATAGCATTTAGGATTTTATTAAGCTGTGTGTTATTTTTAGAAATACAGAAATAGCAAGTTCCCAAAGGACCGTCTTCAACTTTTACAATAACGTTTTTAAGACAGAAATCAACAACGTACTTTTTATCCATCAATGCAACGCCAGTTTCTGTATTTCGAACTGCATATCTTTCAATATTACCAAGTTCTGGATATTTAAGTGACATTTCATCAGCTAATTGTTTCCAAACACCAGTATGAGCTGTTTCTGCAGTATTATTCAAAATCTGACGATAACGTGTAATAGCACGATAGCTCAAAGCACGTCTAGCAGCATCCCATTCAGCTTCCGTAAAACCTATAACACAGTCACGGTAATAGTGAAGCATTTCATGAACAAATGTATTTCTAAAAGCGGCAAAAGTACCACAAGCATTGATATTAAGTTTAATTTCAACACCTTCAACTTTACTTTCGTAAACATTCGGTCTCGGTCTAAAATAGCCATGAACACTTGTACCCTTGAACCAGCCTAATGAAATAGGTTGAAGCTTACCTTCGAAGTAAGTATCATTAAATTCATTAAAATACTTCTTTAATGCTTCGTCATTCTTTTCGAATTCTTCACCTGTATCTGGGTCTGTAAGCTTAAAGCTTTCGTCTAATAAAAATTCTTCGTTTTCCATATTATATTTATGATAATTCTTCAACGAAGGTAATGAACTTCATTGGAATGTTTTGATTAGTAAAGCATGCACATGAAGACAATTCGTCATCATCGTCAAATTCCGGATCTTTATGAACAGGCCAGTTTTCAGGAAGGTCGATTCTGTACATATACATTTGCGGCATTGATTCATCATGGTCTTCTTCCCATTCAATGACTATCTGTCCGAACATAGACTGGGCGAGGTTATACATTTCGTCATTAAGCTTATGCTGGGCTGTTCTTACGTTCGTGTCTATATCTATATCGCCTCTGAGAATAAGGACCTTTAAAGCCATCTTACCGTTAATCATATAGATACGAGGAGGATAGTTTACCTTTATGGACTTTCTCTTACAACGGAGACCACCGGTTTTGAGCAAATCATCCGGCGATGCACTGCTTATATGATAGAACTTTGTAAAATCAAGTTTTCCAAGGAACTTATTGAATGTAGCCATATATTCCTTGTTTTTGAAAAGTTCAAGCTCGTAATAAGGCTTTACGTTATCGACATCTTCTCTTCCTTGGCGGAAAATAAGTTCATCTGTCGTATATTGCCCTTTAGAATTAACTGGAGAACAATCATCCCAGCCGTTAGCGGCGAAAAACTTTGAAATTTCGTCGACTTCAAGTCCTTTATCCGTTAAGGTTGAAATAGCGAACTTAACTTCCATGCCGTTCAAAATGAGACGCTTTGCACAGTCTTGTAATGGAATATGAAATCTTACTCTGAACTTCTTTACTAATTCAGGCAAATCTACAAATTTAAGCGATTCTGTCAAAATATTTAAAAGTCTCATTTATTCTCCAATCATTTTCTTTAACTTTTGAATTGTATCTGCATATTTATCATTAGAACTTACGAGTTCAATCCATGAAGGGTCAATTTTGTGCGTTGTGAAACAGGCACCAGTCGAAACTTCTTCTAGCTCTGTATATTCCGGGTCTTTATAAACTTTTACTGTATCTGGCAATCTTACAAGGTAGATATTTTTGCCATACGGTCTCATTGCTTCGATGACATAGTAAACATTGTCCCAAAATTCAAACTTATTCTTTGTATGTGCTGCAATTTCTTCGAGACTCCAAAGATATACACGAGCTTCGTTATAAATCGGACCAACCTTTGTATCATTAGGATGTTCGTCATCCCAGCTGTTATACTTCGCCGGACGAAATCCAATCTTGGAAAATACTTCAATATTTCTATGTGCGGCACGAAGATATAAACCGTGGAATTTCTTGGCGAACTTGGAATCTGTCTTATATTCTGTTTTAGAATTTCTTAAAACCAATGACCAATCGCTATAGGCTCCTATTCTCCAGCCATAAGCGTCCAATAATTCATCGAATTCTTTAACAGTGTATTTAATCTTGTCAAAAATGGAAGGATCCATTTCAATAACACCGTCATTTTCGTCAAGGACATAATGTGCCACATCGATTCCCAGTTTTCCCTTTAGGAATCCAACCAACTGTTGTGGTGTTGTCGTATGTGTAAGAAATTCAACTAGACGCATTCTTTACCTATAATCATCTTGACATTTTTCTCAATTTCATAAGTCAATGCTTCCGGTACAATCGGAAGAACCTTTATCGTACTGTCGTCAATAACCATTGTAACATGACTGTTTCCGAAAATATAGTAGAAGTTAATTTCAGTTCCGCATTCTTCAATCGATAGTGAAAGTGCTTTCGTAGTTTTATTTTCATTTGTTTTTGACATTATAACGTTTCTATCTCGAATAGCCTTGTCCATATCGACAAAAACTTTCTTGACATTATCGTAATTGAGTGCTCGCCAGTTTATATTGTCGTTCATATCATATTTATAAGTATGAAAAGAGCATAGAATTTTTCATCTATGCTCTTAAATTTAAAATTTATAGTTGTTAGGCTACATTGTCTCGTTTGACGAAAATAGTAAATCCAAGGAAACCAATGAAATAAAGAAGTGCCAAAACAAGATATAAAGTATTGTCGGTAAACAGGTTTCCAAGAATAGGCCCTGCAATTCCAGCAAATCCCCAGGCACTAAGCGTCATAGAGTGAACTGTAGAAAGACAGCTATCTCCGAATCTCTTGGCAAGTAAACTTGGCAAACAACTGAATCCTCCGCCGTAGTTCCATTCAATCATCAAAATACCGGCTACAAGCAAAATCGGATTTTGAGTATAACATAAGAATGCTCCAAGAATACCCAGACTTGCAACCCAATGATATGCAGCCTTTCTACCAATCGAATCACTGGCCGTACTCATACCAAATCGACCGCCGACATTTGCAACAGCTGTAGCAGCCATGAGTGAAGCAATAGCAGTATATCCGGCATTTAAAAACAGGCTCTTTTCCTGAGAAATAAGTGCAAGGCCGCATGTAATGTTGATAAAGAACATGAACCAAATCGAAATATATTCTTTAGTCAAAAATTTGGCCTTTATAAGGGTCTTATACGGAATAGCAGTATATTTTGTAGAAATATATGCAGGATTAGGTTTATATAGCCATGAAGAGAAACTCATTACAACTAAGAAAATTAATCCCATGAGTAAGAATACAACCGGCAACGTAAAGGTTGCAAGCAAATATTCAATCATAGGAGCTGCAACGAACTTTCCCAATCCGAAACCGGTAATAGCCAATCCTGAAGCAAGTCCTTTATGATTACTGAAGTTTGCAAGCAGCTGTTTAATTGGTGCTGTATAGCCTATGCCGGTACCGCAACCCATAAATGAACAGCCGATATAATAAAGTGGTAAAAATCCAGTATAGGTTGCAAATGAAAGTAATAATAGTCCTATTGCAAACAGAATTGTTGAAACTACCGCCATTCGTTTCGGGAACATTTCAACAAATCTTCCGAAAACCGCAGCACCCATGCCAAGGAAGAAAATAATTAGAGTAAATCCAATATCAGCCGAGAATTTCGAAATATCAAAAGTCTCCATGATATTCTTGGCATATTGTGAATAATTGTAAACTGAACCTAAACTGACAGGTAACAAAATACCCGGAATTAAAATATTGAGAAATCTATTTGTCATATTAATTAAAAGCCCTCGCAATCATATCTTCGTCATAAAGTTCTTTATACTCATGCATGAGTTTTAAATTGAAATGCCAAAATGGATCTTCTGACTTATCGTATTCAATTTTTCCAGAACAATGATATTCTTCCTTAGGAATATTCCAGTAAATATCGAGTCCGCCATCTAATTCTTCAATTTTAAGGCTAATATTTGGAAGTATTCCATAAGGGTCAAAAATATGACCGAAAAACCCAGAAATCTGTCGTGAGAGATATAATACATTAGTGCCATTTACTGGCTTTATTAGTGCATTATAGATTTTACGTCTGAATTCAATATTTTTGTCATCAATTATATTACGCCATTCTTCTTGCGTCATTTTCACCTCGTCTTATAACCAAAGGGCAACATTTCGTCCTTTATAAATTCTTTATATTTATACAGTCCGATTTCTTCAATTACCCAGTTTTCATCGACGGGTTTAGTAAAGTCAAAAACAGGAACGCAGTCATATTTCGTATGCTGATTAAACTTATAGAGGTAGTTTAAGAACATAGCAATATCAGTATTGCAATAATCTATAAAATTCTTGCACTCATCTACCGTAGCAAATCCGATATACTGATTTTTGAGTTTTAAGGCACTTTCGGGAACGTTTTGAACTGGAGTATATCTTTCCTTGGACAAAAGCGTACACCAGTCCCAGGCTCGTCTATGGCCTCTTATATCGCTTAATTGGATATACCAGGTATTCTTCTTTCCCTGTTCTGTTCCAATAGTCTTTTTTCCAACCAGATATGCATCTACAATCTTCGTAATTTCCTTATATTTCTCAGGATCCGAAAATCTGTTAAATCGTAAATCATAGAGGTCAAGTTTCTTTTTGTCAAACTTGAAAATACCTACATCCGAGAAAAATTCAGCATCTTCGAACTTCGCATCGCCGACAACTGTTTCGATACGGCTAAAAGACTCAAATCTTTCATTGAGAATTTCGATATGCTTATTGTTGATATTTTCCTTGATACGATGGTTGTCTACAAAATCGGTAGGTACAAGCCAAACAGCGGAATCTGCGAATTTCTCACATTCCGACATTACTTTTAAATAAAACTTTTCGCCTTTACCGATATATGGAGGATTTCCGATTATTGTAAACATAGAAGGTCACGTTCAGCTTGTAGATTAGAAATAACTTTTAAAAAGTCTCCGTCGTTATTTATTGTAATGGTCCAATCCTTACCGCTAACTACGTCGCCATGCAAAAATTTGACGTCACAAGAACTCGGTTGAATACTGAAAACTTTATCGTCATATTTTTCTTGACTTTCATAGATGGCTTTAAATTCCTTCGAACAAAAACCAACGCCAGAATATAAATTCGGTGGATTAAATTTAAATAAACCATAACAGCATGGCAATCTTCCAAGGTTACTACTATAGTCCTGACTTGAGAAATAACAGACTCTATCTATTAAATCGGAAGTAACAGAATGTTTAATTGTCTTATCATTTCGAACAATCGAGAATTTAATCTTTTTCTTAAACCAAAGCAATTTCAGTCTCCAGGTTATAAATCAATTTTTCAAAACTAAATTGAGAATCTAATATAATCGTCCAGCCATTGCATTTAACGGTATCACCAAATTTGAAACTCGCACCGCATTCATCTAGGTTCTTATAACTCGAACTATACATTACATCCTGATAATCTTCCGGATATAATACCATGTATTTTGTATATTCTTGATTTTCATTAGTAAAACTTAATCTGGTATCGTTTTCTCGAGAAGAACTACCAAGGTAATACTTTCGTATTTTACCATTATGAACAATCTTTACACTTAAAGTTTTAGAACTATGTCTTCTACTGCAATACATATTCCATTTCCAAGTTGTTGAATAGACGTTTAAAATCACCAGTAGTGTTAAGTTCAATGGACCAAGTAGGAAATACTACCTTATCGCCACGTTTGAGAATATATGTTGCATCGCACGGATATACATGAGAACCAAAATGTACACGTGTTTCGACTTCGCTGTTTTCAGACACATATCTTACACCGAATCCATAAATTTCTTCTGGTGGTGGATTATGCGGCTGTCCCATCGAAAGAATATCATAATATTGTAACATACTGTCAAAACGCTGTGTCAAATCCGGATTATATTTATCGCTGCTATAAATTGTAGTCTTAAACCAGGGTGCATATTCGAGACGACTTGAACGACCATTTCGAATAACAGTAAATAGAACCGGTTTTTCATGTTTAACCGGTTCTTTAGTTTCAGGCTCATCATAGATACGTTTATAATCTGTCAACATACAAATTCCGCAAATCCACTATTTTCAATTTTTGTTTCATCGACTTCTTCTTTAGGTTTCCAGTTTTCAAAATCCCATTTAAAGAAATCTGCGCATACAATATTTTTGTTTACAATTTTACTGTATTTAGGTCCAACAATTTCAAGAATTCTTTGGACACACAAATCTCTGTTATCCTGCATTAATTCAACACCATAAAGTGTCTTTACGGCATCTTCAACCGAAATTCCAGAAGCAAGACGTTTTTCAAGCATACGAACAAGGATGTTTCCGCTTCCCGCAGTAGGATCTAAAAATGTTGCTTTAGGGTCTTTCCATTTTTCTTCAGGAATTTTTGCAATCATCTGGTCAATAACTGCAAACGGAGTAAACACTTCACCATTCTTGGTGATACGTTCCTTTGAACGTTTAATTCCATCATTATTTGTAAATAGTTCTTTAGTCATAATTTAAATATAACAATTTTTCTTAATTTTGTAAGCGCTATCGTGATACACAGCTTTCACAGAATTTTTCTTTTTTAATAGCATGCATTTTTGCATATGGATCTTTACTGTCACCTTCAAATTTATCCAAATCACTTATTAAATCACAATTATGTATAATTGCTTTTGCGGTACATTCCTTAAATCTTCTAGCATCATCACTGTTTTTAATTGAAAGTATGGCATTCAAGTTATAGAAAAAACAGTCTATATCTTCTTTATCTGATTTTAACCTAATAGTTTGATACGTATGAAAAAACCCTTTTGTTTTTCCAATAGAATATATACAATTTTTTATAATGTTTGCTCTGGCAGAATTTTTATTTACGAACATTTTTCCAAGTTCATAAGTATCAAAACTATATTCTAGTTCATAAAATCTATATTCATAACTATATGTTTTAGGGTCATCTTTCAAATGATATTTTCCAACTCTTTTATTATATCTAGCACGTACATTTAAAATAACATCATTATCCGGATGTTTTATATTGAAAACGATGGTAGAATATGGTATAATATCTGTAATTTCCTCAGGTTCAATTATAGAACCATTATATGTTACTGGTGCTTTATTAAATGCTGAAACATCATAACCGCATACTTCAATACCATATTTTTCAAACAATTTAATAATCTGAAAAATCTCACCTTTTTTGGCTATTATTTCTTTCTTTACCTGTTTGACTACATCAATAACTTTATTATACTGCTTGATATGTTTATCAAGAAGTTTATTAATATCGTTTCCAATTTTAATATCTAAATCTTTCATAATCAACCAGGCAAAACATCAAATGTTTGTTCAACAGCATGCATTTTTAAACGTAAATCGATTTTATAAAAATCAACCTCGCCATCATAGATAGCTTTTAAAAAGACTTTAAGGTCTTCTCTTTCCATCTTATTAAACCAGAACATATGCATATCATCGTTTAGTTTATTTCCATTATGGATTGACATAGCGCTACTGTGAAGTTTTACACATAGTTGTTGTCCTGGTAAATGATAATAAACCGAATGATAACCCTTTATAAATCCAAAAGTTTTCAGAAATGCATCCATAATATCACGTATATGGTCAGCAAACGCTGGAGCTTCATCCAGACGTTGCATAAAATACGCGAGTTTCATCTCGTTTGACATATCTGCAAAATTTGAAAGTTTAAATTCCATATTATTCGAGTTTGTTAATTGATTTTAACATCAATAAGTTTTGTTTTGCTGCCTTACAGGTAAAATCTCTGTATTTGATAAAATCGTCTTCGGTAGTTATTTCGGTTAATGCATCAATTAGCATAAAGAATGTATCTACCTTTTCCGGTTCGGTATCTGCAAAAATCTGAATGAACGGTGTTTCATTAGTAGCTTTAGCATAATGATACTTTATTGTATCTTTCTTAGCTACATATCCGCCTTTATGACGGATAGACAAATATAGACGACCATTTAAGTTTTCTTTTTTAGAAACAGAAACATTATAATTCAAAACTACAGAATGTGTATTTTCTTTACGAATATGAATTGCTGCAAACTTATTGTCATTGACTGCATCAACAGATGGTTCTATTACTTCATGATATATAATTTTATATCCTCTTGAAGTAATCATATTTTCCAGAATTTCTGCATCTGTTTTATTTTTCTCATATATAGCACGAAACCGGTTAATAGCCCGGTCACGTAAATTATTATAATATTCTTTTACACGCTCAATATTGTCGTCTACTATATTTGAAAATTCACACATATATTACCCAGGTAATTTGTCGATTGCTTCTTTTACTTCTGCTTCTTTAATTGCCAAACAATACTTTCTAAAATATTCAAGAAAATCTTCATTAGAATTTTCAGCTATATAATGCATTATAACTGCAGGTAAAAGCGTAATCCTTTCACTAGTAATACCAAAACTTTTTTCAGTGTTTATTATTTCCAGTAAGGTACAAAAATTATTTGCTTTTACCGATTCAATACATGCTTGCTCTGAGCAAGTTATGTCAATATTTCCATCAATATAAAATTTTATTAATTCTTTATACAAATCACTAAGTTCACATGTAATAACTTTGCATTTAGAAAAATCCAAACATGTATACTTATAAAATGATGGTGAAGAATGTAATAACAGCATATTAATCCAACTTTTCAATGCATTTCAATGTTTCCATGTCTTGACGTGCCATATAGCATACGCCAGTTCTATAACGTTCAGAATTCTGGTTTTTACGTACTTCTTCCAATTCGTTGAGCAAATTGAAGAAAATATCTTTCAATTCTTTTGGACTGTCAATACGTACATGACAACGAGGACGAGCATTCATAGCGTTAAGCATAACATTTCGCTGTGCTTCCCAATCATCGCTATATGCTTTGTTATACATGGTTTCATCAAATGTCGCACGCATAGTTACATAGTAACGGCCAGTTTTCTTCTTATTGTTACTGGCCATATCGATATGGTGCTTAATTCCGTCTTTTCCCTTTTGAACAATAAACGGAACACGGTTTGATTCAAAATTGAAAACGGAAAAACCGATAATGGAATATCCATATTCAGCAAACATTGTTTCAAAATGTTTAAGCTGGTTTTCATAGATCTCTCGGAGTTCTACGCTTCTACGACGCTTGGAATCGATAGCACGCTCAATATGCTCGATTTGTTCAAGCATTTTGTTTTCGTCTTTTGTAACTGCCGCATTTACTGCTTCTAGGAAATTTTTATACATGACTATAATATAATAAAAAGGCTGACGTTTGTCAACCTTTTTATTTTATGTTTTACAGTGTTGTTAAGCTTGCTTCAAATCAACTGAGATTTTGTTTGTTGACTAGTTGAGACTTGCATCAAAACCAAACTTCTTCAAGGTTTCAAGCGCTTCTTCAACTTTGTTTTTATCCTTATCGGACTTCTTAGACTTAAACGCAAACCACTTGGACTTTTTGTTTTTCTTCTTACCTCCACAGCAACAACTTTCGTTTTCTAGGTTCGTTTCCGGATCCACGTAGGAATCATCTTCGAGACCTGTTTGCTGTTCGTCCTTGACTGCCTGTTCTGGAGTACCGAACATCTTAACGAATTCATCATAAGAAGTTTCATTGAACCATACAGGAATTTCAGTATCGTTCATTTCTGCCTTCCAAAGTTCATCGTCACCGTCAAATGGATAATTGAGGTCCTGTAAACCATTTACTGGCAAGGCGTCATGCCAAAGTGTATACTGGTCATCTTTACCGCCGAGTGCTTCGTATTCTTCGAACCAATCAAAACCGGTCTTTCCGGAATTATCACAAGAACCGTCAGCACAAGAACCGTCGCCGCATTCATTTATGAAATTATTGCGGAAAGCACGGAATTCATCCCTGAACTTGAATTCTGCAGGAAGTGAATCTAAATGTTGTTCATCGTGAGAATACATTAACACCTCCAAAAATTAAGCGGTGAAAGTATTCTTAGCGTTAGAAATGTCAACACCAATGTGACGGAAAAGATCAACCATTGTACCACCGGCAGTAAGACCGATTTTCTGGTCAACGAAGTTTTCGTACTTGGCCTTGGCGTCAATAGAATCGAACTGGTCTTCGGAAACGACCTGATTCTTAGCATAGTCGACAATAGCCTGAACGAGGTCCTGAGCAAGGTTCTTGAAACCTTCCTTAAGGTCACCATTCTTAACATACTGTGCAATCATACTAGCGGCACCACCCATCGGAGCTGCAGCAGGCTGAGCCTGAGGAGCAGCGGCAAGAGCAGCTTCTTCATCGAGCTTCTGACGCATATAGGTCTTGAAATCTACATCTTTTAAATCCATAATTGTTTCTCCTAATTTTTTATTATTTATAGTTCCTTGGCCAGTTCCTTAACTGCGTCCTTGTATTTCTTGATAAGAATACGAGATTCCGCACCGACTTCAAGCAAAGCCTGTCCAGCCTTAAAAATTCGCTTGTTTGCCTTCATCAATGTCTTGATTTTGCCCTTATTCTTACTTCCGGTAAGAGTGAATGTTACTTCGCCTCCCTTAGAAACAGTAATAGAACCAATTTCTCCGGTTTCATCGGTACAAGTCATTGAATTGTCGACGATTTTAATCTTGGAGTCACTATAAAAACTGTACTTGAATCCAGCCTTTGTAAGAATATCCAAGATTTTGTTTAATTTTGGGTCAATTTCTTTAAAATCTCTAGTCATATATTATTTATAGAAGGTTAGTAAAATTTGGCATTTTTATATACATAGAAATCGACGTCAAAATCGTCTCCTTCCTGACCATGTGCTTCACCAGTCTTTTCCTTTTTCCAAAGTTTTTCATCTACTTCTGGAAAGAAAACGTCTGCTTCAGGGAATTCCTGATTTACTTCCGTAATATAGATATAGTCTACACAGCCCGTATTCATCATCTGGCGATATATTGTAGCTCCGCCTATAACAAATACTTCAGTTTCGTTTTTTGAGGCCACGTAGTCCATTGCGAGCTGTAAAGTGGGCTTTACGACACAACCTTCAGCCTTATATTCAGGATTGCTTGAAACTACTACATTTGTTCGGTTCGGAAGAGCCTTGCCTATAGATTCAAAACAGCGACGACCCATAATGACACAATGTCCGCTGGTTAGTTCCTTGAAATGCTTCAAGTCAGATTTGATATGCCAAGGCATACAATTTTTAGAACTTATACCGATTTCGTTTTTAAGTCCTTTGGCAACGATTAAACTAATTTTCATATTCTAGTCCTTCAAATTCAAGTTGTCGTTCTTTATACATTTTACGACTTTCACGAGTTTTAATTTTTCGTTTTTCTGTTTCTTTCATCTTAATATATTGATGAGCATTAACATGCCTGTAACAATACTTAAGACACTTACCCATTTTAATAAGCAGCAAATGACAGATATGATGTTCTTTCGGAGAAAGCTCGATTTTATTTTCTTTCTTGTTACTTCCACCTTCAGACCTTGGAATTATATGATGGTTTTCTATTTGTCCTATTAATAATCTGTTTTTTGCTCTTTCAATTATTCTATTATAGATTTTCTCGTAATCCAAACTAATATCCTTTGTTGGAGGTTGTAGACAATTCTCTCAGAGCGTTCTTTTGAATGTCGTTTGACATAAAGAATTCTGACGGAATACCAAGTATTTTACCGATGTATTCGTTTTTAATTCGATAACAGCTTCTAACTCTCTCCTTTCTATACATTTTCAGGCCATAACCAATATTTGAATAACATCTATTGAGCTCATAGCCATTGAAAATAGTTGGAACGTCCTTATCCATAATATTTTTCATTTTCTGCATATTAACAAGTATTTTCATAACAATATCGGTATTGAAGTAATGAAAATTTATTCCGGCAAAATGCGGATCCATCGGAGGTGCAAAAGCACAGTAAATAACTGGTGATTTATCACTTCCGATAATATCCCTTGCCTGATAATTGAATGTATAAAAATAGCCAGCAATAACTTGACTGGTATATACAAGAGCTTCATTAGTATCAACTGCCATACGTTATTTATGTTAATATAGTTTTATTTTAATATAAAAAACAAAAAACTCAGTAATAATACTGAGTTTTTGAATATAAAGGATTGTTTATCTATTACTTCTTAAGAGCAGCCTCACGAAGTTCCTTCTTAGCTTCTTCGATACGCTTTCTGATTTTTGCATTAATAGCAGTCATAATCGGATCAAAGAGCAAGTCAAAACGGGATTCGTTGAGCTTACCGATGAGGTAATCACTCTTGGCGTTCAAGTAACGACCCTTACGATGCCAGTAGTTATAGGCTTCAGACTTAGTAGCGTCGTCTTCAGAAGTATCTTCTTCTTCAGCTTCGCCTTCGCCTTCAGAACCTTCTCCAGATTCACCTTCGCCTTCAGAACCCTCTTTGGATTCGCCTTCACCACCTTCAGTACCTTCA
>Ga0247610_10001602_pt1 | contig 27807 bp, 20 predicted proteins | sample 174DNAGHGhighgp2_FD_193483 | JGI IMG/M metagenome (GOLD analysis project Ga0247610, IMG submission 193483) | Sheep rumen microbial communities from Palmerston North, Manawatu-Wanganui, New Zealand - 1742 DNA GHGhigh gp2 | ecosystem: Host-associated > Mammals > Digestive system > Stomach > Rumen...
TTTTAACACTTTTTTCGGCTTTTGTCCAAGGTCGTTCAGCGGGTGTCTCTGGCACCCCGGAACGGGCTATTGTTGTTGTAATGAATTGAAAATTATATAGTTTTTAAATTTTTAACGAAGTATTGTTCTTAAATTTGTGTGATAAAGTGTAAATATGGAGTACAAGGGTCTGGAATCCACTTTTTGAGTTCCCGGATCTTCTCCAGGTCCTCTAGAAAAAGGTTCGATATTATATCACTTGGGGCTACCTCATCAAGATTGCTGGCTTTCGGGCCGGCATTTTTCGTTTCATCCATGATTTTGGCCGATTTCGTGGATGGGTCGGGAATCAACAGTTGACAACACATTAAAAACTAGAAAAAAATCAAAATCTATCTGACTTTTTCATAGTTTTTGATTATATTTGCCTCGGGATACTAGTTGGAAGATGCAATGAAAAGAAAACTGACACAGAAGCTGATAGACTGGAAAAACAGGCCAGACCACAAGCCGCTCATCCTCCAGGGAGCCCGGCAGGTGGGCAAGACCTACATCCTGGAGGAGTTCGGTCGCAATCATTACAAGAATTATATCAAGGTAAGTCTGGACCTGGTAACGGATGTGACCAATTTCCTCAAGGACAATATCAACCCTATAGAGATCATTGCCTATCTGGAATCCTTGTACAATCAGCGCATCTTGCCCCACGAAACACTGGTTATCTTGGATGAGATTCAGGATTGTAAAAGAGCGCTCCTGGCTTTGAAATACTTCAAAGAGGATTATCCTCAATATGATATTGTGGCGGCAGGAAGCCTTCTGGGTGTGGCTGTGAATCAGGGAAACAAGCCTGATGAGGATGAAAAGACAGACAAACAGGAAGAAGACGAGTTCTCTTACCCCGTTGGTATGGTGGATGAACTGAACCTGTTTCCCATGGATTTTGAGGAGTTTCTTTGGGCAACAGGCAATGACATTCTCTCGCAGGAAATTCGTTCCCACTATGAGGCCAACGAAGCTATGCCGGCATCGGTGCATTCCCTGGCGTTGGATCTTTATCAAAAGTATCTTGTTGTAGGAGGCATGCCCGAGAGCGTGCAGAAATGGGTGGACACACATAGCTATCTGGAGTGCAGGACCGTTCAGCAGTCTATTTTGGTTGGGTACAATGCCGATATGGCCAAATACGCCAAACCCGCAACTACGGTGAAGATAAGGGCCTGTTTTAACAGCATTCCCGCCCAGTTGGCAAAGGAAAACCGCAAGTTCCAATATAAGCTTGCCATGAAAGGCGGTACGGCCAAAATATTCGGAGAAGCCATTGAGTGGCTCATTCTTGCCGGCACCGTACATAAGTGCAAACTGATTACACACGGCTTCATCCCTATCTCGGCCCAGGAGGACGACAGCGATTTTAAGATTTACATGTCCGACGTGGGACTTCTGAATACCAAGACGCAGATGCCGGTTCAGATGCTGCTGAACGCCATAGAGACCGACAATACCTTCCTCGGATCCGTCGCTGAAAATTATGTGGGACAGGCACTTGCAGCCAATGGCATAGCACTCCGTTATTGGAAGAATGACAACACACAGGAGGTCGAATTCATCCTACAGGACGGGATGAACGTGATACCCGTGGAAGTCAAGAAGGGGAGGAAGGTGGATGCTATCAGCCTGAACAATTTCAAAAAGACCTACAATTGCCCATACGCCTACAGAATCTCCGGCAAGAATTTCGGGTTTGCCAATGGGATTAAGGCTGTTCCCCTTTATGCCGTCTTCTGTATAGAAGCGAATGGGGACCTTGAATAAAGACAGATCTCAGGGAAGGTCAATGCTCACCAGGAAGGAGCGGTGTACGCGGAGGAAGCCGGGGCCGAGAAGATTCTCCCACTGGCCGATGCCGGTCTTGTTTCGGAATTGCCGGCCGTCGCGGGCGACGATCCACACCTCGGAATCGCGCGATTCTACATACAGGATCTCCTCCTTCGTTAAAGAGACCTTCTTATAGTCCGATGTAAACGTAATAGGGTGTGACGTAGGGTACTTTTCATCCAGCCATTTCATTAGAAGATAGTTGCCATAGGCAAGAATGGCAAGTACGGCGGCCACGAAGACGGGATTCCCCAACATGGCAGGCAACGCCCACTTGGGATAATTGTCATGATAAACGTAGGTAATGAAGACCAGCTGCCACAAATAGATAAGCAGGAAGGTCATCATCATCACACCCAGAATAATATAAACCGTATCTGCAGCGTTTTTCTTCCCGCTTTTATTCCGCTCCACTTTGGGCAGGAAGAATGAAAGAGCCATAGCCGCCGGGAGGAACGACAGACTCATCAGCACAGCTTCGCCCAGCTCCATAGTCCAGGCTTGTGAGCAACATAGCTGTTGCAATAATGGCGGCCAGCCAGTAGGCAATGATGATGACTGTCTTCTTCATTTCGATTACAAAAATACGTATTCTTCTGTGAACAATGCATATAATATTGCCTCTTCGTGCAAGTTACCCTCAGGGCCACCTGCTCATCCATATCGCCTTTGTCCACGTCGGCAATCATTTCATCGGCCAGATGGAGGGCCTTCCCCCATTCTCCGCTCTTGTTCAGCAGAGAGGTAAGATTGAGAAGGGCCGAATAATAGTTGACGCCTTCGTCCCTGAGTTGGGTAGGATTGATTTGCCCGCCGTAGAAAACAGCCAGCTGCGTTTTGCCCATTTGCCCGTAGACATTGGACCGGATCAGGTTGGCCGTAGTCTCCGAGAACACGCCAGCCCGCTCTGCACTGTCTACCCGCGCCAATGCTTGTTCCGGGTTCGAGAATAATTGATCCTGGAGCTCGAGCTTCAGCTGTTTTGCCTCCTCGCTGCGGTCGGGCTTTGAACAGTTCACCAACAACGGCAAAGCGGCGACGATGGCTGTGAACAGGATGGGATATCTGCGCTTCATAGGTGGCATTTAAAAACACGCAAAGATAGGCAGATTTTTTCTGAAGTGTCGAAAGGAAGGCGTCGGATATGTTTATTTGTATTCTTTTTGCTACATTTGCGGCGATTGGACGCATATGGAGTGAGCAAAAAGAGTCTCATCTGGAAAATACCCTGCATCGCCCTGGAGGTTGTTCTGGGAATTGTGCTGCTACTGCTCATCGCGGTAACGGCCGTTCTCTCTTCGCCCCGGGCGCGCACGGCCGTGCTGCAAAAAGGGGTTGAACTGGCCAATGAGCGCACAGACCTGGACATAGACCTGGAAAGGCTCTACCTTTCTCCCTTCCATCATTCTCCCAAGATTACCTACCGTGCCTATAAAGGAGAGGAAGACCTCCCGGTGCACGTGGAAATAGACGGCCTGTTCGTGGGCCATCGCGGGCTGGATACCTTGCTGCACGTGCCCACGCTTCGTCTGATGGGCTGTATGAAGGGGGACCCCGGGGCCGACCTCCTTTCCCGTACCATCGTCGTGGACAGCCTGCTGTTGGAGCAGGCCACGATGCATTCCGACACCCTCATTTCCTCCATCGGCATCGACGCCCTGGTGGGGCATCTGCAGGTAAGGAGTCCCGGGCTCAATATCGCCGGGGGACAGTTCCCGCTGCACGGGTTAAGGCTTTCCGACGCACGGCTGGGCCTGGATCTACGCGGTGATTCCTCCGAAGAGAAGGCCCCGGAGGATACCGCCTCCACCCCGATGTCCTTCGAGATTCCGGACGGAGAAATCCGCAACTTTCACCTGTCGCTGAACCCGATGGGGCTGGGCCTTGTCATCGGCTCCCTTTCTACGGATGCCGTGGCCGACGTGGGGGGCAACTGCTACGACGCCCGCAGCCTGAAGATCGCCGATGCCGCTCTCACCATCGGCTCGCTCAACCTTCCCTTCGAGGAGATTCAGGGCGATGCCGCGGTAGACCTGGGCACCGGCCTCATCCGGGCGGGCCGCCTCTTCGCCCGCTGCGATACCTTCGGCGCTACGGCCGATGTGGGCACCACGCTCAATCTGGAGACGATGCGGGCCGATGTAGTCGGGAAGGCCGATTTTCGCGGCAGCAAGGCCCTACTTAACGGCTTCTATGACATAGACGACGAGCTGTACGATATGCAGGTGTCGCTGGAAAAAATAGACGCCAGCGCATTCCTGGGAGACGCCCACCACGTGGAAGTGGCCGGAGAAATCCACGCCCGGGGGCGGGGAATCGATGTGAACTCTCCCGAAATGAAAACCGACGTACAGGTGCATCTGCCCCACTGCGTCTACGACAGCATCCGGGTGTCCGGCCTGGCACTGGCCGCCTCCCTGGCCAATCAGGCCGTCTCCGGCAACCTGCACCTGGACCGCCTGAGGATGGGGGATTGGGACATCGACCCGCTTACCCTGGATTTTTCTGCGGGGGACACCACCTCGCTTCATCTGCGTACAAGGGGTCTTGCCGTGAAGGCACTGAGTCCCCAGCCCGTATTCCGGCTGCTGGACCAGGTGAATCCGCTGCTGGATGTGGTCACGGATTCCACTATTGTCCAATCCCTCACCTCGCTCCGGGACCTTACCCTGCTGGATACGCTTCGGCGCGTGATTCCGCCCCTGCAGGCCGATGTCCTGCTCACGCCGGGCAGCCCCATCCAGGCCATCCTGGACAGCACCGGGCTGGATATCCGGAAGGTGGCCCTGGCCTTCCAATCCGACGCATCCCAATCGGTCCTCACGGTAGATGCTTCCATCCCGGCCGCGGTGGCGGCCTTGCAGGTAGGGATGACTGAAGGAAAGACTGCCGCGCAACTCACTGCCCACGCCGACATCACCGGCGGCGTAATCCCGGTGGATAGCCTGGATACCCGGGCCGATGTCCGCCTGGACCTGCTTCGCACCGGGAGGGAGCTGAGCGGAACCGGGCGCCTGGTGCTGGACAGCCTGCGCTACGATGGGATGGACCTCGGGAACCGCACGGCCGACATCCGCATCAGCCCGTCGGAACAGTACCAGAACGCCATCCGGGCCGATGTCCGGCTGGACGACATCCCCACGGAACTGGTGAGCGGCATCCTTCGGCAGGAGGATATCGGCCTGAGCGGATTCGTCCAGGCCAAGGCCGTGGCCGACGGCCTTCCGGGCAACCTGGACCTCTCGGCCGAGGTCCTGCCGCGGGAATTAAGCGTCCTGTACAAGCCCTACGACGTAAGGCTGAGCTTGGGCGAAACGCCCATCGTGATGCTTCACAATAAGGTAGATTTCAATGGCTTACGGGTCTATGGCACCGACAGTACCTATCTGGCTCTGAGCGGGGGGATGGATCTTGGCACGCGGCTCCTGGACATCGGCCTTTCTGCCGACAATTTCTCTCCCGTCCGGCTGCCCAAGGACGGCCCCATCCCCGTCTACGGCAACTTGGAAACCGATATCCGGGGAAGCGTTTCCGGTTCGCTGGACGACATCCTGGCCAATGTGGACGTCACGGTGCTTCCCACTACGGACATCACCTATCCCATCGACAAGAAAAACCTGGCTCAGGTAAAGCCGCACGGCACGGTGAACGTGCGGTACGGCACGGCCGGAGGCGAACTGACCCTGGGCGGAAAGATTCACGTCGATGACGGCGTGGTGCGCTATTCGCCCAAGATGTATCCGATGATGCCTTTCAAGGTAGATCCGGGCAGCGATGTCACCTTCAACGGGCCGCTGGGGCAGACGATGATCAACGTCTCGGCTTCGCAGCAGGTGAAGGCCGATGTCCAGTCGGAGGGAGAAGAAACCCGCCGGGTCACCTTCAACACGGGCGTACGGGTGATGGGAGAGCTGGATTCGCTGGGCCTGAACGCCATCGGCTTCTTCCTGGAAGCCCCCGACGACGAGACCATCACGCGCGAAATCGCAGCGATGGACGAGGATACCCGGGACGGCATCGCGGCAGCCCTGCTGGCCACCGGGATGTATATGGGAGACAGCAACGAGGCGGCGCAAAAAAGCGGATATGCCCTTTCCAGCATTATCAACAGCCGCATCAATGCCGCTATGGCCAATTCCAAGATGGGGAAAATCGTAGAGGTGGATATCAGCAGCGGAGAAACGGAGCACGCGTCCGGAAAGACCAGCGATATGAATATCGTCATCAGCAAATCCCTGTTCAAGGACAGGCTGCGCCTTACGCTGGGTTCCGTCATTTCCGACAATCCGGAGGTGAACAAGGCCAATATGCTCCTGAATCACCTGTCTGCCGACTTCAAGCTCACCCAGGCCGGGAATGTGCTTCTGCGCGCGTTCTCGATGAGGGATTACGACAACATCTTCGAGGGAGAACTGCTCAAGTCCGGCATCGGAGTGGTGGCTGCCAAGTCGTGGGAAAAAGGCCTTTGTACCTATAAGTTCACCACCAACGGAGACATTACCTATCGTTCCAACAACAGCCTCGGCCCCAATGTCACTCTCACGTATTCTACCCGGAACCTGCTGGGACGGGGAGAAACTTTGGCCTTGAAGGGCCACGGGGCCTATTATTGGTCGCTTCGCGGCCAGCGGAATACCGACACTTACAAGTTTGGCCTGGATGCCTCCCTTACCTTCCCGTATCTGCAGTGGTTCGGAAAGAATCTCCCCGGAGGAGACACGAGATACAGCCTGGGATACAAATACGAGATAATTGGTGGCGGCTACGATGTTCACAAACTGTCCGGGGCGTTTTCCTATTACATCCGGCCGGGAGGCTTTCTTACGCATATGGTCACGCCTTTGTCCCTGTCCCTGGTGAGGACCCGGATGTCGGAGGAGTTTGTCCAGGCCGCGGCCGGGAATCCCGAGGTCCTCAAGATGATAGCCGGCGACGAGTTTATCCCCGCCATCGGCTACAACATCACCTACAACGATTACCGCTCCCGCCGGCCGGTCAATACGATGATCGACTTCGAGATCAAGGAGTCCGGTACTCTTCTGGGTGTCATCGGCAAACTTCCCGTAGACCAGTTCGTCCGGCTTACGGCCGAGCTCTGGAACCGGTTTGCCCTCACGGAACGGGTGTGCGTCGCCACGCGGCTTTATGCCGGCGGGGCCATTCCCGTGGGAAGCTCCGTCGGGGCCCCGCTCTCCGAGAACTTTTATGCCGGCGGTCCCAACAGCCTGCGTGCGGCGGGCCCTTATGCCTACGGACCGGGCAATTTCCACAGCACCCGGTTCAGCCAGAGCTATTTCCACGCCGGAGAAGTGAAACTGGAAGCCAACGCCGAGCTTCGTTTCCCGCTTTTCTGGAAAATCAACGGCGCCGTATTCGTCGATGCCGGCAACACCTGGAACTGGCACAATTCATCCGAGGACCTTTCAGAGGAAGAATATGAGTCGTTTGCCCAGGTTATGGGCCTGACGGAAAAACTGTATGACGGCATTATCAACAATCCCTATTTTGCCAGGCAGATAGCCCTGGGAACCGGTGTTGGTGTGCGCCTGGACCTGGACGGCCTGGTCATCCGCCTGGACCTGGGCGTCGGGATCCACGCCCCTTACCAGACTTACCGGTACGACAAAGAATTCAATCCGGATTATACCCGGCCCATTACCACCTATTTCAATATGCCCTCCGTCCTGGACGCCCTTCGACTCAACTTCGGCATCGGTTATCCGTTTTAGTTTTTATGCACGCATTTGGTGCAGCCCAAATTTGAGATGAAAAAACTTTTTTTCTTAAATTTGTACGATAATACAGATCATATGGAAGAAGAAAAAGTAGAGGTGCTGCCTGTTTCCCAGATGCAGAAGGCTATGGGGCTCAAGGGGAAGTTTGGTTTGTGGGTGGCCCGCCGGGTGATGAAACTGCTGGATATTGACAAGGTAAACGAACTTCAGTCCCGTTACCCGGACTTGAAAGGTCCCGAGTTCTCGGAAAAGATATTGGAAGAGGTAGGTGTCAAATATGTTATTCCGGCCGAAGACCTCAAGAACATTCCGGCCGAAGGCGGCTTCATTACTATCTCCAATCACCATTTCGGCAGCATCGACGGCCTCATTCTGAATGCCGTGGTGGGAGCCCGCCGTCCAGACTACAAACTGCTTACTACCTTCCTCCTGGCCCTGATCCCCAGTCTTAAGGAGGCTTTCCTGCCCGTAGACAACCTCTCGGGCGGTACGGCCGATGCCCGCAGCATCAATGGCATCCGCATGGCGCTCCGGCATATTGCCGACGGCGGCGCCATCGGCTTTTTCCCGGCAGGGGAGGTGGCTACCTGGCAGCGGAAGAAGAACCGTCGCAGCGGCGGCTTTTTCACGATCCAGGACAAGCCCTGGGCCGACAACATCACCAAGCTCATCAAGCGCTCGGGCCTGCCCGTGATTCCCATTTACTTTGAGGGAACCAATTCCCGCACCTTCCATCGGCTGGGCCTGATTCATCCCCGCCTGCGCACCGTGCGCCTCATCCACGAAATGTTCAACAAGGCCGGAACCACCGTGAAGGTGCGCATCGGCAAGCCGATCCCGCCTGAGAAGATGGAAATGGATAATATTACAGAACTTAGCTGGTGCCTGCGAGACTGCTGTTATGCACTGAAAAACGCGGAATAATAAGAAATAATGCGTATCTTTGCATAATATGGGTAAACGGACAACCATAGTGGCCATAACGGCCCTTGCGCTCCTGCTCTGCGGCATTGCTATAGCTGTTATCCGGCTGTACAAGCCGGCGGGTCCGCATGTGAGCGAGAAGAAGGTCGAGGCCTCCTGGAACATCCTGGGAGCCATTCCGTCCGATGCCGCCGCCGTGCTGGTGTTTGACGGGTCGGCCCACGCCGCCTCTTTGCTGGCCGATTCCACCTCTTTCCTGCAGGGGCTCCTGGCCCCGGGCAATCCCGCCTTCATGCAATATCTGAGTGCGCTGGGCCGCCGTCGTGTGGCGGTTTCCCTGCACAATAGCGGTTCCCTGGTGCCCCTGGTGGCCGCCGAATCGGAGTTGTCGGACTCTACGCTGGAAGTCCTGGCCTCCAAGGCGGGCCTCAAAATGCAGCGTGCCGGCGGTTATCTGCTGGCTTCGCGCAGCGAAACCTTCCTGAACGCCGGCGCCCGCCAGCTGCAGGAAGGCCATTCCATCCTGGGAACCCGCCATTTGCAGGATCTGGTTAACCGTGTTTCCGGCCCCGAGATTATTCTGCTGGCCCATTCCCACGCCCCCAAACTGTTGCAGATGTATGCTGGAAAGTCTTTCCAGTCATATGCCGGTTTCGTGAAGAATCTTACCGCCTGGAGCGCCTGGAGTGTTCAGTCGCTCTCCGGAGAAAGTCTGGTCCTGAACGGCCAGGCCCTGCCGGGAGAAGGCGTCTCCAGCTATTTCACCTGCTTTGACGGCACCCCCGCCCAGCAGCCCGAATTCCCCGACGTACTGCCGTACTATACGGCATCGGCCCTCTCCCTTCCCATCCCCGACGTCCAGGCTTTCTTCGCCGCCCGCCGCAAGCAGGAAGACGGGAATGCCCGCCTGGTGCAGTACAACAAGGCCCTTAAGGCCCGCGACGGCCAGGGCGTTACCCCCGAGGATTGGTTTACGGGCCTGCAGCCCCGGGAGGTGGTGCGTGCCGCTTTCACCGACGAAAACGGTGTGCAGCGGGAGGTTGTGCTGCTGCGCAGTGCCAAAGACTTGAAGCTGGGCAGTGAAACGCCCAATACCCATAAAGGCTGGTTGGCCACCGTGCTGGGCCCCGACTTCGCCGTGCAGGACAGCGTCTGTGCCTCGGTGAACAACCGCTGGACGGTCTATGCCGACGTCCCTACCGTGCGCATGTTCGCCGACAAAGCCTTCCTGGATTATTCCCTCAAGAACCGTCTGGCCGATGCCTCGGTAGAGATTCCTAACGGTTTCGTGGCCTATGCGTCCTTCTCGGACGCCCCCGCCCTGGCCGGCGAACTCTTCACCGCCAGCCTGGCCCAGCCGTTGGGACAGTATGTGAAGGGTGCGGGTTTTGCCCCCGCCACCGCTTCGCTTAACCTTTCGGCCGAAGTTCCCGTCATGCGTGTGCGCCTGGATACCCGCGCCCTCAAGGGCAGCAAGGTGCAGGTGCTGGAGCGGGACACCGTGGTAGTGGTGCCCGGTGGCCTGTTCCCCGTTGTCAACGGCGCCACGGGAAAGACCAATTATCTGTATCAGAACGCGCACCAGTCCATCTGCCTGCGTGACGAAAATAACAAGGACGTATGGGGCGTTCCCTTCAAGGAAACCCTCTGCGGCCGCGTAAGCACCATCGACTTCTATCAGAACAAGAAACTGCAGTGGCTGTTCTGCGCCGGCAGCAAGATGTACCTGATGGACCGTCTGGGCCGATGGGTAAACGGCTTCCCCGTAACCCTCAAAAAGCCCGTGCTGCTGGGTCCGGATGTCTACGACTTCACCGGCGCCGGCGGTTACACCGTGATGATCCTGCACAAGGACAACACCCTGGAAAGGTACAACCTGCACGGAGAGAAAGTGGCCGGCTGGAAGGGCATCAAGGCTCCCGAAACCGTGAAGAACCTGCCCGAACTGCTGGAAACCGGTGGCAAGCGCTATTGGGTGGTACGCACCTCCATTCAGACCCTTATCTATCCCTTCGAGGGAGGAGAACCCCTATACAAGGCCGAGGGCGGCAAGATGCTCAAGCCCGACGCCCAAATCAAGCCCGCGTCCAAGGGCGTGAGCGCCGAATGTTACGACGGGAAAACCCGCGAAATCAAACTGAACTAAAACTTACCTGCGAATATGGAATTTAAATCCGTTAACAAAACGCTTCAGGAAAGCATCATCCGCAACTGGGACCGTCCTGCCCTTACCAACTTTCACGGCATGACCCTGGCCTACCGTGATGTGGCCCGCAGAATCGCTAACCTGCACATTGCGTTTGAACAGTGCGGCCTAAAGAAAGGAGACAAAGTAGCTATTTGCTCCCGCAACCAGGCCAACTGGGGCGTCAGCTTCCTGGCAGCCATCACCTATGGTGCCGTAGCCGTACCCATCCTGCACGAGTTCAAGCCCGGTAATATCCATTACCTGGTGAACCATTCCGAGGCCCGCGTCCTGTTTGTGGACGAGGTCATTTGGGAAGGCCTTTCGGCCGAAGAAATGCCGGACCTGGCCGTGGTGGTTCAGATCAATACCTTCAAATTCCTGTATGCCGCCACCGAAGAACTGGCCCAGGTGCGCGAACACCTGAACGAGGAATTCGGCAAGCGCTATCCCAACGAGTTTGAACCCGAGAACATCAATTACTACGAAGACAAGCCCGAAGAACTGGCCATCATCAATTACACTTCCGGTACTTCCGGCTTCTCCAAGGGCGTCATGCTGCCCTACAGGGCCCTGTACTCCAATATCGAGTTCGCCGCCAAGGATGCGTGCCCTATGCTGAAAGCTGGCATGAACGTGGTTTCCATGTTGCCTTCGGCCCACATGTACGGCATGATGTTCGAGTTCCTCTTCGAGATGACCATCGGCATGCACGTGCATTTCCTGTCCCGCGTGCCCAGCCCCAAGATTATCATGCAGGCCTTCTCCGAGGTCCATCCCGACATCATCATCGCCGTGCCGCTGGTCATGGAGAAGGTGTACAAGAGCAAGCTCAAACCCCTCATTGACAAGACTAAGTTCTACCGCCGTATCCCGGTGCTGGACAAGGTGATCGAGAATAAATTCTGCACCGAGCTCACCAACGCTTTCGGCGGTCAGTTCGAGGAAGTGATCCTGGGCGGCGCCGCCTTCAACCCGGAGGTAGAGAAGTTCCTGCACAAGATCGGCTTCCACTATACCGTAGGTTACGGCATGACGGAGTGCGCCCCCATCATCGGCTATGCTCACTGGAACAAGGTAAAGGTGGGATCGGCCGGCCGTGCCGCCCTGAATATGGAAATCCGCATCGATTCCGAGGATCCCAGAAATATCCCCGGAGAGGTGCAGGTGAAAGGCCCCAACGTGTGCCTGGGCTACTTCAAGAACGAGGCTGCCACCAACGAATCCTTCACCGAGGACGGCTGGTTCCGCACCGGTGACATGGGTGTGATTGACAAAGACGGCTACCTCTTCCTGCGCGGCCGCAGCAAGTGCATGGTGCTGGGTCCTTCCGGTCAGAATATCTATCCCGAAGAAGTGGAGGCTACCATCAACAACTTCAACTATGTGGTAGATTCCCTGGTCGTGGAGGACGACGGCGGCCTCACCGCCCTCATCTATCCCGACTGGCACCAGGGAGAACTGGACGGCTTCAGCCGCCAGGACTTCGAGAAGCGCATCAAGGGCATGCTGCCCGCCATCAACGACGAACTGCCCAAATATGCCCAGGTCAAGAAGATCGAGCTCATGCCCGAAGACTTCGAACGCACTCCCAAGAAGAGCATCAAACGTTATCTGTATCAGCGCACCTAATGCCCAACAAATTCGACAAACCCTATCTGGAAATGGCCGAAATATGGGCCCAGAATTCCTACTGCAAGCGCAGGAAGGTGGGGGCTCTGCTGGTCAAGGACCGCACCATTATCTCGGACGGCTATAACGGCACGCCGTCGGGCTTCGAGAATATCTGCGAAGACGAAAACGGCGTCACCAAGCCCTATGTGCTGCATGCTGAAGCCAACGCCATCACCAAGGTGGCCAAGAGCGGCAACAGCAGCGAAGGCGCCACGCTGTATGTGACGGCTTCGCCCTGTGCCGAATGCGCCAAACTCATCATCCAGGCCGGTATCCGCCGTGTGGTCTATAGAGACGCCTACCGTCTTACCGACGGCATCGACCTTCTCAAGAGGGCTGGTGTGGATGTAGAACAAAGCCAGTAAAAGCATGCAATCCCGCAAATGGCAAGTAATCCAGGTTGTCCTGGGTGTCGTCATCGGCGCCCTGGTCACCCTGTCCGTGGTACGCTACCGGGACGCCCGGCACCTGATTAACACGCGCTACAACGACTGGCGCAAGCTGAACCTGGTGCTGGACATGGTAGAGAAGAACTATGTCGATACCCTTAACCGGAAAGGCATGACCGACGCCGCCATCTCGGCGGCCCTGTCCAAGCTGGATCCTCACTCGGTGTACCTGCCGCCGCAGGAGCTGGAGGCCTCCGAGGAAGAGCTGGCCGGCAATTTCGAAGGCATTGGCATCCAGTTCAACGTGCCCAACGATACTGCCATTGTGCTGGAAGTCATTCCCGGCGGTCCCTCCGAGAAAGTGGGACTCATGCCCGGAGACCGTCTGCTCAAGGTAGACGACAAGGTGATTGCCGGCGTCCGCTTCCCCCAGGACAGCATGGTGCGCCGCATGAAGGGCCCCTCGGGCACCAAGGTCACCGTCACCGTGAAGCGTGGCAGCGAGGTCATTCCCTTCGAGATTACCCGCGGCAAGATTCCCATGTTCAGCGTAGATGCTGCCTTCATGCTGCGGGACACCGTCGGCTATCTGCGTTTGGGCAAATTCTCCCGCACTACCTATAAGGAATGTCACCAGGCGGCCCTCCGCCTCAAGGAAGAGGGCATGACTCACCTGATCTTCGACCTGCGGGACAACTCCGGCGGGTACATGGACCAGGCGCTGCTGCTGGCCAACGATTTCCTGGAGCGGGGAGACACCATCGTCTACATCGAAGGTCTGCACCGCGCACGCGAGGTGTATCAGGCCGATGGAAGGGGCGCCTTCAAGGACATGGACCTGACGGTGCTTATCAGCGAAGGCTCGGCATCGGCCAGTGAAATCTTCGCCGGCGCCATCCAGGACAACGACCGGGGTACCATCGTGGGCCGCCGCTCCTTCGGCAAAGGACTGGTGCAGGAACCCTTCTTCTTCAGCGACAATTCGGGCGTGCGTCTCACCGTGGCCCGCTATTATACCCCCAGCGGCCGATGCATCCAGAAACCCTACGAGAGCGACCGGGACTACGCCTACGACATTTATAACCGCTATGCCGACGGCGAGGTCTTCAGCGCCGACAGCGTCAAGTTGGACACCACCGACCTGCACCACACCCGCAGCGGCCGTCCCGTCTATGGCGGTGGTGGCATCATGCCCGACGTTTTCGTACCCATGGACACCACCCGTGCATCCAATTTCTACCTGGCATGCAACAAGAAGGCCACGCAGATGCGCTTCGCGGCCTCGCTTTTCGACCGCCACTCCAACCGCATCCTGGCCATCGACAATTTCCCGGATATGGACCGTTTCCTGTCCCAGATCAACTGGAGCGTGGAATTCCCGTACTATGCCCGCCGCCAGGACGGCATCCCCTGCACCGAGGCCGAGTGGGACGAGTCCGCCTCCTACCTGGTGCCTCAGCTCAAGGCCCTGGTGTCCCGCTATTCCAAATTAGGGGAGAACGCCTTCTACAAATATTACCTGCCGGTAGACAACACCGTCGAAGAGGTGCTGAAGCGCCTCTAGTATACATTGACGATCAATGATTTATGCCAAAGCGAGATTTTTTCATACGTTTTGGCACACCTCTTGCAATTATAGGGTCAGGTTAGTTTTAAATGTTGGTTTAGTTAATAAATAGGTAAAAAGATGGCGGCCCGGTAAGAGTCGCCATTTTTTTTGCTAACTTTGTAGGTATGAGTGACTACATTGTTTCGGCCCGCAAATATCGGCCAGATTCCTTCGAGAGCCTCATCGGCCAGGATACCATCGCCCGCACACTGTCCAACTCCATCCGGAGAGGCCAGTTGGCGCACGCCTATCTGTTCTGCGGGCCCCGTGGTGTGGGCAAAACCACCACGGCGCGCATCTTCGCCAAAATGATCAACTGCTCCAATCCGGGTCCGGAGATGGAGCCCTGCGGCCAGTGCGAGAGCTGCGTTTCCTTCCAGGAGGGCCGAAGCTACTGCATCCACGAGCTGGATGCCGCATCCAACAACAGTGTAGAGGACATCAAGACACTCATGGAGCAGGTGCAGGTTCCTCCTCAGGTGGGCAAGTACAGCGTGTATATCATCGACGAGGTTCACATGCTGTCGCAGGCGGCCTTCAACGCCTTCCTCAAAACGCTGGAAGAACCGCCGGCACACGCCATCTTCATCCTGGCCACCACCGAAAAGCACAAGATCCTTCCCACCATCCTGTCCCGTTGCCAAACCTACGACTTCAACCGGATTTCTATCCCGGACATGGTGCGCAACCTGCAGGACATCGCGTCCAAGGAAGGGGTCAAGATAGACGACAAATCCCTGCACGTCATTGCCTCCAAGGCCGACGGCGCCATGCGTGATGCCCTCACCATCTTCGACCAGACGGTGGCTTTCTGCGGCAAGGATGTGAAGTACGAGGACGTCATCCGCAACCTGAACGTCCTGGACTACGAATTCTGCTTCTCGCTGGTGAACGATTTCCTGGCGGGAAATTACGCCAACGCCTTCCTCACCTTCGACAAGATCCTGGCCAAGGGATTCAACGCCCTGCACTTCGTGGGGTCCCTGTCGGCCCACCTGCGCAATCTGGTGGTAGCCAAGACCGGTGGCCTGGAGCCCCTGCTGGAACTGCCCGATTCCCTGAAGAAGGAATACGCAGAGCAGGCCGCGCGTTGCTCCAACCAGTTCCTCTTCGAGGCCCTGAGCATCACCACCGCCTGCGAAACCGGCTATAAGGCCGCCGTCAATCCCCGCCTGCACATCGAGTTCGCCCTGATGAGACTTAGCTACATCATGGGCAAGCCTGCCGATAAACCCGTTACGGCACCTGTTGCTGCTCCGGAACCTGCACCCGCACCTGCACCGGCACCTGCACCGGCACCTGCACCGGCACCTGCACCCGCGCCTGCCGCTGCTGCGCCTGCCGTTGCCGCGCCCGCGCCCGCGCCCGCCAGACGGCGGACTCCCAAGAGCGGATCGGCCCTTAGCATGAGTGCCATCATGGAGGAAAAGGCCGAGGTGGCGCCCGAGGAAGTGGCCCCGCAGGAGAGTAAATTGCCGGAGGACGAGACCATTGTCCTCAAGTGGAAACAGATGGCCGGGCAGTACGAATCCAAGCCGCGTCTGGCCAATATGCTGCAAAGCGGCAAGGTAGAGGTGAAGGAAGAAAACGGAATCAAACAGGTAGAGTTCTTTGTGACCAACGATTCCCAGAAGCAGTGGATCGAGGAAAAGATGCTGCGGGAACTGGAAACAAAACTGCGGGAACTGGTGGCTTGCTCCAAGGTGAACGTGGTGGTTTCCGTCACCCCTGTGGAAGAGACCGAGCGGGCACCCTACATGCCCGAGGAAAAGGCCAAGGATTTAATGGATAAGGAACCCGCGGTACGCGAACTGGTAGCCGCCATGGGGCTTGATACAAAGTAGAATTGTCATTCTGAGCGAAGCGAAGAATCTATGAAATTAAGAGCAGAGAAACTCGTTAAGAAATACGGCGTCCGCACGGTTGTGAAGGGCGTTTCCATGGAAGTGAAACAGGGAGAGATTGTGGGATTCCTGGGGCCCAACGGTGCCGGTAAAACCACCAGTTTCTACATGATTACGGGCCAGATCAAGCCTAATGGAGGACAGATTTTCCTGGACTACGACGATGGCTCTACCGTGGAAGTAACTACCCTCCCCATGTATCAGCGTGCCCAGCGGGGTATCGGCTATCTGCCGCAGGAAGCCTCCGTGTTCCGCAAAATGAGCGTGGAAGACAATATCATGTCGGTGATGGAGGTTTCCAAGAGCACCAAGGATATGACCAAGGAGCAGCGTATGGAGCGTATGGAGCAGCTCATCAACGAGTTCAACCTGTCCAAGGTGCGCAAGTCCCTGGGTATCCAGCTCTCCGGCGGTGAGCGCCGCCGCTGCGAGATTGCCCGCGCCCTGGCCGTAGACCCCAAGTTCATCCTGCTGGACGAACCCTTCGCCGGCGTAGACCCCATTGCCGTGGAGGATATCCAGTACATCATTGCCAAACTCAAATACCGTAACATCGGCGTAATTATCACAGACCACAACGTGGGTGAAACCCTGGCCATCACAGACCGCGCCTACCTTCTGTACGAAGGCGTCATCCTGCAGGCCGGCACCCCCGAGGAACTGGCCTCCGACGAAGACGTGCGCACCAAGTACCTGGGCTCCGGCTTCGTCCTCAAGCGCTCCAAGTCTGTAGAACGGGCCCGCCGGGAAGTGGAAGAAGAAAAGCGGGTGTAAAAAAACCGGACCTTGTTACAGGGCCCGGTTTTTATAATGTAAGGTGGTAAAAGCTTACTGCTCTTCCTGAAGACGAAGCTGCTGAACATAGATAGCCTTCTGGAGCGCCATGCGCTTTTTCACGGAAGGCTTCTCGAAGTTCTTGCGGGCGCGCATCTCGCGGACAGCGCCGGTCTTCTCGAATTTACGCTTGAATTTCTTCAGGGCTCTTTCGATGTTTTCGCCTTCTTTGATGGGTACGATGATCATGCTTTTACACCTCCTTTTTTCTAAATGGGCTGCAAAGATAGAAAGAATTTCGCGTCCCTCCAAATTTATTTGACATCTATCTGCAACTCAAGGGCCTCGGTGCTTCCGTCACCGTATACCAGCGTGGCCGAAACCACATGGATACCGGCCTGCAGCGTAACAGGATCGGTGACCGTGTGGCCGTCGAACTTCCAGGAAACGGTGGCCAGGAGACCGCTGGGCATATCCATATTGAGTTGGAAAACATCTCCGGCGGTGTAGCTGCCCAGTTTGGGATCGGCAATGGCCGGGATGCCCAACTGGCCGAAGGAAGTTGCTTCTTCGTGGCCGCCTTCCTCCATGACAAAGTAGGTGATAACCGTGCGGGATCCCAGTTCAATATCCTCGGTGAGGGTTTTGTAGCCCTCCTTGGTGAGGGTGACGCGGGCATACGGGGCGTCAAGTTCTCCCAGGCCGATGTAGAAGATGCCTTCTTTGTCGGACAGTGCGTCGTAGATTCCCGGCTGCTCGGTCATATCGTTGGAAAGGGGAGTGAGACGCAAGTACACGCCTTCCAGTCCGTTCTCTTCCTGGTCTATAACGCTGCCCTTTACGACCTTTTCGGAGGAATAGTGGGCAGTCAGGCTCACCTTGCCGTCGGCAAAGCTGATGCCGGTGAGGGATACGCCCACGGGATTGCCTTCCCAGTCCACGGGCTCGTAGCTGGTGACCTCGGCCGATCCCGGAAATACCCAGGTATTCAGTGCTCCCTTGTAGAGCAGATCCTGCTGGGCCGATGCGGGAATCACATAACAGCAGGGGTGTTCTCCATAGGCGTTGATGAGGTTTACGCTGGGAAATTTCTTCCAATAATAGGACGGCGTCTGGCCGCCTACGGTGCGCATGGTGGATTTGTCGACGTGAATTGCCAGCATCCCTTGGGGAATATAGGCATCCCAGCCACTGCCGTCGCGGCATTCATACAGGAAGTATTCGCCTTCGGTGACGGTAGAGGTCTTGTAAACATGGTCGTTCTGGATGGTGCCGAAGGAAACGGTGCCGGAGGGCATTTCCGGGATATCGCTTTCCAACAGCCAGCCCAGACAGATACGCTCTTCGGCGTTGAAATAGGGCGGGGTGCGCGATTGGTTCATGTACGAGCCTTTGGCCATGATGGAGAAATAATACATGGCCGAGCATTCCCCGTTCATTTCGTAATCGGTGTCGTAGAAATCGGGAAGGCCCAGGGAGTGGCCGAATTCGTGGCAGGTGGTGCCGATGCCGCACATATTGGCCCCGCTGTTTCCCCGGAGCTCGGAGGTGCAGAAGTAATTGCCCAGTTTTAGGCCGTCGAACTTGGCGCTGCGGGCCTGGGAATCGGGAGAACTCTGGAGGCTCCACTGGTGCGGCCAGATGGTATTTTCGGGCGCGTGCTCGGCTTCGTTGTAGCCTGGATAGTAGAACAGCGTCATGTCCACCTTACCGTCCTGGTTGTAGTCGTACTGGGAAAAATCCACACTGCTGTCCAGGGCCTGGGCCGCGTGGTACAAAGCCAGTTCCGGATGCTCGTCGTGATTGGTGACCTCTCCTTGTTCGTTCCGCACCGGTTTGCCATAAAAGGCCATATCGTTGGGCAGCGTAACCGGCCCGTAAACGTCGAAGACGGGCTGGAAAAGTCCCTTGGAGTTCTCTACATAATAATCCTGGACGGATCCAGTGGCGCCGTCGTAAGAATAGCCCACCTCATTGAGCATGGCATTGAAGCGCTCCTGGGGATTATCCAGGACAAATTTCTGGTCCTGGAACTCTACCAGCAATACCGGAATGTGCCGGGTGCCGTGGGTCATCTTGTTGTCGTTGTGGGTGAAGGGACGGATCCGACGGCTTTCCTCTACCTGGAGGCGACGCCCCCGGGCGGCCGCCCACTGGCTTTCCTTGATGGTGGTGGGACGCCAGTAGCCGTCCTTGTCCAGGGCAACCACCTGCGTGGTGCCGGCCAGGGTGGTCCAGCTGATGAATTCGTCTCCGTGCAGTTCCAGCATGACAACGCTGCCGTCGGGCTGGGTATAGGGGAATGCGCCCGGTTTGGCCGGGATGGCCAGGGCCTGCCAGGCAAGGAGGAGGGCAGTCATCGAAACTAAGATTCTCTTCATACGGCGTCCCTCCTATTGTTTTACTACAAAATAAGTATCGGCGCTTTCCTTGTACCAGGCCAGGCCGTTCTTTCTGTACAGCAGCACCGCCTGGAAGTCTTTTACCAGGGTGGTGTAGCCTTGCGTCTGCAGGGTAAGATGCAGCTGATGGGGGACTCCCAGCTTGTCTTCGGCGGATGCCCCGTTAAGCTCCACGCAGGAGAGAGTGGATCCATTCAGGAGGCGGTAGCGGTAACTGCCACCAGTCTGGGCCAGGGAGGAGAACTGGTTCCATCCTTGGGCACCCAGGGTGTAATTGGTGCCGTCGATGCCGTAAAAACCGGGCTGGGTAACTACGAGGACGGGATCTATCCCGCCCTGGTTCACGGTGAGTACCACCGCGGATTCCGAGGACTGTCCCTCGAGGGAGAAGGTAACCTGGGCCGACCGGGCCTCGGTAGTGGGGTTCTCCTGCAGGGTAAAGCTTTCCAGGCCTTCCAGCAGCGGCGCCTTGACCGAATTGTAGATAATCCAGTCGGCCGATGACTTAACCTGATAGGCGCTGTTGTACAGGGTCTTGACCTGGAAACTCTGCTCCTCGAAGGAGAAGTTGAGGCTGGTGTCTCCGTCCAGCAGGACTACATCCTGCTGATCCTGAGTTACGGAAACGGTAAAGCTGTGTCCGCCCACGGTGAGTTCGATGAGCCCTTCCCGGGATCCCAGGTTCTCGTTGGCATCCAGGGGCGCTACGGTGAGCACGGACGATCCTTTCTCTCCGGAGGGCGTCTTGATCTCCATCCAGTCCTCGCCTTCGAGAATGCGGGCTGACCATGCGTCGGGCGCGGTAAAGCTCGCTGCGGCCTCCAGGGTGCTGTGCAGGTGGAGGGAGCGGGGAGAGATGAAGGTGGACAGGCCTCCCTGTACGATGGTCTGGGTGAGCTCGCCCTTGCCGGCCTTGAGGATGACCACATGCTCGCGCTCTTCCTCGTTCAGGTTGGGCTGGAAAGTGATCAGGAAGCTGCCGCCGCTGCCCTCTTTCTCACTGATAATCTGAATCTCTCCCAGGGAGGCGTCTTTCAGCGCCACGGTCCAGTGAAGGTCGCACTGAACGGTGAAGGCTACCTGGGTCTGGAGGGCATTGATAGTAGTAGACGAGGGGTTCATCTGGAACACCCCGGGCATGCGCTCCGATTCCGGAACGTTGCAGGAAATGGCCAGGGCGGCTATCAAAAAAGCGAGTATAAACCGCCGTTTTTCTCGAAAAATCATCTTAAAACGTCAAAGGAATACAAAATTAACAAAAAAATACTTACATTTGCGAAACAAGAATGTTATAACTAACCCTAGACACTAATATAGTATGAAGAAGAAAAAGGCCACTTCCTATCCCTGGAAGTTCTGTTCTGTTGGCGGCACGGTCCGCGTCAAGATCCTGAACGGGGAAGACATCCGCAACCTGTATCAGCTGGACCGCAAGATGTGGACGGTCCTGAGCTGCCCCACTGCCGGCCTGGAGTTCGACGCCAAGGCCCTGCAGATGATTGATGTAGACCACGACGGCCGCATCCGCGTGGACGAAGTCATCAAGACTTCCCAGTGGCTCACCCGCGTGGTGAAGGACGCCGATGTCCTTCTCAAGGAAGCCGACAGCCTCAAGCTGGAGGACTTCAACGCCGAAGATCCCGACGGCGCCCGCCTGCAGGCATCGGCCCGCCAAATCCTGAAGAATCTGGGCCTGGAAAAAGACGAAATCGCCCTGGAAGATACCGCCGACAACACGAAGATCTTTGCCGGCACGCAGTTTAACGGAGACGGCATCATCACGCCCGCCAGTGCCTCCGACGAGGCTACCGGCAAACTCATCGAGACCATCGCCGGCATTGCCAGCGCCGTGGACCGCAGCGGAGCGGCCGGCATCACCGCCGACCACATCGAGGCTTTCTATGCCGCCTGCGCCGATTTCGTAGAGTGGCAGAAGGCCGCTACCAAGGAAGTCGCTCCCTTCGGCGACAAGACCGCCGACGCCCTGGCCGCCGTTGAGGCCGTGCGCGCCAAGGTGGCCGATTTCTTCATGCGCTGCAAACTCATCGGCTTCGAGGCCGGTCTGGCCGGTGCCGTGGATGTGAATGTAGAGAAGATCGCCGGCATTGACGGGAACCTGGCGGCCGCCGCCGACCAGATTGCCCTGCAGCCCCTGGCCAAGCCCAATCCCGAGGGCGTGCTGGACTTCAAGGTGGTGAACCCCGCCTGGAAAGGTGCCCTGGAGGCCGTGAAAGAACTCACCGGCGTGGGCGCAAAACCCGTGAAGGAGGCCGACTGGGATGCCCTGCTGGCCAAATTCGCCCCTTATGTAGCCTGGCTGGCCGGCAAGAAAGGCGCTGCCGTGGAAGGCCTGGGTCTGGAAGCCGTCGAGGCCATCCTCAAGGAAGACAAGAAGGCCGCCCTGCTGGAACTCATAGAGAAAGACAAGGCCGAGGAAGCCAACGCCCTCTCCATCGAGGAAGTGGACAAGGTCCTTCGCCTGAACAAATACTTCTACCGTTTCCTGAACAACTACGTGGTCCTGGCCGATTTCTACGACAAGGACCGTCAGGCCATGTTCCAGGCCGGTACGCTGTTCATCGACCAGCGCAGCACCCAGCTGTGCGTGAAGGTGGCAGGCCCCGCCCCGGAAATCTCTTCCCTGAGCGGTATGTTCATCCTGTACTGCTCCTGCGTGAGCGAGAAACTGGGCAAGTCCTTCAACATTGCCGCCGTGCTCACCGACGGAGACGTCGATGGCCTGCGCGTGGGCAAGAACGCCGTGTTTTATGACCGCGACGGAAACGACTACACCGCCCAGGTGGTGGCCATCGTGGACAACCCCATTTCCATCCGCCAGGCTTTCTGGAGCCCCTACAAGAAGGTGGCCCGCATGATCAGCGACAAGATTGACAAGGCTGCGGCCGACAAGAACGAGAAATCCATGGCCGGCCTCACCACGGCCACCGAAACCGCTGCTTCCACTAAACTGGAGGGAGACGGCAAGGAGGCTGCCGCCAGCATCACTTCTACCTTCGACATCGCCAAGTTCGCCGGGATCTTCGCCGCCATCGGCATGGCTATCGGCTTCATCGGGGAATTCCTGGTGAAACTGGTCGAGGGCGCTGCTTCGCTCAAGTTCTGGCAGCTCATCCTGGTCATCGTGGGCATCATGCTGCTCATTTCCGGTCCTTCCATGTTCATCGCCTGGCGCAAACTGCGCAAGCGCGACCTGGGTCCCGTGCTCAACGCCAACGGCTGGGCCATCAACGCCAAGTCCCTGGTGAACGTCCGCTTCGGCAAGACCCTTACCACCCTGGCCCAGTTCCCCAAGCTCACGGCCGTAGACCGCGAGGCCCGCGCCAAGCTTGCCCGCCGCTGGTTCTTCGTCGTCCTGGCTCTTCTGTTCATCGCCGCCGGCGTGCTCATCGGCACAGGTATCATTAAGCTCTGGTAATGGATACTGCCTTTCCCTATTCCCAATATGTGACCGGCCGCAACTTCGTAGGCCGTCGCACCGACGTGACTCTCCTGAGCAACCTGCTCACCCAGGGAGAGCACGTGGTCATCAGCGAACCGCCCAAAACCGGCAAGACCTCGCTCATCCAGCAAACGCTGTATTCCCTGCGGGTGAAAACCATCACTTTCTCGGTGGGGCAGTTCTCGGCCCTGAACATCCGTACCCTGGAGGACTTCCTGCTGCGCATAGGCTCCACGCTGCTGCGCATGGCGGGCACTACTCCCGACGAATACGCCAACCTGGCCCGTCGCTACCTGGAGGGTACGCACTTCGTCTTCGACCCCGTGGCCTATGAGTCCAACGGCTGCCTGCTTTCCCTGAACTGGGATATGGAGGAGGCCGATGTGAACGCCATCCTGAGCCTTCCCTTCCGCATGGCGCAGGAGCGGGGAGACCGCATGATTCTGATTATCGATGAGTTCCAGTGCCTGACGCTGCTGGAAGATCCCGACGCCATCCTTCGGCCTTTAAGCCGCTCGCTCAAGGAAAACCGCGAGAACCGGCGCTTCTCCTACATCTTCTGCGGCTCGGGGGTGAACGCCATGCGTTCCATCTTCAAGGGCAGCCTCCTCTTCCACAGGCTGGTAGAGCCGGTGCACCTGTCGCCGGTAGACGAGATCGAGATGGCCGACCACATCCACCGCGGCTTTACATCGGCCGGTAAGGTGGTCGAGAAAGAGTTGCTGCAGGGCGCCTGCCGCCTGTTCCGGGGCCAGTTGTGGTACATCAACCACTTTGCGTCCATCTGCGACGGCATGACGCGCGGTTACCTCATGGAACCGGGCCTGGTCGATGCCCTGGGCTGCCTGATTTCCGTGCACGAACCCCGCTTCATGAATATCATGAACGACCTCACCACGCACCAGGTGAATCTGCTGCGGGCCACTGTAGACGGCGTGATGCGCTTCTCCAGCGCCGAGGTCATCCGCAAGTACGGACTCAATTCTTCGGCCAACGTCAATCGCGTGAAGGCCGCCCTCATGAAGAAGGAAGTCCTGGTCTTTGACGAAGACGACAAGCCCAGCATCATCGATCCGCTCTTCGAATACTGGGTCAAGAAGTATTACTTTGAGATTAAGGACTAGTTATTTGTCATTCTGAGTTATTTGTCATTCTGAGCGAAGCGAAGAATCTATGCCTATGAAAAAGCACATAGTAGTTCTCACCGGGGCCGGCGTCTCGGCCGAAAGCGGTTTTGCCACCTTCCGCGACACGGGCGGGCTGTGGGAGCAGTACGACGTGAACGATGTGGCCTCCATCGAGGGCTGGTACCGCAACCGCAAGCTGGTGCTGGATTTCTACAACCAGCGCCGCCAGCAGCTCAAGGACGCCAAGCCCAATGCGGCACACGAGGCCATTGCCGGGCTGGAAGCCACGTACAACGTGGATGTGATTACCCAGAACGTGGACAACCTGCACGAGCGGGCCGGCTCCACGCGGGTGCTGCATCTGCACGGCGAACTCACCAAGGTCCGGCCGGAGAACGGCGTCTACGACCGCACGGCTTCCGAGGCCGAAGTCATCGACGTCGGTTATCGGCCCGTAAACCTGGGAGACCTGGCACCCAACGGCAGCCAGCTGCGTCCGCACATCGTCTTCTTCGGAGAGGCTGTCCCCAATATCGAGAAGGCCATCGACCTGGTGTCCCGGGCCGATATCCTCCTCATCGTGGGCTCCTCCCTGCAGGTCTATCCGGCCGCCGGCCTGTATCGCTATGCGCCCAACGACTGTCCCATCTACGTGATAGACCCCAAGCCGGTGCCGCTGGCCGACCCTCGCGTGACCTTCATCCAGGATGTGGCCACCAAGGGGATGGAAACCTTCCTTTCCTTCCTGTCCAAGAAGTAGCTTATACTCAATACTTTATAATTCGACGGGTGCACTTCCAGGTGCACCCGTCGAATTATAAGTATGTGATAGACAGTTAATTACGTGCCAGCTAGTCGATGCGGTCGAAACCGGTGTAAGGCCGCAGGCAGGCGGGAATTTCGATGTACCCGTCTTTCTGGTTGTCTTCCAGCAGGGCGGCAACCACGCGGGGCAGGGCCAGGGAACTTCCGTTCAGGGTGTGGGCAAGCTGCATCTTGCCTTCCTCGTCCTTGTAGCGGCACTTGAGGCGGTTGGCCTGGTAGCTCTCGAAGTTGGACACGGAGGAAATCTCCAGCCAGCGGCCCTGAGCGGCACTCCAGAGTTCGAAGTCGTAGGTGATGGCGCTGGTGAAGCTCATATCCCCGCCGCAGAGGCGCAGGATGCGGTACTTCAGACCCAGCTCGTTCACCAGGCTTTCTACGTGAGCGACCATCTCGTCCAGAGCGGCATAGCTGTTCTCGGGCTTCTCTACACGCACAATCTCTACCTTGTCAAACTGGTGCAGGCGGTTCAGGCCACGCACGTCCTTGCCGTAGGAACCGGCCTCACGGCGGAAGCAGGGAGTGTAGGCGGTAAGCTTCTGCGGGAATTGGTCGGCGCCCAGGATCACGTCACGGAAGATGTTGGTGACGGGGACCTCGGCGGTAGGGACCATGTAGAAATCGTCCACGGTGGCGTGGTACATCTGGCCTTCTTTGTCGGGCAGCTGACCGGTGCCGAAGCCGGAGGCGGCGTTCACCATCACAGGGGGCTCCACCTCTTTGTAGCCGGCCGCGGTGTTGCGGTCCAGGAAGAAGTTGATGAGGGCACGCTGCAGTTTGGCACCCTTGCCTTTATATACGGGAAAACCGGCGCCGGTAATCTTGACGCCCAGGTCGAAGTCGATGATGTCGTACTTCTTGGCCAGTTCCCAGTGCGGGAGGGCGTTCTCGGGAAGCAGAACCTCCGGGCCGCCCATCTTTACCACCAGGTTGTCCTCGGCACCTGCGCCTTCGGGAACGATGTCGCAGGGCAGGTTGGGCAGCAGGACCAGCTGGTTCTGGAGCTGCTCGATGGTTTCATCGGCCTCCTTGAGGAGGGCGTTGGAACGCTCCTTGATGGCGGCTACCTCGGCCTTGGCGGCTTCGGCCTCCTCCTTCTTGCCTTCCTTCATAAGCTGGCCGATGGCGGCGGCAGCCTTCTTCTGCTGGCCCAGGAGGGCATCGCTCTCGGTCTGGAGGGCTTTGCGTTTGTCGTCCAGGGCAATGACATTTTCGACGATTTCCTTGGCGTCGAAGTGTTTTTTTGCGAGCTTCCGGATTACCATTTCCGGATCTTCGCGCAGGGTTTTGAGAGTGAGCATATACTTTTAATAATAAAGGAGGACTGTGTATCACATGTCCTCCTCGATTTCACAGTAACCTACGGATTAGTTCTCAAAGGGAACTACACTCACGAAGGACTTGTCTTCACGCTTGCGGGTGAACTTCACGGTGCCGTCTACCAAAGCGTAGAGGGTGTGATCCTTACCCATACCCACGTTGAGACCAGGGTTGTGAACAGTACCGCGCTGACGCACGATGATGTTGCCGGCCTTTACGACTTCTTCGCCGAACTTCTTGATACCAAGACGTTTGGAATGCGACTCACGGCCGTTCTTGGAACTGGATTGACCTTTCTTGTGTGCCATAATCTTTCAGTCTTTAAAAGTTAAGCGATAGCGTCGATGTGGATTTTGGTGAGCTTCTGGCGATGGCCGTTCAGCGTCTGGAAACCCTTGCGACGGATTTTCTTGAATACGAGCACTTTCTTGGCTTTGGCGTCATCGTCCAGGACGGTGGCGGTAACCTTTGCTCCCTTCACGTAAGGAGTGCCGACCTTTACTTTGCCCTCATTGTCTACGAGGAGCACTTTGTCGAACTCCACGGATTCTCCGTTCTTGGCCTGCAGGCGATTCACGAAGATATCCATGCCAGCTTCTACTTTAAACTGCTGGCTTGCAATGTCTACGATTGCGTACATTGTACAAAAACTTGTTAAAGTTTTGGGCCGTAAGCGCCTGCCCTTGGTGGCAGGTCTTGACTGAGCTTAGCGGTCATCTCAAAAAATGGACTGCAAAGATACGAATAATTCTCAGAATCACAAATTTTTCCGCAGCAAAAACCTAGCGTTCTTCTCCCGGGAGACGGCCGAAGAGCTCCTTGTAGCATTTACTGAAATAGGATGGTGTGCCGAAGCCCACGGCGTAGGCCACCTCCGCCACGGTTTTGTCCGTGGTCTTGAGCAGCTGCTCGGCCGCTTTCAAGCGCGTAATGCGGACCAGTTCAACGGGGGAGTAGCCGGTAAGGGCTTTCACCTTCCTATATAGTTGCACGCGCGATAGACCCAGTTCGGAACCCAACTGTTCCACACTCAAGTCTTCGTCGCCCAGGCGTCCGCGGACCAGGGTGCGGAAGCGGGACAGGAAGTCGTTTTCCTGCGGCCGAGCGGCGCTTTCGCCGGTTTCCAGGTAATGCTCCTTGAGCAGGATACGGCTCTTGAGCAGGTTGCCGATACGCGCGAGCAGCACCCGTTCGCTGAAGGGTTTGGAAATGTAGGCATCGGCCCCGGAATCATAGCCTTCTGCGCGCTGGCCTTCCAGCGATTTGGCGGTAAGGAGGATGACGGGGATGTGGCTGGTGGCCAGCTGCCCCTTGAGCGCCTTGCAAAGTTCCAGGCCGTCCATCACGGGCATCATCACGTCCGATACCACCAGGTCCGGCAGTTCGCGCGTGGCTTTTTCCAAAGCTTCCCGGCCGTCACAGGCGCTCAGGATGCGGTATTCGCCTTCCAGCAGCGTGCCGATGAAGCGGCAAAGGTCTGCGTTGTCGTCCACCACCAGGATGGTGGGACGGTCGCTTTCGCTCACCCGGCCGGCGGCCTCCTGCTTGTGGCTGTCCTCGCGGAGATAGGTCTCCTCGTAGCGCTCCGTATAGGCCGATGCCGCTTTGCCTTCGCTCACGCTGGC
>Ga0247610_10001603_pt1 | contig 27802 bp, 31 predicted proteins | sample 174DNAGHGhighgp2_FD_193483 | JGI IMG/M metagenome (GOLD analysis project Ga0247610, IMG submission 193483) | Sheep rumen microbial communities from Palmerston North, Manawatu-Wanganui, New Zealand - 1742 DNA GHGhigh gp2 | ecosystem: Host-associated > Mammals > Digestive system > Stomach > Rumen...
AACAGACGGTGTACGCCCCAATGAGCGACGCACCTGCTGTGCAGAGTCCTGCATGCTCTTGTAGATTAAATCGATGAATGTTTGCTCTTCCATTGAGTATATCGTTTGTGTAGTTGTCTATCAGTTGTAGTGTATGAGCCGAGAAACCGCCTTCGCGGATACTATCAAATATGTCGATTAACCGTTTCTCGTTCACCGTCTTTGCAACTTTCGGCTGCAAAGTTACGAAAAATAATTGATATATACAAAAAAATCTGCACTTCGGATGCAGATTTCATTGAATTTTTACAGTTTCGCTACCAGATCAACGATTTTTTGCTTCGTAGCATCGGTTTTCTGCTCGTCAATCTTGGCGGTTACAATGCCCATATTCTCGGCATGCCAGTAGTGGCAGATGTCGCGGAACTCAGCCGTTGCGCCATCATACACTCCCGGCGAATAAGACGAACAGAGCAACGCCATCTTCTTCACTTTAGCCGGCGCGTTGACGCAGTACATGCGCTGAATAGGCGCCTGAATCTGCGCGCAGAGTGTGAAATAATAGATCGGAGCAGCCAGTACCAGTGCTTCCGCCTCTGCCATCAACGGATAGAGCTCCTGCATGTCGTCTTTCTGAATGCACGCGCCGTTACCCTTGCCATGGCAGTACTCGCACGCCAGACAGCCTGCGATATGTTTGTGCGCCACGTTGACGAGCGTCACGTTATGACCTGCAGCCTCAGCTGCGTTCTTGTACTCCTCCGCCATCCAAGCGGTGTTACCATGGGCTCTCGGTGAAGCCTGAAGAATGAGAATGTTCATATGTTTGAAATTGTTTGAAGTTGTTTGACACTACGCGTTTGTTGTTAATATTTCTTGAAGATTAGCGGCATAGCTTCCGGTGCCAGCGGTTCGGTGGCTACGAGTTGAAGCGACTTGACCATGTGCAGCGTGCCTTGTTTGTACTCGAGGAAATGCGGTGTCTGCAGATGTGCCTGATAAGCCTCCTCATTGCGGTAAATCTCCAAAATGCGAATCGTGTTCGGCGCATCCTTGACCTGCATCGGGAAGATACAGATCACGCCCGGCTCACTCTCCACGGACTTCGTGCCCACATTGTGCGCTGCCGTGAGATACGCTTCCAGATAGCCGTCGTTGACTTCGATCTCTGCGATACGGGTAATCAAATCATTATACATCTTCTCATTAGGTTTATTACACGCCGCCAACATAACCGCCGCAAAGGCAAAGATTAAAAACTTTCTCATCTTACAAACTTGCCACCAGAATCTCCTTGATGTCTTTCTCGGTTAAGGGCGCATAAGCATTCTCAAGTCCCTCATTCACAGCAATATGATGTGCCATTTCGTCGAGGCGTCTGTCGTCAATACCCACTTCGCGCAGGTGCATCGGAATACCGATTGACTCAAAGAAAGCGTATGTCGCTTCGATAGCTTTGTTTGCAATCGTCCACTCGTCCAGCGACGCGTCAATACCGAACACATTCACGCCGTACTTAACGAACCGCGGCAACGTGTGCTCGTTCAGGATATGCTTCATCCAACGCGGCGTTATGATAGCCAAACCCTCACCGTGCGTAATGTCGTAATAAGCGCTCAAAGCGTGCTCTATTCCGTGGCAAGGCCAACCGCTTTCGCTGTTTCCGAGCGCCAAAATACCGTTACAGCCATACGTACAAGCCAACATCATCTCTGCACGCGCCTTGTAATCTTCGGGGTTCTCAATACACTTGCGTCCGTTCGTCATGAGAGTACGGAACATTGACTCGCAGAAACCGTCATTCAGCAGTGTCGCGTCCTCCACAAAATACTGCTCCATGGTGTGGTTCATCGCGTCGGCTATACCCGCTGCAGTCTGTTTCCGGCTAACGGAGAACGTGTATGTCGGGTCCAAGAACGAAACGGCAGGGAACAGATGTCTGTCCAAATAACCAATCTTGTCGTTGGTCTCCGTTCTTGAGATCACACCGCCGCAGTCGTACTCACTTCCGGTAGCCGCCAGCGTGATAATATCCACAATCGGCAGAGCTGCCTGCGCTTTCACTTTGTATGAAATGAGATCCCACGGATCGCCGTCATAACAAGCACCTGCTGCAATTGCTTTCGAGCAATCCAGCACACTTCCGCCGCCTACCGAAAGGATCACATCTACCTTATGCTCTTTGCACAACCGCACACCTTCCAATACAGAAGGATCATATTTCGGATTCGGCTGAATACCAGGTAGTTCAATAATCTCAAAATCCTTGAGCGTCTCCCGCACAAAATCATAAAGGCTGCCTGTTGACGGCTGATTTCTGAAAGCCGGAATTTTCTTAATACTTCCTCCACCATAAGTCAGGAGTATTTTCTTGCCGAAAGCACTCATTACTTTCTGCAGTTTCTCTACTACGCCTTCACCAAAAATAAGACGTGTCGGTGTCTGATAATCAAAGTTTTGCATAGCTATTATTGTTTTATTATTAGCGTTAATGTATTTTTCAACTCAATTTTGCTGCAAAGATACTACTTTTTTTTCATATATGCAAACATAAATCACCCAAAAATTTACCAATTTTGCAGAAACCCTCATCAAAATCCACTTTCCTAAACGATTTCTGCAAATAAATTTGCATATATCAGAAAAAAGTAGTATCTTTGCAACCGAAATTGGAGCAAGGATGAAAGAAGACCAACATACCGAGTTCAAACGCTTGTGGAAAGATGAGTTTTTCCGTGAGTTGAGTGCGTTCGCCAACAGTCAGGGCGGCACGCTCTATATTGGCGTAGATGACGATGGTACGATTGTTGGCGTGAAAGATGCCAAGTCCTTGCTCCAAGACATGCCGAACAAGATTAAGAATAGCCTGGGCTTCTTGGCGGATGTCAACCTTCAAACCGAAGACGGCAAGGAGTATATCGCTATTTCCGTCAAACCACAGGAAGACGGTATTTCGTATGATGGCAAATACTACGTGCGCAGCGGCAGTACGGTTCAGGAATTGCGCGGACCGGAGTTGGCATCGTTCCTCATGCGGAAGGCGAAGATCCATTGGGATTCGCTACCTCGTCCGGAAGCCAAATTGAGTGATTTAGACGAAGAAGCTTGGGATTTCTTTATCTCTACCGCATTGGAGAACAAGCGTCTAAACAAGAGCGCCAAGACCGAGAGCCAAGAGACGGTTTTGCGGAAACTGAATCTGATGACGGAGAAAGGCGAACTGACCAACGCGGCATTGATGTTGTTTGGAAAGGACATTGAACGGTGGAGCCCGCTCTCGGCTTTCCGTATCGGTCGTTTCGGAGTTAATCAGGCAGATTTGATCATTCATGATAACATTGTTTGCCCGTTAGTATTGATGCCGGACGCAGTTATAGACACCTTGCGTACTAAATATCTCGTTTCTACGGTCGGTTACGAAGGCTTATACCGCAAGGAAACCTTGGAAATGCCGGAAGAAGGCTTGCGAGAGATCATCTGTAACGCTATCATGCACCGTGATTATATGGGCACCTTCATTCACATGCGTGTGTGGGCAGACCGTATTCAACTATGGAATGAGGGAATTCTGCCTCCGACCATGACGATAGAGAAACTAATGGAAGAGCACGAATCCCAACCTCGTAATCCGCTGATTGCTAAGGTCTTCTATTTGCTCGGATTCGTAGAAAACTGGGGACGCGGCTATGAAAAAATCCGTGATTCGTTTGAACAGGCACATTTGCAAGTGCCGATTTTTGAACAAGTCCGTGGCGGCTTCATGGCTACCATCCAACGTGAGGTGTTTCAGAGGGTGCAAGGCGGACAAGTGACTACGGAAAGCACAAATGTCCCAGAAAATGACCAGGAAAGTGGCCAGAAAACCCAAAAGTGGCCAGAAAAGTGGCCAGAAAAGTGGCCAGAAAAGGCACAAATGATTGTAGAGGTTATTTCGCGTAATAAAAGCGTGTCTATTCAACAATTAGAAGATCGGTTGCAAATAGGTCACACCACTATCAAAAAAATATTGCGTGAGATGCAAGTAGAAGGTATCATCCGTCGTGTCGGACCTGACAAAGGCGGTCATTGGGAGATAATTGCGGAATAAAATTATCGTCCCTCTCCGAGACGCAAAATATATAAATAATCTATCGGCCAATCTTGACCGAATAAAAATTAACAATAAAAACACCGCCGATGGCATAAAAAAAACAGACAAACTACATACATAAATAAAGCATTTAGCCTCTTATTAGGTTCTTGGAAAGCTGCACACTCGAACAAGAACGATTAACCAAAGGAGAAGCAAAATGCTCATGCGTTAGCGTGAGCTTTTCCCGTGTAAATTGGTTAATCAAGGTAGTGCAGCAAATCCTCAAGAACCTGTTGAAGCGAAAAGTTTCACGCTTTTCATATACAATAACCTCAAATAAACATATTATGGAATCTACCACTAAACGCAACAGACATGACGAAATGTTGCAAACAGAACAACTCGCAGACAAAATTGAGTTAATACAAATTGTCGCGGAGAAAACGGGCGCGACGTTTGATCAAGTTGCTAACATTTATGGAATAGAAAGTATTAACCGTTTGACAGAAGTATTAGTTGATGCTGGTGATGCTAAAGATGATCATATAGAAACCATAACAGAGACCTTGCATAATGAAATACTTAACCAACGCAAATGGTTCTATGATAACCAACCATATAAATTAGAAATAACCATGAAGGAGGAATAACTATGACACAGCAAGAATTAACCGACTTGAATCCTTGGGCAAAATATCCCAATTTCAAAGGTATGAACTATCGTTTTTATTACGAAGATACAGACCTTATTCATCCATTAGATAAAGAAGTCGTAGATGAATATAATAGTGGGAGGGCACGGCAATATTGTTTTGAACGTCATGTTCCACCCTTCCCGTTTCAAGGCAATCCGTTTTGCGCAAAAGTAGTATTTCTCAGTCTGAATCCGGGATTTGTAGAGCGTATTAATAAAGACGCAGCTTTGTTGCTTGAACATACCAACACATGTATCTATGTGAACGATATATGGTACCAACACATGATTCATGGCTCCACTTCTATGTTCCCACCGATAAACCAGACAGATCAATATACAGCATACCAACTTCTCCAAGATTGGTATTGGGAAGATATGTTGGCTTCTTTGCGCAAAGATTGTAAGCTGAATACTGATATTTTTAACGAACGCATTGCTCTTATCCAGTTGATGCCTTATTCATCCACAGCCTGCAATAAAGCTATTATAAATCTCCCGACACAGCAATACACAAAACAACTGATACACTATTTGTTAGAGCAACCAGATGGACCATTGTTTGTCGTTATGCGTAGTGAACCGGAATGGGGGAAATTACTTGGGATAGACTTTGATAATTCCAGATACAAAAATCGCTTCATTCTACGCAAGCGTGATAAACAAGGCCATCGTCCACGTAGCCAGTTTATTAATGAGAATGCGTTTGTTGGTAAGGGCTATAAAAAGATAATAAACAAAATTAATAACTAATACATCAAAAGATTATGAAAAAAATAACTATATTAGCAATCATTATTGCTATTTCAACGTTCTGTGTTGCACAGAAAAGTATTACAGAAATTACTGGCGGAGAAATTCTTTGGGGGTGGACAGAAGATTCATATATCGCTTTCCCTGATTACGATGGAACTATTAACTACTCGTACGACCAAGTAAATGCTATTCTGCAAGGAGATGTCGTACGCGCTAAGGGTTTGCAATCAAAATACAAGACCTCTTTACAGCAAGAAGCCTTTGCTCAATCACCAGAGGCGACAAAACTCAAGAGAGAATTAGAGGAGGAGAAGAAATATATTAAATCCAGTTTATGTAGTATTGAGTATCAGTGTGAAGACTTAAAATATGATGCAAAGTTAAAGGCGTTTGTATGGAATAAAATGTATAGTGATATTAGATTTTATCAAGAGACTGGTTATTTCTGTGCAGGAAAATTTATGATTTCATATCCGCAACAACTATTTACTATACAAGGGGAAGACTACGGAAATAGAGGCTACTATTATAGACAAATATTCCGTTTGCCAACATTGCCGATTGAAACGGCTTTGAAAATAGAAGAAAATATCAAAGATGTACGCTTGTTGTTCGTGGGAAATTTTGTCCGTTCAAAAGTAGTAGATGATGGTACACTTTGGAAAAGAGAGTACCTTTATTTCAAAGCAACTAAAGTATATTTAATCAATAGGATGGGAGAAATGGAAATTTATGCAGACTTAACTACAAAATTATTCCCTCCAAAGAAATAATTTATGACAAAAAGATTGTTTTTCATAGTATTTATAGCATTTGCTATATTGAATATAGCAACAGCTTCCGATGTCACGATAGACAAAGACAACTGCACGATTACCAAAGACGGCAAGACATACAATCTGTACGGCAAGGTAAAGATTGTGGATTCGTTTGAGGATATCAAAGTCAAAATCGTAGATGCCTTTGAGGACGCAGACATCAAAATCGTGGGTTCTTTTGAAAACACATGTGGTAAAGTAAAAATCGTAGATTCCTTTGAGGATGTCAAAGTAAAGATAGTCGATTCCTTTGAAGATATAAAAATCAAGATAGTTGATGCATTCGAAGGAGTAAAGAAATAAGAACTCTTTCGCTCTCTCAATACCCCAATAACTCAATCTATCAAAACTCCAGCCTGCTTGCCCACTAAGTAGGCTGGCTTTTTCTTTCTTCTTTTATCCCCGATACTATCGGGCTTTCCGTAGCGTTCATTGTGCGGCATACCATGCCGCTCCTTTCTTCGTCCATTACGTCGGAATTTAATTCCGACATCGGCTCTGCCGACATCTGCCCACGGTGTCCTGTGCTCGCGAGTTCCGCGAGCGAGGTAGATTCTTCTCACTTATTCGGTATTTACTTTCCCCCCTTGTACATTATACATTGTTCCATTGTACCTTATATAGAGTTGTCCGTCACGGAGAACTTTTGTACTTTGTATTTTGTGAGTTTGGACATTCGGGGTGAGGTTTTCGGTGGCAGTTGAGGAGGATTCGAAACGGACGGAGACATTACCGGAACCGAGAGCGGCGGCAAGGCCGGAAGGATCGTCAATCGCGCCGAGGCGGGTATAGGAATACGAACTGTTGAAAGTTTCGTAGAAAAGGACCACGCAGTTATTGCCATAGAGCATCAGATCGCCGGCATGGATGGTGCCGGGCTGGTATGCAGCGGTGGGAAGAGAGGTGGACAAGTAATGGTATTTCTCATTGCCGTTCAGTTCGTTCATCGTGACGGAAAGGGGTAATAGGGCGGCAAAGGCTTCGCCGGTTTCGGAGTCTGCGAGCGTGGCGGTAAAAGTCTTTGAGCCAATCACTACATTGATTTGTTTGCCGGTGCTTGCCAGTTGATTCAAGCCGCAGGTCTCTACCCAATTGGCAATGAGCGTGGAGAGGTTGGAGCGGTTGGAGTTATTGATCCAGAGGTTCTCGGGCAGGTAATCGGCATCGGGCACAAGGCGATGACAGTCGGCTACAACGCCGCTGATACCGCTGGAAGCAGAGGAAACGATAAGTCCCACATGTTTGTCGGAGAGTTGAGCGCCGGCCTGGAAGAGATAACTCTGCATGATAGCTGCCATCTGGCTCCACCAAAGCGGCGTAACGATAATGATGGTGGAATAATCCGCCACGGACACACTCACCGGGTCAATCGCCGGATAGGAAGAGGCGTCGTTCGGGTTCGCTTTGATGGCATTGAGCAGTTGCGTGCCCAGCGCGTAGTTGTTGGCTTCGTAATGAAGTCCTTTTTCTGCCGGTTCGATCTCCACAACATCGGCAGAGATCCGGTTCGTCAGTTCGGTAACTATACTCTCGCAGTTGCCGGTATAGCTGTAATAGACCACCAGCGTTTTGGCGGAAGACGTGCTGAGAATCAAGCTCATAGCAGCAAAAAAGATAAGTAAGCGTTTCATGTGGTTTATTGGTTTGATGTTGTTTGAGATTGTTTGAAATTGTTTGAGCTTCGCGTTAGATGTTGTTTGATACGTTCGATGTTGGCTTGAATGACTTTGGGTGCAACATACGGTTAGTCGGTTCCGTGCTATTCTACCATCTTGATCAGTTTTGCCGGATTGCCGCCGACGATGGCATTGGCTGGCACATCTTTGGTGACGACCGCTGCAGCTGCTACGACTGCATTCTCGCCAACTGTCACACCCGGCAGGATAGTAGCACCTGCTCCGACCCATGCGTTCTTACCGATATGCACCGGCTTGCAGATAAGAATCTGGCGCTCGTGGAGATCATGGTTATTACTGATAAGCTGCACGTTCGCAGCTATCATCGCATTATCCTCAATCGTAATCTCTCCGCGTGCCATCATCAGGCAATCGGGCATAATCATTACGTTTTTGCCTATGTGTACCATGTCAAAGCACACACCCTTCAACGGCGGTTGCACGATAGAACCTTCGCCAAGGTTTTCGCCAAAGAGCGCTTTGGTTGCCTCTATATTCTCCAGCGTGAAAGGGATCGTTTGATTGAACGCAAAGAGCTTGCGTCCCTGCTCAATGTACATCGCTTGCGCTTTGGGTGTTGTTACCCTTGGGTCAACTCGAAATTCTTTCATAATAATCAGATATTAAGTCCTCTAATCCATTTCTCTACTTTTGCTTTGTTCGTGCGCACCTCGTGGCCGTAGATGCTGAAGCCGGGCTTCACGTCTGCTTTCGGGTACGCTTTGCGGACGTCGCTCACTACACTGCCGAGACCGCTTCCTTCGTGGGTGGTGAAGGGATAGATGGTTTTGCCGTTCAGGTCGTACGTGTCGAAGAACGTGAACATCACTTGCGGGTAAGTGCCCCACCAGATCGGTCCACCGATGAAGATGATGTCATACTGGTCAAAGAATTCTTTGACGTTTGAAGGTTTGATGATTTCGCCGTTTGAAGTGGTTATTTGCGGTTCAAACGCTGGACGCTCGTTGTTACGGGCTTCCTCTTGCGCCAATTCGGTCAACGGCGTATAAGCCATTCCGTCGTATTTGTGGGTCACAATCTCAAACCGATCAGCTCCGGTCAGTTCGCTAATGTAGTCCGCCACGATTTTGGTGTTACCCACTTTGATGTTTCCCACCGAGTAGTTCTCTCCGGCATGGGAGAAGAACACTACCAAACATTTGTTATTCGTCATTTGTGCTTTGTTGTTTTGGGCGTTGCAGCCGGTTATTGTGAGTGCTGCAAGCAAGGTGAATAAAATCTTTCGCATAGCAGTTGATTTGATTTACGGTGCAAAATTACTGCTTTTTATTTAAATAAACAAACATAAATTTGCCAAATATATACCAATTTTGCAGAAATTGCAAAAATATCACATTTTTTCTCTTCCACTTTTGCATATTTGGGATAATTTTTGTATCTTTGCAGTCGTTATGAAAAAGCTACTGAACGTCCAAAATCCGAATGTGTATGCTCGGCATCTCCATGCGCCGGAGTTGCACCCGCTCATCAGCGTGGTTCATTTCGACGAATTGGAACAAGGCGTGCGGACGAGCATGAACAGTTATAGCGTGTATGGCTTGTTTATTCAGCGGGAGTTTCCGCAGAACTTGTCATACGGCATTCGTCCTGTGAAAGTGAGCGATTGGTCGGTTATTGCCGTTGCCCCGGGACAGATAGGCGGCAAAGAAGATGACGGTAATCCGCTCTTTTTGAACGGCTGGGCGGTGCTATGGTCGCCGGAGCTGATGAGCAAAACGGATATGGAGGCGCATATCAAGGAGTATAATTTCTTCTCGTACTACTTTACCGATTCGCTTCCGCTGGAGCCCAAGGAGTGGGACGCTATAGACAAACTCCTGAGCGGCCTGCGCGAAGAACTGCGCTCACATCATGATAGTTCGGCGTTGCGGAATATTATCATCGGATATCTGCGTTTGATTCTGGACTATTGCCAACGTGCTTACTGGCGGTTGAGTGCCAAGAGAGATGCAGCCGAGCCGGATGTACTGAAGCGTTTTCATTCATTGTTAGACCAGTATTATTACGAAGACCGGCAAGCACAGAACGGCTTGCCGACAGTAGCATATTGCGCATCGAAGATGGCGTATTCAGCAGGTTACTTCGGTGATCTGGTGAAGCAAGCCACTGGTGCTTCCGCAAAAGAGTATATACAATCGTACATCATCCGTCTGGCAAAAAACATCCTGATGAGCGGCCGCAGCATCAGCGAAACGGCATACATGCTCGGCTTTGATTACCCGCACCATTTCACGCGCATGTTCAAGAACAAAACCGGTATCACTCCGGGTGAGTACATGCGCGGACAATCGTCTGGATCAGTATCAGCGGTCTGTGGTTAGTAGTCAGTCGTTAGAAGCCATTGCTTTGCACCAGGCGCAAACCAAAACAACACCTGCATGAGCAACAAGTGTTCACGGTTAACCGGAACAATTCGATCGATATTCATACCATGAAGGTTTTGATTGTGTCCTATCGCTATAGTTGATTCTTCTTACGCTACCGTCCATTTGCAACGTACGGGCGATACGATAGCGCCTTCCTTCTTGAGTTCGGCAAATGCTTTGTCCACCTCTTTACGGTCGGCATTCAAGGATTGTGCCACCTCACCGGCAGAAACAGGTTTGCCTGCTGCACGCATGGCATTTAATACTTGCTCTTTCATAGTGTTGGAAATTATGAATTTTATTTTTTAGCCGCCGGTTGGTCATTCTCGCTCATGTTCTTCAGGAACAGATTCACCAGACGTTTGGTAACGACAGTCTTGCGCACGGCGTGCCTAACCTTGTCGGCTTTGTTATTCGAGTTATCCGTTGTTGCCGTTGCAGCAGCCTGCTCTGCCTGCTCAACCTCCTGCTCGCGGCGGTCGATCTTCTCGCGCAAGCGAGTCGAGGCATGCTTGTACAGCAGGTTGTAACTCGGCACGGCAGCCTTCATGATGTACGGAGTGAGGAACGTAGTGAGCACACTGGCTGCCACGATGATCGGATAGATAGCCGGATCCGTCACGCCCAGCTTGCTGCCCAAGGCGGCGATGATGAACGAGAACTCACCTATCTGCACGAACGAGAAGCCGGTCATCATGGAGTCCTTCATCGTTTCGCCACCCCACCAGCAACCTAACGTTCCGAAAACAATCATGCCTACGATGATCACTACCGCTACAATCAGTATCGACGGCCAATATTCCACCAGTGATGTCGGGTTGATCATCATACCTACGGATACGAAGAAGATTGCAGCAAACACGTTCTTCAGCGGAGCCATCAGGTGCTCTATACGATGCGACTCCAGCGTTTCTGCCAGCACCATACCCATCACAAACGCACCCAGTGCACTGCTGAATCCGGCTTCCTCGGCGGTCAGCACCATACCCAGACACAGACCCAGAGAAAGGATGATCAGTATCTCATCGTTCAGGTACGGACGCACCTTGCGAAGCAATGTAGGGATAATCAATATACCGCAAACGAACCATACTGCCAATGTCAATACGAGTACGCCGACTTTCTTCAGCAGCTCGACGCCCTCGAAACTGTTCTTGACAGCCACGCTCGACAGGAGCACCAGGAGCACGACGGCAATTATATCTTCGAAGATCAGGATACTGGTAGCGCCTTTCACGAACCGCGCCTTGCCTAATCCGGCCTCGTCAATGGCTTTCATCACAATGGTGGTGCTGGACATACACAGCATGGCAGCCAGGAAGAGAGAGTTCATCGTATCCAGTTCGGCAAACTTACCTACTCCGAACCCTAATAGCATCATGCCGACAACGATTGTTGCTGCACCTATAAGTGCCACCTTGCCGCTCTCGAACAAGTTCTTCATGCGGAACTCCAGACCGATGCAGAACAGCACAAACAGCACACCGATGTTGCCCCATGTTTCTACGTTCTCCATATCCACCAGTTTCTCGCCAAACAGGTGAGGACCAACCAATATACCGGCTACAATATAGCCCAGCACAACCGGCTGCTTCAGCAGCTTGAACAGCAGACTTACCACGCCTGCCGTAATCATTAAAATGTATAGATCATGTACCATATCTATTGAATTTTAGTGTTTTCGCTATTTAGTATTTCTGTTTAAGCGACGCAAACTTTTGTGTTTGGCTTTTCGCTCGAAACATTGTTTTGAATGTATTAGACCATAAACTAAACCATTTCGAACTGCAAAGATACAAAAAAAAATCCATATTTGCAAATTTTTCTTCCATATACCTGATTTTTTTGCAAATGTCAAATATTTTTCTTACCTTTGCACGTTGAAAGGTTTTTCAACAAATTGTATGTGCCTAAAATGTTGTATTATGCGTAATAATTTTACCTTTTTGCATTCTTTCACAATAGCGGTGATTGCATTGATACTTGCCGGCTGCAATTCGCGTCAACCGCAGTACGTGGTGGGCGTGAGCCAATGTTGGGACGATGCCTGGCGGCAGAAGATGAACAACGAGATGGACTGCGAGGCGTTACGCCATCCTGAGCTCAGGTTACACAGGCGCGTGTCATTGGGTGACACAGAACTGCAATGCGCACATATTGACAGTTTCATCAGCGAAAAAGTTGATGCACTGATCATCAGTCCGAGCGATGCCGAGCAGGTCAAGCCTGCCGTAACACGCGCATACAAGGCGGGCATACCCGTCATCATCGCCGACCGCAGGATAAGCGGCGAAGAGTGGACCGCGTTCATTGGCGGAGACAACTACCGAGTCGGACAACTGATGGCTGAATGGGTGAATACAGTCGAAAGGCAAAAGTCGAAAGTCGAAAGCAGCGAGCCATCACCATTACACGTACTGGAGGTGCAAGGTATGCACGGTTCGATGCCGGAGCAGCTGAGGCATCAGGGACTGACTGACGGTATCAACGGAAAAATCAATTTGCAGTCTGTAGCAGGTTATATTGATGCTTACACGGAAGTGAGTCGCTATCTGAGTAGTCATAAGAACATCGATGCTATCGTTGCCCAGAATGACATCATGGCCATTGAGTCCGCCAAGGCGGTACGCGATGCCGAGGGCTACGGAAAGGGTAGCGTACGTATCATGGGCGTGGACGGCATAACCGTCGGTCTGCAAGCGATCGCGAACGGAGATATAGAGTGCTCCGCAGTCTATCCCACACGCGGTGATCTGCTCGTAACCACAGCAGCAGCAATATTGTCAGGCGCGCCGTTCGTGCGCGACACGGTGATTGAGACTACAATGGTGGACGCCACCATGGCACCGCTGCTGCTCCGGCAGTTCGAGCTGCGCACACACGACTTGGAAACGATGCAGATGGTGAACAAACTAGCAGAAACCAACCTGCACAACATACGTATTGACCGCAACCGGCTGATAATAGCATTCATCGTTGTATCCGCATTGCTGTTGCTGGCATTGCTGTACGTGCTGCATCGGCAAACGATGATGCAGACGAAGATCAACCGCACCATCCGTCAGGTGGAAGATGTACAGGAGGCTATTCAGCTCAACCACCGCGATGCAGCGTTTGCCGAACGTATACGGCAGATCGTTGACGGCCATCTGACCGACCCGAAGCTGAACGTGGAGTATCTGGCTACAGCTCTGCAACTGGATCGCACACAGGTGTTTCGGCGAGTCAAGTCGGTGACGGGCAAAGGTCCGGCAGAATATATCCGCGAGCAACGGCTCATACGTGCCAATGAACAGTTACGCACCACCGACAAATCCATCAGGCAGATAGCCAACGAGCTATGTTTCTCCAGTCCGGGATACTTCAGTAAATATTACAAAGACTACTTTGGGCACCTGCCGAGTGAACAGTAATTACGTCACGGCAGTTTATCAAAAATGTTGCAAAGTGACCACATTATGTTGAGGCGAAACATGAGTGGTACATTTTGCAACATTATTTTTTGCGCATGTGGGTAAATTGTTGTAACTTTGCAGCGTTTTATGAAAAACAACCCAAAATCAGTCTAATAATGAAAAATTTCAAATCACTCATTGCAGCCTTTCTTTTGACGTTTGTCTGCACCGCTATGGTACAGGCTCAGGTTACGGCGTCGGGTACCGTAACAGAAGCGTCTAACGGCGAGCCGATCATCGGTGCGTCGGTATTGGAGGAAGGCACTACCAATGGCACGATTACCGACTTCGACGGCAACTTCACACTGAATGTCAGTGAGGGAGCCAAGCTGACTATCTCGTATGTCGGATTCAAGCCTCAGACCCTGCCGGCAGCCGCCGGCATGCAGGTTGCGTTGTCAGAAGACAGCGAGCTGCTGGAAGAAGTTGTGGTAACCGGTTATACCGCCCAGCGCAAGGCCGACCTGACCGGTGCGGTAACCGCCATCAGCAGCAAGGACCTGGAGAAGCAACAGGAGAACAACCCGATGAAAGCCCTGCAAGGCAAGGTTCCGGGCATGAACATCACCGCCGACGGCGCGCCATCGGGTGCCGCAACCATCCGCATCCGCGGTATCGGTACACTCAACGACAACGACCCGTTGTACATCATCGACGGTGTACCGACCAAATCCGGCATGCACGAGTTGAACCCTAACGACATCGAGTCCATTCAGGTGCTGAAGGATGCTGCATCAGCGAGTATCTACGGTAGCCGTGCAGCCAACGGCGTGATCATCATCACTACGAAGAAAGGTGCCGAGGGCAAGATTCGCGTTGATCTGGACGCCTCGGTAGCCGTGCAGTCGTACGTCAACCGCATGAAGGTGCTTGACTCCGAGCAGTACGGACGCGCCATGTGGCAGGCATATATCAACGACGGTCAGGCCGACCCGAACACGAACGTGCTCGGCTATCGCTACGACTGGAGCTACAACGCACAGGGCTATCCCGTGCTGAACAACATCTATCTGGGCAAGTATCTCGACAATGCAGGCACTGTACCTGTCAGCAACACTGATTGGTTCAGCGAGACTACGCGCCCGGGCGTGATACAAAACTATAATATAGCCGTGAGCAACGGCAGCCAGAAGGGAAGTTCTTTCTTCTCGATAGGTTATTACAAGAACGAGGGTATCATCAAGACCTCTGATTTCGACCGATTCTCGGCACGTATCAACACCGACTACAAGATTCTGAAGGATTACGTAACCATCGGCGAAAATTTCACGTTGAACCGCACCTCCGAGGTCAGCGCCCCAGGCGGTTACATCAACAGCGTGCTGCAATACAATCCGCTGCTGCCGGTATATAAGACCGACGGCGAGTTGGCACAGGCTCCATCATCCAGCGGATTCCCGCAGCGCGAGAACCCGTTGTCGATTCTGGAGCGCAACAAGGATAACCGCTACGTCTATTGGCGCATGTTCGGTAACGTATTTGTAAACATCACTCCCGTCAAAGGTCTGAATATCCGCACCACGGCGGGTATCGACTATGCGCAGAAGAAGCAGCGATTCTTCACCTACCCCATCAACGAGGGTGTGGTAGCCAACGACAAGAACGCCGTTGAAGCCAAGCAGGAGCATTGGCTGAAGTGGATGTGGAACGCTATTATCACCTATAATCTGGAGATCGGCAAGCACCGCGCCGACTTCCTGGTAGGTACAGAGTTGAACCGTCAGACCGATGAGTGGTTCTCGGGTTACAAGGAGGATTATATTGTTCTGACGCCCAACTATATGTGGCCTGATGCAGGTAGCGGCAAGGCGCAGTCCTACGGTGGTGCTGGCAGTTACTCGCTTATATCGTTCTTCGGCAAGGCTAACTATACGTACGACAACCGATACCTGTTCTCTGTTACGGTACGTCACGACGGTTCGAGCCGCTTCGGCAAGCACAACCGTTTTGCCACCTTCCCCTCGTTCAGTGCCGGATGGCGTATCAGCCAGGAGAAGTTTATGCATGAGTCCTCGTCATGGCTCGACGATCTGAAGATCCGTGCCTCATGGGGTCAGACGGGTAACCAGGACATCTCTCCCACCGCCCGCTACACGATTTACAAGTCAAACTACGGTGTTGAGGAGAACGGCGGTCAGAGCTACGGTACATCGTACGACATCACCGGCAGCAACGGCGGACATATCCTGCCGTCAGGCTTCAAGCGCGACCAACTCGGCAACGATGATATCAAGTGGGAAACCACCACGCAGACGAACGCCGGTCTGGACTTCGCATTGTTCAAGCAGACGTTCTACGGATCGGTGGACTGGTTCTACAAGCAGACCAAGGACATCCTCGTATGCATGGACGGCATAGCCGCCATGGGTGAGGGCGGTTCGCAGTGGATCAACGCCGGTGCAATGGACAACATGGGTGTTGAGGTTTCGTTAGGCTACCGCAACCAGACGAAGAGCGGATTCAAGTACGACATCAGCGCCAATCTCTCACACTACGACAACACCGTAACCAAACTGCCGGAAACGATTGCTGCCAAAGGCACGTTCGGCGGTAACGGTGTTGAGTCGGTAGTAGGGCACGCCATGGGGTCGCAGGTAGGTTACATTGCCGACGGACTATTCAAAACCCAGGAGGATATCGACAACCATGCTGTACAGGAAGGTGCCGGTCTGGGACGCATACGTTACCGCGACATCAACGGTGACGGCATAATCACCGAGAAAGACCAGACTTGGATCTATACGCCCGTACCGGCTATCAACTTCGGTGCCAACTTCTACTTCGAATACAAAGGTTTCGACTTGACTGTGTTCTTCCAGGGCATAGGCGGCGTACAGGTTATCACCAAGGATTACAAGGAGCAAACCGACCTCTGGGCGGGTGTGAACGTGGCTAACCTGAATAAGGGTACGCGCGTACTTGACGCCTGGAGTCCCACTAATCCTAACAGCAATATACCTGCTCTGTCAACCAACAATAACAACAACGAGACTCGCGTCAGCACATACTTTGTAGAAGACGGTTCGTTCCTCAAACTGCGTAACATCCAGCTCGGCTACAACCTGCCGCAATCCGCTTGCGACAAGATGATGATGCAGAACTGGCGATTCTTCCTCTCTGCACAGAACGTGTTCACTATTCACTCGAGCAAGTTCACGGGCGTGGACCCTGAGAACCCGACATTCGGCTATCCTATTCCGTTGACCGTAACACTCGGCACGAAAGTGACATTCTGAGTGGAAGGTTGATAGTTTAGTGTTTAGAGAATAGAGAAGTTAAAAGTTAATAAGATTATAGTTATGAAGACAATCAATCAAATCATACTTGGAGTTCTGTCCTGCACGCTGCTGCTGTGCTCGTGCGACAGTTTTCTGGATCAGGATGTACCCCAGGGTATATTGAGCGGCGATCAGGTGAACGATCCGTTGTATATCGACAACATTGTTATCTCCGCCTACGCCATCTTTATCTCGGCAGAGGATGTCAACTCATCGTTCTCGATGTGGAACTACGATGTCCGTTCGGATGACGCCTACAAGGGCGGTATCAGCGAGAATGACGGCGATGTGTTCCACCAGCTGGAGATATCGCAAGGCATAATGACCACCAACTGGAACATCAACGACATGTGGGTACGTCTGTACAACTGTCTGAGCCGTGTGAATGCCGCCATTGACGCGCTCAACACCATGGATGACAGTTATACGCTCAAGGCACAGCGCCTGGGCGAGATGAAGTTCCTCCGTGCGTACGGGCACTTCCTGCTGAAGCGTTTGTACAAGAACGTGCCGTTTGTTGTTGCGCCCAACATGACCGAGGCCGACTACAAAGCGCTGCGTAACGACACCTACACCAACGATGAGAGCTGGCAACTCATTGCCGACGATCTGGAGTACTCCTACAGCGTGCTGCCGGCTACGCAGGCCGACAAAGGTCGCCCCACACAAGCTTCGGCTGCCGCACTGCTCGCCAAAGTCTATCTGTACAAGGCGTACCGACAGGACGACCCCGCCAGCCACGCTGTGACCGAGATCAACAAGGAAGACCTGCAGAAAGTGCTCACCTACACCGACGAGGCTATCTATCAGGCGGGAGGATACGGTCTGGAGGAGGATTTCCACAACAATTTCCGTCCCGAACCGCAGTACGAGAACGGCAAGGAGAGTGTATGGGCTATGCAATACTCCACCAACGACGGCACTAACCTGGGTAACTGCAACTGGTCGTACGGACTGATGGTGCCGGGCATAGAAGGTGTGACCGACGGCGGTTGCGACTTCTACAAGCCCAGCCAGAACCTCGTGAACGCTTTCCGCACCAATGCCGATGGACTGCCTTATATCACCGATTTCAACCAGAAGGACTTTGACGCAGCCACCGACAATGCCGATCCGCGCCTGTGGCTGACTGTAGGTATAGCAGGGTTCCCCTATATGTTCAATCCGAAGTATATCATGGCTCGCACGCACGACTGGAGCCGCTCCAACGGTCTGTACGGTTACAATGTGACCCTCAAGCACAATGTTGACCCCGACGGCGGTTATCTGATCCGCTCCAAACTCTGGTTCGGCAGCCCGATGAACCGTATCGTGCTGCGTTACGCCGATGTGCTGCTCATGCGTGCCGAGGCTCTGGCACAACTCGGGCAGAACCACGAGGCTATCGAACTCGTTAACCGGCTGCGCAACCGCGCATCACGCAGCACTGCCATGCTGGCGGGTTATGATGTCAACTACGGTGCCAAGATACGCGTCAAGGCTTATACCGATGACAACGACGCACTCGCACGCGTGAAGATGGAGCGCAGACTGGAACTGGCTATGGAGTCCGAACGATTCTTCGACCTCGTGCGTTGGGGCGAAGCTGCAGAGGTACTGAACAAGTATTACATGGAGGAAGCCAACGACTGCCGCATATACAGCAACGCAGCGTTCACCGCCAACAAGAACGAGTACCTGCCTATCCCGCATGAGCAGATGGCGGCTTCCAACGGGCACTACAAGCAAAACATCGGAGGCTGGTAAAGCTATTTGCCATTTAATCATTTACCATTTAATTATATGAATAGTAAAGCTATGAAGACCATTTATAAGATAGCTACTCTCTGCCTGCTTCTGATAGCGGCAGCCGGTTGCGACAAGAAGGACAGCACCTTCTCGGTAGGCGGTGATTGCCTGATTGAGTCGCTGGTGATGGACGATATCTATACCGGCGTGGTGGATCATGCAGCCCGCACCGTGGTTGTCGGGGTGCCCGAAGTACACGACGACCGCGAGATGACTATCACCGCTCTGACTCTGTCTGCCGGTGCCACATCCGACCTCAAGCAGGGCGACAAAGTGAATATGACCTCGCCTGTTGTTATCCGCGTTACCAACGGTAATGTGTATCTGGATTACAAACTCAGCGTCAAGCATGACGAGGCACGTATCCTGTCGTTCGTGCTGAACGACGACTATATGGGCATCATTGACCAGCAGGCACGTACGATAGCCGTATCCGTACCTGTCGGTACAGATCTCAAGACACTCGTTCCGACCGTCAAGACCACCGAGGGAGCCACGCTCAGTCCTGCAGCCGGCGTACCGTGCGACTTCACCAACCCTGTGGAGTTCACCGTAACCAACAACACAGCCTCCACCACCTACACGGTGACTGTCAAGGAGAAAGGCAACCCCGTAGTGCTCTACCTCGGTTTGGCTGAGACGGTGGCGCAACTCAATCCCGAGGAGCAGGAAGCAGTGACGTGGATGTTGAGCAACATCGACAACTCCGACTACTCATCGTTCGCCAACTTCGCCGCCGGACGCGTGAACATGAGCGACTGCAAGGTTATCTGGTGGCACTTCCACAAGGACGGCGGACTGGAGGGCAAGGCTGCCTTTGAAGCCAACGCTCCAGAGGCGGTCGATGTGTTCGCTCTGGACAGACTCAAGGAGTTCTACCAGGCAGGCGGATCGCTGCTGCTCACACGTTATGCAGTTAACCTGCCGTACTATCTGGGTGAGGCTGAATGCTTCCCGAACAACTGCTGGGGACAGAACGAGGAGAGTGCCGAGACGGTAAGCGGACCGTGGGAGTTCAATATCGAAGGTCATACTGACCACGCGCTCTGGCAGAACCTGCTGATGAATCCCGATGCTCCGGGGCACGTATATACATGCGATGCAGGCTACCGCATCACCAACTCCACCGCACAGTACCATATCGGTACTGACTGGGGAGGCTACGACAACCGCGAGATGTTCCGCCAGAAGACCGGCGCCGTGGATATTGCCGGAGGTGCGGATGCAGTGGTTGCATGGGAATATCAGCGTTCTGCCGAACACGGTGCTATCATCTGCATCGGATCGGGTTGCTACGACTGGTACTCGGTGGCAGGGGCTGACGGCACGGAGTATTACCACGCCAATATAGCCAAGATTACCGAAAATGCATTTAATTACCTAAAACAATAACGCCTTATGAGAACGATACAATTATTCAATATTCTGGCTATGTCAACATGCCTGTTGGCTGCCTGCAACGATAATTATCCTCAGGAGCAGAAGGACTGGGAGAACACTACCACGTACTTCAACTCGACCGACGAGGTGATGAGCACGACGTATTTCCGTCCCTCGGTAGGCAGTGTGGGCGACCCGTTGCCGTTCTACGACCCGGTTGACAAGGATTTTAAGGTGCTGTATCTGCACAACTTCGAGCAGAACCTTGAGCAGACTTTCCACCCCATCTGGGGCGTACGTACCACCGATGCTGCCAACTACACGCCTATGGGCGAGGTGTTGCCCACCGGGCGTGCCGGCGAGCAGGATGCGGCACTGGGTACGGGCTGTGTCGTCTATGACGAGGCGCAGCAACTCTACTACATCTACTACACAGGCGAGCGTTACAAACCTGCTGCCGACGAGGATAGGCAGGTAGTGATGCGCGCCACCAGCCCGGACTTCAAGACCTGGACCAAAGATCCGCTCTTCAGGTTGCGGGGTGCAGAGTACGGCTACAGCTCGATTAACTTCCGTGACCCGTATATCTGGCACATGGACGATGACAACCTCTGGCACATGATTGTGGCTACCAAGCCTATGCCTGCCGGTTCGCGGGCCGAGGCGAAAGACGGCGTGTTTGCTGAGTTCACCTCTGCCGACCTCAAGACATGGGAGCACAAAGGTGTGTTCACCAAGATGATCTGGGATCGTTTTCTGGAGTGCCCTAACGTATTCAAGATGGGTGACTGGTGGTACCTGACATACAGCGACATGGCTGCTTTCGAGCGACGCGTACATTACCTGAAGGGGCGCACTATCGACGAGCTGAAAGCCGCCACCGCGCCTACATGGCCCGACTGGAAAGAAGGTGCACTGGACGGTCGCGCGTTCTATGCCGGCAACACCGCCTCCAACGGCATGGACCGCTACATCTGGGGCTGGTGTCCCGAGCGTCGCAACAACGACAACACCGACATCAGTGCCGAGGTGGAGCCTAAGTGGGGCGGATCGATGACCGTTCACCGACTGGCACAACGCGAGGACGGAACGCTCTATCTGGCAGAGGTGCCCGCTATACGCGAGAAGTACGACCGGCAGGCTACCGTCAAAGCACTCAAACTGATTGGCGACGAGGGCAACATCACAGCTGCCGACGGCACATACACAATGAAGGCGTACAGCTCGGCTTTGTTCAACTCGCTCGGCTATCACAACCATATAGCCATGACCGTCACCGCATCAGGCGACAACGACCGATTCGGCATATCCTTCGTACGCGGCACACGCGACGACGAGGGCGCTGAGAGGTACTACAGCATCATGGTTTGCCCCGACGGAACGAACAATTTCATCCGCTTTGAGGAGGAACAGGGCAAATGGGAACTGAAAGGCGGAGGCAGTTATCCGTTCCCTATGCCTGCTGACAACACCTACCACATCGACATCTACACCGACAACTCCGTGCTTGTGATGTACATCAACGATGTTGTAACGTACACGCAGCGTATATACAACCTGCAGCGCAACTGCTGGTCGGTTAACTGCTACGAGGGTGCCATGACTGTCAAGGACATTAAAGTCACTCAATATTAACTTACACTTTAAATTTCTGAATTATGAAAAAGATTTCTCTAATTGCGCTGTTTGCAGCGCTGGTAGCTGTCAACATCAACGCTACCGATCTGTTTGTCGGTTCGCACGCCGTTACGTGGGCTACCCCGCTTGATCTCGAAGCTGCCAAGTTCGCTGATGCCAAGGCCGGCGACAAGATCGTTGTCACTTACACCGATGCAGCACATGGCATTGAGTTCAAGATTCCGGAGGTATGGGATCACATGGCAGGCAGCCGCGAGGCAGCTTGGATCAACGGTGCAGCCGCCTATGAGCAGTTCCTTACCGCCAAGGCTGTCGAGCAAATCAAGGCTAATGGCCTGCAGATCGTAGGTGAAAATTTCACCTGCACCAAGGTTGAACTCCTGGAGGGCAAAGTACTGAAGGAAGGCGTAACCGTTTGGACGGGTTTCTTCTGGGCTGACGACTGGTCAACTCTCGAACTCTACAAGGAGGGCTACAACACCGTGGACTTCAGCAAGGCTACCGCACTGCGTATCTACAGCGAAGCAGGCCGTTCGGATTTTGTCATCAATATCAAAGAGTCGTGGGAAGAAGGTGGTCAAATTGCAGACCAAGCGGCTATGACCGTCGGCGATGGTTATATGGAGCTCGCGCTCACCGATGACCTGCGTACACGTCTGGCTAATGCCGGTCACTGGATGATCCAGTTCAACAAGGAAACCGGCAATCCGTTCAACGTTACCGACATCGTGCTGGTTATGGAAGACACGGCTGACGGCATTGCCAATACTGCTGCTCAGACCAAGACCGTCAAGATGATCGAGAACGGACAGATCGTTATCATCAACAACGGCGTACGCTACAACGCTCTGGGTGCACAACTCTAAGGCAACCTACCTTAGGCAAATATTCAATTGCTTTGGCAAAAATGTGTTTTTGACTATAAAAATGCATTTTTGCCAAAGATTTTTTTGCATATATCATATTTTTTTTGTACCTTTGTGTGCTTATTGCAAATATCTAAACAATTATCAGTATGAAAAAAATCTTTTTTGTATTAGTAGCCTTCGTGGCTATGTTCGCTTTCACATCGTGTAACAACGATACCGTAGAGAGCCAGATCTTCGACCTGAGTTACGACAAAGGCGATCTGGGTGACGGTGACGCACTGCTTTATGAGACCACCTACGCTCCTATCTTCATGGAGGAGATTGGCAAGGTTGCCAAACCGGCAACCGAATCCGGCAGAACATTCATGGTTAACGCTACCGAGAAGAAAGCCAAAGCCGACGTTAAGGCTGCCTTTGACAAAGCAGCTGCCGATGCACAGAAGCTCAATGACCAGAGGGATATCAAGCTCACCGGTCTGAAAGTTATCCTTGAGCACTCTACTGCTTCCAACCAGAACAAGAAGGAGTTCGCAACTTACACATTCAAATAATACTTGGAACAATGAAGAAATTCTTTATTCTCGGCGCTATGGCGCTGACTTTGCTCGCTGTTACATCGTGCGACCCTAACAAAGCACAATGCTGGAAACTGCAAGTCACCTATGAAGATAACAAGGTGACCGAGTATCTGTTCTACGGCACAGGCGATGAGGCGGATGCACAGCTTGAGATCTACCACCGTGCCGGTGCGACAAAGATCCACCGCGAGCAAACCTTCTTGAGCAAAGAAGACTGCAAGACGCCCGTGAAATAACCGGACATCCGTCCGCAGCAAGGCTGTCTGTCAGCAAGCAGAAAAGAAGTGCGCCCACCATGGCACACTTCTTTTTTATAAGTCTCTTACGTACACTTAATGCATTTTTTCTGCATTTTCTGTACTCAGCTTTACCAAATGACTATTCCTACAAAATATCTCCTATGTAAACTCCGTTCTCCCATTCTCTGGCCGGAACAGGCGTATAGATCTTTTTTCCACAATGCGGGCACACAGATGGCTTTTCGTAATTGCAATTGACCGATTCTTCCTCAATTGTTTCATGACAATATGGGCATACTACTTGTTTTTCTCCGCATTCCGGACAATCTAACTGCAAATACGGACGATATGCTATCTCATAAAAAAGAATTCGATATTCTGTAAAACTAAACCATTTACGTATTTTAGGCATGACAACCGATATCGGAGATTTTAAGTAATGCTCTTCATTGTAACGAGAAAGGAAAACTGACGTATGGCATTGCTTACATTGCATTTTGTCGGGATTATCCCTGACATACCATTTAATTCTATGGATAGCATTTCTCACGATTAAAAGTAATGCTATTATGATATACACATAGAGTTCCATAGGATAAAAAGGCATTATACCATGTATCCGCCCTGCACACAAAAAGTATGGAAAGGAGAAAAAGCCAACCGAACGGCATTAACAGTATATCGACCAGAATTAAATACGCGACCTTTATTACTCTGAATCTTTTATTCGTTTTTCTCATAGTACAATTCTCCTTTTATTGATATTGATATGCCACCTATTAAAGCAAATGAATCACATATCTTTATCCCATATGCTAACTATTAAATAAAGTTCGTAAATTAATGATATAGGTAATACTACGAGCAAGATTAGCCATGATATCATAATCCAACGCTCTTTACCACTAGTCGGAATTATCCATTGGTATGCACTTTTATCTATACTCTCTTCGTTTATCCGCGTTATACGTATTTCCTTGTTAATCCACCTCGGTCGAAGCCATACAATTGTATCGCTTGTTGTTATTGCTTTTATGACTAAAGCGTTATCATTATAACCATATTCATATATCCATGAGAGGTATGTAGTGTCAGGCTGACTGCTTAAATTTGAATAAACGATTGTGGGACTGAGAAATGATGTCCCCCCAGCAAAAATCAAAGTCGTTTGCAGTTCCAGCCCATTAGAATAAATCGGATGGAAATAGTAGAATCCCGACACGTTATGATCTCCTTGAATTTTAGTATAATATGGTAGTGCTGTTTTGTAATCTCCAAGGCTGACTCCTTTGTGTAAATAAGTGCTTTTATCCAAATAAGCAAACAACGCTATTTCAAAAAGGACAATTAACAATCCGCCAACAGCTTTTATTATTGATGTTTTCATAAAATATCCATTATTTTATACGTGTTAACTTTGCTTGTTTAAACCGTTCGCAAGAATATGCAAAACCGGGATACATAGCATTGGACACTGGCAGATCATAATCAATGTATGCCTCGCTGCTGGAATCTATAAGAATATATGAGAATTCAAAGGGTATTTCATATTCAGGGATGCCGTATATTCCTGAATCTTCAATTTTATACGGCAACTGTATTTCATCGCCAAATGACAAAAGATACTTATCACTACTAGTGATGATATAATAACCGGTCATGGACTTGCCATCACAACTACAATTGATAATCCCGACAACACGCCCCGTATCAGTGTCAATATTATTGTGAGTGCACGATATGCACAAAAGCATGAATAGCGATAACGCTAAGAGAGAAGTATTCTTCATAACAGAATAAATTTAAAAATTAACAATTTGAAAAAATAACTTAACGGCAAAATTACAATATTTTGCGTTAGGATGCAAGTAAAATCACCAAAATGTGACATAGACCTCATTCCACTCAGCCCCATCCAATCAATGGCATTTGTGAAGTTATTCCCTGCGTATGCATACGGCGACTGCCATGGCGTTTGTTCTGTAAGCGGATCTACACTTGTAAACCGCCCAATGGTTGCATAATATCCGCGGAAGCCGTAGTCATTCGAGATCTTCTATATATGCCTTAAAAGATTTATATTTTTCATGTGTCATTATGTTATTCTCTTTAGGCAATCCTAATTCTTCACTATGATAATAAATCAAATACGCAGCATCTTCTAATCCTGAAGAAATGACGATCTCCTCCCCGTTCTTTAATTTTATCTCGATTATTTTAATAAATTCAGCCAACCCGGGACCGGTCTTATACCTCCACCATTTATCAATATCATTAGGAGTAAAATGTAATGTCTTTCCTCCGCGCACATATGTAAAGATTTGCTGTGATGCATCTATCGTAAATGTTGTATCCTTATCATATTTTAACATCAGCCAGCGATAATAAATAAATTTGAATCCTGAATAATACAAGAAGAACCACATACATCCTATGTAAAAAAGCACAAGCACTATACTATTAACGCCACGATTATCGCATATACTTTCATATATCACAAATCCTAAAAAACACCAAAATACCACTTCGTGAAATATGATATAAATAGGTAAAAGCTTTGCGTCTTTTCCTCTAAATTGATAGATTGTTTTCATGCGATTGTTGTATTGGTTAAAGATATTAGAACTATCATTATATAAAGAGAACACCCGAAACAGAGTTCCTATTTCGGGTGCAAAGATACAACATTTTTTGAAATATGCAAGTATTTTTGACATTTTGCAATATACAAGCACAAAACAAGTGCAATTTGTTGCCTGTTTTGTCCTCTTTTGTGCCCTTTCTACGGGGATGCAGTCCACAAAAAAATCGACATCTCCAAATGAATGCCGATTTTTTTTGCGTTACAGACGTTTCGAGGCGTCGTAGGATTCGATGGTCTTACTCTGTATGATCACGGTTGTGTCACCGCGTTTGACGCTGCTCGAGGTCGTGGTGACGGTGCGGGTGACGTTGCAGGAGGTCAGCATCATCGAGAGACCGATAGCCATCGCCGTGAGCAGAGTCAACAGGATTTGTTTTACATACTTCTTCATAGTGGTAGTTTTTTAGTTGTAGCGATTGTTTATATTTAATCAAAAACGCGCGGTACGGCTGTCAGGACAGCCTGAGTCTTACCGATTGGCGGTCTCTTATGAGTAAACTCCCATAGCCCGACAATCGTTTAGCCTCTCGTTCGACTCTATGAGTCGCCCGACCGCTTTATTAAAAAACTCGCTGCGCTTACAAAAAAACGCTCCGCTTCAAAAACAGTACGATGATCAGCCCTGTATGGTATAGTATCCCCGACGAGCGTTGACGCTCGTGTTTTTGAAGCGTAGCGATTTTTTGGGGCGAAGCCGTTTTTGTAAGGCGGCAGACAATTCTGCAGGAATTGGCTGGTGTGTAACCGGGCGATAGGGCTATGGGAGTTTACTCACAATAGACCTCTCGAACGGTCACACACAGCTGCCATCAAGCAGCGTCACGCCGCGTTTTTGTTTACAGGATAAACACCTCCCACCCAACTCCCCTCCTTTCAGGGAGGGGCTGGGGGTAGGCTTTTTTTAGCCGTCGATCTCCGCTGCACAGATGTGCCACAGGTACTGCCGCATGGTCTTGTAGCCTCCGGCGGTGTCTTTCTGCGCATTGAACGCAGCCAGATCCTCCGCTACGTGTGCCAGATCCTTGCGGCGGGTGTTGACGGCACGGCTGATAGCGGCGAAACGTGTACGCTGTGCGCGCTCATCGCTGCTCACCGGTGTCGAGCGGTCGTACGCATCAGCAGGTTTCACGTAAGCACGGGTGCAGTTCGGGTTCGTGGTCGCTGCCTCGCGGTGCGTACCGATCAGGTAATCGCCGTGCGAGTGACCGTCCTGTTTCTTCGGCTTCGTCAATGCACCTTTCACGTAATCGATTGCCGAGTTCCATTTTACAATTGCCATTCGTGTTCGGCAATGGGCGCGCATCGGATGACGCTTGGCGTCATAAAGGCGCCCCATGCCTCCACTCTTCGGTCCGAGTGCACTCCGTTAGCGCTCGTCCCGAGGGGGAAGGCTCCTCCATGCCGATTGGGAGGGGTTAATAATTTCAAAGATCGCTTGCAGTCCATTGTCACCCACCGACCGCATTTGTGGGAGATGCGCCTCTATATTATAGCCTTTTTGCTACAACCTTCAGGCGCTCAATTGAGCGGGCAAGGCTCTGATTAACTGCC
>Ga0247610_10001605_pt1 | contig 27762 bp, 26 predicted proteins | sample 174DNAGHGhighgp2_FD_193483 | JGI IMG/M metagenome (GOLD analysis project Ga0247610, IMG submission 193483) | Sheep rumen microbial communities from Palmerston North, Manawatu-Wanganui, New Zealand - 1742 DNA GHGhigh gp2 | ecosystem: Host-associated > Mammals > Digestive system > Stomach > Rumen...
GATCAAATGTTACAGTTTGGCCTTCCTCTAAAGTCTTGTAGCCTTCAGATACGATTGCACTAAAATGTACGAAAACGTCCTTTCCATTCTCAGGTACAATAAAGCCATAACCCTTCTCAGCGTTGAACCATTTAACCTTACCTTCCATAAAACCTATTTAACTCCTTTCGCCCGTAAGCACTAATTTAATTATACAATTCTTTTTTCAAGGTATCAAGAAAAAATTAAAACGTTTTCATAAAAACTTGTGTTAATTTTTCTTTAAAACAGTAAAAAAAGAGCTCTAAGCTCTTATTTTACTTCATTTTTCATAATAATAGCATTTAAAATATCTACTATATTATTAATAGAATTTTTATTTTCTTCCTTTAAATATTTATAATCAAAGCTTTTAATCTTATTAGAAAATTCTATTTTAGCAGTCTTCTTATTATTAAATGTTAATAATATATAATATATATCAGCATCATAAGCTTCATTTAATCTAGCATCGTCTGTTTCCTTATCATCATAATAAACACTAAAATTTAAGATATCATCATATTCACAAAATATCGCATTCTTATCTTGGTAATTAAATGTGATAGCCTTTAATTCATTATCACAATTAATATATAAAGGGAATGTATTTGATACTACCTTATAGCCATCATATTTAATCTTTCCATTCTTTTCTATTGCGTCACTATAAAATTTAGAAAATAATGCCCAATATTTTTTTCTATTAGCTAAATATAATAAAACACCACCAATTAAAGAAATAATAGATAATATAATACAAACTATACCACCCGCTACTGATTCACTTGCAAAAAATACAATACCTACAATTAATAATGCTATAAATGCAACACATAGCATTGGTGTAAAATAATCTACCTTAGCTTTAAATTTATAATGATTTTTAATTGATTTAATATCCTTCTTTGATGCTTCCTCTAACATCATAATAGATTCATATTTCTTTTCATTTTCAGTTAATATTCTCATTTTTTATACCTCGCACTATATATAAAAATTTTAACACGTTTTAAAATAGTTGTAAAATTATAAATTTTAAATATAAATATTTATTTTTTTATTGTATAATTATTTAGGAGAAAGCGAGGTAATAATATGGATAATAAAAAAATATTAGTAATTGAAGAAATAACATGTTATGGCCAAGCATCTTCAAATATAGCAGTATCTATATTATCAGCATTTGGAAATGAGGTAGCTTTATTACCTACTTCTATTTCATCAACACATAATATAGGATTTACTGATATAGTAAATATGGATTTAACTGATTTTATGGAAAAAACAATAGACCATTATAAATCAGAGCATATCCAATTTGACACTATCTATGTAGGAAAAATTACAAATGGTAAGCAATTTGATATTATAAAGGAAGCTAAAGAATATCTATTAAAGGATGATGGCTTATTTATAGTAGACCCTAGTATGGGTAAAAATGGAGATTTAGATTCTAATTTAGATATAGATATAATTTCAGGATATATTGATTTATCAAGCATCGCTGATTTTATAATACCTAATGTCACAGAGGCTTGTCTAATGACAAGATATGATTATAGCGAATTTCATGATGATAGCTATATAAATGGACTTATATCAGAGCTTGTAGGATTAGGTAGTAAAAATATAATTATTACAAGTGTAATGGATGATGAATATTCTATAGGCTGTGTTTCATATGATGGTTTAACAAAAACAACCATCATTAAAGAAAAGCTAGATAAATCATATCCTGGTATAGGTGATTTATTCTCTTCATTAATAGTTGCATATATTAATAAGGGCCTACCTATTAAGGGTGCTATCGATTTTTCTACTGATTTTATCTATGACGCAATTGAAAATACAGTAGATGACCAGTTCCATGATTATGGATTAAAATATGAGAATTTAATAAATGAATATATAAATAAAAAGGATCCAAGATATTAATCTTGGATTTTCTTTTTAGTCATATAGCTCTTGAGTTATAAAATGAATAGATCTACTATTATCATAATCATCATAAGAGAAATTATGATTCTTTAAATATTTTTCAAATTGATCAATTACATCATCATAATATTCCTTCATGAAATTATTTAGATCTTCTCTTTCATCGTTTTCATATACTACAGCTTCAATCTTAAAGAATCTATATAATATTCTATCGATTTCAATATCACTAGCTACTGTAGTAATTTCATGCTTAATTTCAGTTTCAGGATATAAATCATCTAAATTAGATACACGAAGTAATGTATCTAAATATTTTTTATAATCACCCTTATATTGATTATTATTAATATATTCAAATAATTTATCATCTACATTATCTATTTGAATATAATAATCTAAATTCATTTTATTATCAGGTAAATTAATTACCTCAGAATAATTAGCATATACCTGATATAATTTATAAATTGAATTATCATCATCTGCTAGACCCTTTAGATAATCATCTAATATAGAATAATATGAACCATGCATATCAACATCTAGCTTATTCTTTAGCCATAATTCCTTAACTATTACAGTTAAGCTATCTAGCTTATAATCTAAATATACATCTACTATATCATCATAAAAATCTGTATATGGAGCATTATCTAAATTAGATTTAATGAAATTAACTAATCTAGATGGCTTTTTATTTGTAATACAGATTCCGGCATAAGCTAAGAATAATACTCCACGCTCCATATCACTTCTTTTACCATTTAATAATGTTTCCTCTATTAAATGATAATTACCATCAAATGTATTTACCATAATAGGAACAAAGATATCATAAATAGTATTTCCAAATAGGGTTTCAGTTCTTTCTTCCTTTAAATTAAATACATCTACTAATGTAGGGAAAATACTCTTTTCTCCTATAGTTGCAAGTAAAATAACAGAATAAATAATCAAAGGATCTGAAGTATTTCCATTCATTATTCTATTTACATTTTCGATTAATTCATTCTTATGATTAATAATTTCTTCTTTATTATCCATAATAAGCTTATAATCTACTTTATTCTTATAAAATCCATCTAAAATAGTGTCAAATACCTTATCCATATTTATTCCCCCTTATTTAACAATATACATATAAATAAATACCTATAAATTGAGTAATAGCTCCAGCTAATACGAAGAAATGCCAAATGAAATGAGCACCCTTAACTCCCTTTTTAACAAAAGGAATCATACCTAAAGTATAAACTATTCCTCCACCTAAAATCCAAAATAATAATGCATATCTTTCATGAATTATCCAAATAGGTAAATAAATTAATCCTGTCCATCCTATAGTAAAATATAAAGGATAATTTATTTTTCTAACTCTACCTGGTCCAAATATACATGTAAATGTAATACCTGTAATAATTAATGCCCACATAACAGAAAACCAGATATAGCCCCAGTAGATTGGAACATTATTATTTTGATTTAATTCTATTAATTGAAGTGGAGCGAATGTACCACCAATTAATAGATATATACTTGAATAATCAAATCTTCTCCATAATCTTTTTACAGTAGAGCCTGATCTCCAAGCATGATATAAGCCACTCATAAGCATCATAATTATAATACTTAATCCATATACTATAGATGCTAAAACCATTTTACCATCTGTAGATTTCAAAAGCATCATAACTAATGCTACTATACCAAGTATAGCACCAGCACAATGAGTAACTGAATTTCCTATCTCTTCTAAAATAGATAAATGAGGTGGCTCATTTTTTTGTCTTATTAATAATTCTTCTTCAGTTAATGGTCGATTCTTCTTTTCCTCTTTAATCATTAAATCGACATCATCAATAGCTTTTTTTCTTTCACGTCTTAAAGCTTTCTCTTCCTTTTTCTTTCTTTTTTCTAAAAGCTTTAATTCTTTTTCTTCTTTTTTTAGCTGTTCCTTCATTAAATCAGCCATATTTACTCCTAAAGCTCAATAGCTTTTAAAACATCAGTTGAATAGAATTTATTTAATCCCTCAATCATTGTATTATATACAGATATAACCTCATCATTAGATGAATATTCTAAATCCTTATCCTCAAAGAATTTAATAGCATTAGCATTTTCATTTACAGATAAGCCCTGGAAATTAAACCATAGCTTCTTATTCTTTAATATATAGTTGCAAACCAAATCTAAACCAACACCAAATCTCTTATCAGCACCACCTACAAATTTCTTAATTGATTCTGTTTTAGGATTATTTTCTTTAATATCAGAATCCTCTAATTCAATTGTTTTTGGAAGCTCTAAAAATAATTGATTTAATAAATTTTGTAAAAATGTATCAATAATAACTAAATTATCCTTTTCGATACCAATTTTTAATGAATCATAAACTCTAATAACCTTTTCTGATTCAACGAAATTCTTTAAAATTTCATTTGCATTTTCTTTAATAATCATTTCTTTACTACCTCTTACTACTTAATTAAATATTTCTAAATATTATACCACAGGTTTGAATGTTTTATCAATAAAACCCAATTATCTTTCATTTACTTTTTTACCTGTCATATATTCTATATCTATATAGAACATAGCAGTATGATTTAAGCTCAATTTAATTTCATTATCTATTTCATTTTCATCCTTAGTAAATTTATATGATAATAATTTAGAAATTCTTTTTATTTCATTAATATCTTCTACTAAATGTATTTTACCAAATACAATTACACTCTTAAATATTAGTGACCAATGATCTAATCTTTTTTCACCCTTATTAATTACACAATAGGAGCATTTATTATTCTTCTTAATACAATCCATCTTATATCCAATCATTCCACCATGAAAATATAATCTATTTTCCTCTTCAACATAAAAATGATTCATAGGCATACCATATGGATATCCATCATCACCATTTAATGATAATACTCCTCTTAATTCTTCCTTTAATATATTTTTACATTCAGAGTTTTCTAATTCTTGTTTTACTCTATTTAATTTTCTAAACATTGTATCACCCACCAGATTCAATTATATCATAAAGAAAAAAAGATAGGACAAAATATGTCCTATATCTAACCTTTACATAATGCAATAAATTATGTATAATTTAATTGTCCTTTTAAAAGGGAAGCATACAAATATAAAAAATATAAAAACGAATAGTTTATTGATCATGGTTATTATTAGAAAAAATTTTTTTGAATCAAAATGGAGGTATGCTAAAATGAAAGGACAAATAGAACAAAAGGATATCGCGTTTATCCTTAAAAAATTACGCAAAGATTCAGGTTTAACACAACAGGATTTAGCAGATAAGCTCTTCTGTGATATACGTCAAATAAGGCGATATGAAACAGAGGGCACTGAAAAGCTTAGTGTGATAAATCTCTATGCTAGTATATTTAATATTAGCTCTATAGGCATCCTAAGTGCTTCGGCATCTTTGGATGCCTTTTAGTTTTATATAAGGGGATAGGACATTACCTGTCCTTCCACTATTTAAAAATATCATTTAAAATGTAATTGTCTTAAAAATAAGACGCAAAAAATTTAATACTTAAAGCCACGTACAGCAAATCAAACGAAAAAATTTTTTTAAAGTGATTAGAGTAAATAACAATAAACAAATGTGGCTTGTTGCCGGGTTCAGCAAAAATAATGCATGATTGATCTATAAAAAAATTTTTCATTAATAAAATGCCGGCTAGTTTAATTTAATATTTATATTTATTCTTTATTAATTAGGAGGAAACGAAAATGTTTAAAGAAAATCTAGAATCTAATTCTTATGTAGAAAACTCTAAAGGTGGTCTATACTATAAAACTACATATAATGCTAATTTAGATTTATTTGTATTAGCAACAAGATATAAGGATAAATCTTCATTAATTCGCCTATTTGATAATGCACTAAATGAGGATACTACTATAGCATTAGCTATATTATTATTCAATTTAGACATTAGAGGCGGCAAAGGTGAAAGACGAGTATTTAAAACATTGTTTCATCACCTTTGTACTATTAATGAAGAATATGCATTAAAAATTCTATATCTTATTCCAGAGCTAGGAAGATATGACTATATATTAGAAACATATCAAACAAAGCTATGGGATAAGACATTAGAAATTATTAAATCACAGCTAAATCTAGATTTAGCAAATCCAAATCCTTCATTACTAGCTAAATGGTTACCTTCAGTTAGAACTCATAATGTAAATAATATGCTAGCAATTAATCTAGCAAAGGATCTAGGTCTTTCTCCTAAAGATTACAGAAAGACTCTATCCTTGCTAAGAAAAAAGATAAATATTGTTGAGCATAATATTACTAACAAAACCTATAGCGATATAGATTATGAAAAGGTCCCTTCTATTGCTATGAATAAATACGCTAATGTATTTAAAGAAAAAGATGAGGAAAGATTTAGTGCATATATTAATGCTGTTAGAAATAACCAAAAAAAGATAAATGCATCTGTCATTGAACCATATCAAATCATCAAGCGTAGCATGAACAATGCTAATAATGATGTATTAGATGAAATATGGAAAAATCAAACAGATGTATTAGATGGCGATAAGACTAACGCATTAGTAATTGCTGATACATCTGGCTCTATGTGGAGCTATGATAGACTCCCAATATCTTGTGCTTTAGGTTTAGCAATATATATTGCTGAAAGAAATCAAGGTATATTTCATAATACATTCATAAATTTCAGTGATAACCCAACATTCCAAAAATTAAATGGTGACTCATTAAGCAAAAAGCTTAATTCTATCGACTATGATAATTGGGGTGGTACAACAAATATAGATAAAGCATTAGAATTAATTCTAAATGCATCTATATCATCACCTGAATCAGAATGTCCAAGCCATCTAATAATCATATCTGATATGGAATTTGATGCATCAGTTAGCAAAATTCCAAACTATAAGCATTGGCATAAAGAATATGAAAATCATAATTTAAAAATGCCAAAGATAGTATTTTGGTGTGTAAGCCCAAATCAAATGGGCATACCAATCACAAAAAATGATGGTAATGCCATAGTAATTTCAGGCTTTACACCCAAAATATTTAAGGGAATATTAAATCTTGATGAATATTCACCAGTAAATGCAATGCTTGAAGTAATCAATAAATATATTGATATGCTAAAGTAAATGAAAAGCAGCTACAAAATCAAATTGTAGCTGCTTTTTAGAATTAAAAAAGTCACTATGAAGTGACCAATTCCAAAGCAAAAATTATTGATTAAATTCATTAACTATGCAATCAATAAATTTCTCTTTATTCTTTTGAGAATTACTTAATTGTTTATTATATCTATAAAAATTACCTGAGCAAATTAACCACCATACTTTATCTAATTTATATGGATCTACATTGCATATTCTAGCAACCTTTATCATAGCTTCAAAACAATCAATATCGTTCTTTTTTTCATCTATCAATCCAAATGCAAAACATATATCTTTCATATGAACATCTGGCTTTGGGTAGTTCTTATAACCTAGTTCTTTTAACCAATTACACGCAATTGCAAATCCCATATTATTTATTTTAGTAGATAAAAATAAAGCATATGCTTCTCTTGTAGTATCGCTAGTGTTAAAAGCATCACATGTTTCTTTAAATTTATTATAATCCCTAAACTGACTTAAAAATTTTGCTCCACTAATTATTCCTTTACAATATTGAAGCCAACATCTTTTTGAATTAGAATTATATTTAGAAATAAAATAATCCGATAATTCTTTGGCATCAAGATTTGCACAATAAGATAAATCTGGAAAATGAATATAATTCTTTATTTCCTCTTTCCTTCCAGCATAATTAATTACCTTTGGATACATTTGAAAGTCTTGTAAAGTAACTAATAACATTTCGAATGCACCAGATATGCAATTACAATTATCAGCATCAACATTTTCTATAAAATCATTAATTTCTTCTTTTGTTACGACATTTTTTGATATATCTACTAAAAAATCATAACTAAACTTATATATTTCATTTATATCCATATTCAAACTTTTAATCAATACAGATAAATATATTTCTAGATTGATTAAATCCTTTCTTGTAATTTTTTTCAATAATCCATTCTAAGACTAATAATTTTTATTCAAAGTCAGAAATAATTTCTATAATTTTATTATATATAACTTCATTCCATTCCTCAAAAAGCTTAAGTATTGAAGTTGTTTTAGGCATACTATCTAATAGTTCTTGCCCATTTGATATATAATAATCATTAGTTATTTCTTTTAATTTATTAATAACAATATTATATTTATTCTTAGCTTCAAGACCTTCAAACTTTAGTGGATTAGTAACAATAGTAAATACTTTTTTACCATTATCTATTAAATACTTTACTAATGTTACAAGCCCACCTGACATTCCACGACTTAATCCACATACTACTATTACATAGTCATTATGAATTAAATCTAATATTCCCTTCTTTGATTCTTCAAAGGCAAGCCTTCCTTGTTCTAAAATATTGCCTGTCCCATGACCATAAAGTGTTCTTTTTCCAACTAAGTAGGTGTTATATTCTTTATAAAATTTTGGTTCAATATAATCACCAAATAATAATATTGTTTCATATTTAGTTTTATCAATTTTAGCTACAGCCTTAGCCATAGCTGATATTCCTATTATTGTTACACCCATACGATTATATAATTTGGTTAAGAGTTTTACCAATAATCTTTAAATATTTATCTAAGAACTCTTCTGCATCCTTAATTTCTTTAGCATTAGTTCTTGTCTTTTTCATAAGTTCAACAATATCATAAAGAATTTTAGCACTTAAATCATCACTTAAATATCTTATTAACCCATAGTTCCAAGCCTCAGAATCTGGAGCATTTTTATTTTCATAGTAGTCCCAAAACTTCATATTACGTGCTTCATCAATAGTTAATTCTATCCTATATTTAGGGTCTGATATTGCTTTATCTGCACCATGTTCATCACTAATGATATTTTGAACAAGGAAAGCACCAATTATAATTCTCTCATTTCCTTTTTTATTAGGCTCAATAGTTGTCATAACTACAAGTCTATGAATATCTAATTTCACAAACTTTCTTGGAGCATTTGTATCTTCATCAAGTCCTGCTGATACAGAAAAGTCTTCTAACATTCTGGATTCATAACATAAATCTTTTTCTTTAGACCATTTATCATTTATCTCCTTTAATGAAGCTTCTCCCTTTAAATATTTACTACATAAAGATCTTGAACACCATGAACGTCCCTTTTTAATATTTCTTTTCATACATTCTTCAGAGCATGGATTTCTAAACCATAGCCCATTACCATCACAATAAGTTGCCTTATAGGCTATATTCTTTTCATTTTCTTTTGAAGATTGTCTCTTTTTAGTTCTTTCTGCTTCTTTAGCTTCCGCTAATGCTTTTTCTTTTGCAATTCTTGCTTGTTCAGCCATTCTTTCCATTTCTTTAACTTTCTTTTCAGCAGAAATTCTATCTTTCTCAATCTCATCTTCAATTTGTTTTTGAAGGCTATCATTAATAAATCTTAAGAATCCCTTCTTAAAAGCATTTGATTGATATTCTATTTCCTTATCTTCAAATTTAACAGTAATATATTCTCCACTATTATTTATATTAACATTCTTTATAACGCCAGTCTCACCAGCCTTATTTACAACTTTTTCCTCAATTCTATCCTTATAATTCATACACGAATTCCTACCTTTCTTATTAAATAATAAATCGAATTTCTTTAGCATAATTATATCAAAACACATAAAAATAATTCAATATCTAAAACAAAAATCTTATTCTAGATAAAAAATAAACCTTTAAATCCTAAATTATGTTTATTTAAGAAATCTTCAATTTCTATTAATCCTCTTCTACCTATATTTCTATGAATCAATTCATCCTTACTTAAATTAACAAGGTCTTGAAGATTATTAATTCCGCTCCTTTTTAGGACATTATAAGTTCTAATACTAAATGGTATATCTTCAATTAATAAATCTGATAGGTCATTAGGAATTACGAATTCTTTTTCTTCTTTAGAATAAGGCTTTAGTTCTTCTCCTAATAATATTGCATAACCTATTCTTGCTCTTGAAGGATGCTTAAGCTTACGTATTGCTTTTGCTTCGATTTGTCTAATTCTTTCACTAGATACATTAAACTCTTCAGCTAATTCTTTTAATGTTAAAGGTTCACAATTAATTCCGAATCTTCTTTTTAAAATATACATTTCTTTTTCAGAAGTTAAAGTTGTCATTTCTTCAAAATACTTTTCGATATTAATAAGCATATCATTAGTTATTGAAGCTTCTTTACCTCTTTCCCCTAATAAGCAATTAATGAAATAAGCTACTCTTTCATCTTGATTTAAATCTTTTTTCATAATATTCATCCTTTCAATGTAAACTATTTATTCATATAAATAATTAATTAAATCTTTATAATCAACATTTGATAAATAGTGATTTCCTCCATCTATAATATGATATTTAATCTTATCATTATTTATAAGATCAAGGAGTCCAACTAATTTATTTGATGGATCTAAACTACCATATAATAAGATAGCTTTACCATTATTAAATGCTTTTAATCCATCCTTTGTATTATGATAATTTATCATTAATGGTGAATTAATTAATAACATTCTTTTTATTCTTGAATACTTATACCCATACCAAGCCCCAACTAAGCCACCATTTGAAATTCCAATATAATAAATTTGATATTCACTATATTTATAATGTGAGCAATAATCTTCTATTAGCATATATGCATCATCTAATTGATTTATGTTAATACTTGAATTAGGATTTGATGAAACAAATATGGTTGAACCATATTTAGAATTAATATATTTTGCTAATTCTAAATATTTATTCTTATAACCATAAATATTCCCTTCACGTCCTGTTTTAATTAACACAATATTGTTATTTCCATTAATAATTCCATAATCAATATTTATATTATTAAAATTTCTTTCTAAGACCTCATCAAACATATAATAATCCTTTCCTTTATTCCAATTTATATGAATCAAATTTTCTTAGCATAGACCATTCAGAATCAAAAGTTGTACTAATATTTAAAATCATATTTACATACTTCTTTACTAATTCATCTCTTTTATATCCTTTATGTCTACCATTATAAGTCCCTGTAACAATTCCTTCAACCTCAGGGAATAAATCATTAAATGCCATAGTTTCAAATATACGAGAGATTGTATATATTTCCGCAAAATAAAATGTATTTTTATATACAATTTCTAAATATTTATTATATAAGTCGATTGTTTCTTCAGTTGAATAATTAACTCTAATCTGTGCATACATAAATCTAGGCTCGCCTATTTTCATTGCTTCACTAGCTTGGTCTTTAATTCCTACAATTAAGGTTCTTTCATCCTTTATACCATATAATAATTCAATAACATTGGCCTTATTATGTAAATACCAATAATTACCATAATTAATAAAATTAATAAGGTCTAAATTAAATTTATATTTTGCATAATCATCCAATTTATTTACATACTCAGTTAAATCTTGTCTACTCATAAAACCTTTAATCATTATACAATTCTCCCTTCATTATTTTATTAATATCCTTTCTAATAATTGTTTTATTATTAATTAGCTCTTTAGCAATCTTATCTAATTTATCCTTGTTATTAAATAGGATTGTTTTAGCCTCTCTATAATATTCATTAATCTTTATTTCCTTCCAAATTTCAAATCTACTTTTGGTTGCCTCAGAAGGAAAATCATCTAAATTAATGAAATTATTTAAGCCATATTCATCCTGAAATCTTGCAATAATTCTTTTTGCTCTTTCAATATCAGATGAGGCGCCTGTGTCAATAGAATTAAATACGAGCTCTGATGCTGCCTTACCAGCAAGTAACGTTTTAATTTTATTTTCCATTTTTTCGAAGCTAAACCAATAATCATCATTATTAGTCTGAGATGTTAAGCCACCTTTGTTACCATAATAATTTGCGACAGATACTAAATTAACAGAACCTGGTTCTAATATTTCAGCTACAACACAGTGTCCAGCTTCATGATATGAAGCTATTTTAAGCTGAAGCTCAGTTTTATTATCGAAGTTTTTAGGAGCGTCATATAACACTCTTAAGGATGCTTTAATAATATCATCCATTGTAATAATATCCTTATTATTAAAGCCTGCAATTAAACCAGCCTCATTCATTACAGATTCTAATAAAGCACATGTTCCACCATCTAGGATTCTTGCTATTTCTTCATAATCAACATCCTTAGATATACATTTATCGCTTAAATAGTGTTCTATTATTAAAGTTGAATCCTTTAATGATGGATTATTAAACTCAATCTTAGATGAAAATCTACCGCTTCTTAGTAAAGAATAAGGTAATGTTCTTACATTATTACATGTAGCAACAAAGAACACATCCTTATCCTTACATTCATCAATAAATGATTGAATAACAATAAATTCATCTGAATTTTGATGCTTATCGTCGTTGTTAGAGTATCGATCCATATCATCAAGTAAAACTACTGAAGGCTGATTAGAGATTGCAGTCTTTATAGTTTCATTAATCTCATTTACAAATTCTCCATCTGGCTTATTCTTACGAATAATATACTTGCTTCTATTTAAAGAATTTATAAATTCCATAGCAAATAATGTTTTTCCTACACCAGCAGGGCCATGTAATAATAGATTCTTAGGAATATTAACTCCAAGCTTCTTATACTTTTCCTTGTTATTAATAACATCTATTAATCTTTCTAATTCCATCTTAATATGCTCATAACCAATAATATTTTTAAAATTTTCCACAATTATTTCTCCTTTAAATTTAACTTAATAATTTTGCTTTACTAAAATACAACAAAAAGAAAAGGGATATCTTTGATACCCTCTTCTTAATTCCCTGTTAGTTTATAATGATTTTATACTTTCTACCATTCTTCATCAGTGTCTACATGATGTAGTGGATTCTTCTTGCATTTACTTAATATGTATTCAACCATATTATCTATACAATCTATGCATAAATGCATATCTAAATAAAACATGTCATATTTAGAACCATATCCAAAGTCTTCTTTATAACGATAATCTTGTACGCAATCCAAATAATCATATTTCTTACCGCACATATCGCATTCAGCTTTTCTATTATTAATTAATTGATATGCTTTGATATATTCCTTTGTGTAACCTTGAATATTGATTCCTAATATCTCATTTCTATATGTTTCACCATCCCATTTTTCATCTAGAATTTTTTTGAATTCATCGATACTAATTTTTCCATCCTTATAATTTCTAATTAATTGCTCTAATTCCTTAGCTGCCATCTTTGTCATATTTCCACCATATCCTTTCTTTTTTGTGCGGTGCTATAAATAAAAATAAAGCAGCACTAAGACTAATGCTGCTTCATTTATATAAATCATTTATTAATTCTTGCAATCATACCCCAAGGAGGCGTGATTTCATCATTATTAATAATCCATAAAACTGGGATACCTCTTCTTAATTCTTCATCTGGAAAATCATCTTCGCCATCTGTCATAAATATTATTAAATCTATATTTGAGTTCATATGATTACTAATTTCATCTAAATTATAGAAGAATTCCTTAAAGTTTGTTCCACCACCACCTAATGCTTCAAAATTATTAATATCAAATTCATTTAATGGGATAGGATCATATACTTTAGCATCTAAGCATAATACATATCCTCCTAAATAATATGATTCATTTATAACTGATTTTATTTCAACTAATGCTTTACCTAAATCCTCATTTGTAATTGAACCAGATGTATCAACCACAAATAATACATTTAATTTTATTACATCCTCATCCTCAGAAAATTCAGGTAAAAATACATCAGTGTATCTTCTATCAGTTTTATTAAATGAATAATCATATACCTCTTTAGATAAGAAATCCTTTAATACTTCCTTCCAATTTAGTTTTGGATTAACTAATCGATTATATTCTCTTAAAATACCAAGCGGAACCTTACCTATTCCTTTGCCTTCCTTTAATGCACTTATAGCACTAACTATTCTTTCATCCCATGCCTCTTGGCTTTCATCAGTTGATTTCCAGTTTTCGTGATTATCAAAGGATTTAAAATCTAACTCCTTAAGACCATTGATTATCATTTCATATACCTCTTCAGCAGTATATAAATATCCTTCCTTACCATTAGGAGCTATGTGCATTGACTCTCCATCACATTTTAAAGTAATAGTATTTAAATCCATATCATTAGATTTTAATATATTAGAATTAACTACTATATCGCAAGCAATATTAAATATTAAATTATTTAAATTGCCATTTCTTTTACAATGCCTTAAAACTATATGTAAAATCTCATGCATTAAAACGAATTCTAGCTCACTATCACTTAAATCATCCATGAATTTAGGTGAAAAGCATATACGAGTGCCATCAGTATATGCTGTATCACACTTTAAATCTATACCGAATTTAGTATTCATTAATAATAAGCCATAAAAGCTATGCTTATTTAATATTCTAATTCTAGCTAATAGGAGTCTTTGTATGTACTCCTTCTTTTTATTATCTGAAAGCTCCATCTAATAATCTACCTCTTGTCTTTAACCATTTTTCATAAGCTGGTATTCTTAATAATTTAACCTTATAATCCTTATCTAAATACATATAATCCTTTAATAAAATTAATGAGAAATCAGGCGTTAGCCTCATAGCATAATTAATACTATTTTCTATTTTTACCATATCATTCTTAACCTTCTTAGCATATGAAACCATTGATGAGGTTAAGGCATAAATAGTATCTGTATTTGAAGGAATAATTACATCCTTGCCATTAAATATATCTTCTATATTAGGTAAATCCATAAATACTTTAGTCCAGCCCCTAAATTCAGTTGCGATACCACTTCCAACTAGGCCAGATATTAATGGAAATACATCACTAACATCATCAGATACATTATTTAAAATGTTAGATACCATCTGCCAGCTACGAGGACTAGCGAATGCTAAGCATCCATTCTTATTATCAAATGTATTTAAATAATTAGGCTTGAATTTTAAAAAGCCTAATACCTTAGGATTTATATTATTTGTTATAGCCCATCGATTCCAAGAATCAAAATCAGCATCTATTTCAAGATGCATAAATCTATTAGCTAATGCTGATGGCATCTGATAGGCAACTGCCTTATCAGTCATTCTGTTTCCTGCAGCTATGACAATACAGTTATTAGGTAATTTATGCTCACCAACACATCTATCTAAAGTGATTTGATAGGCTGCAGCCTGAACTGATGGTGTAGCAGCTGATATTTCATCTAATAATAATATATTAATAACATCATCGCTTGGATTCATATCAAAGATTTTAGGCTTTAGCCATATAGCTAAAGTCTTATCCTCATTTACTGTTGGAATACCTCTTAAATCTACAGGGTTGAATAATATTAATCTTACATCTGTAATAAATACCTTCTTATTAGTATTTTCCTCTAATTCTTTAGCTATTTGTCTAATTGATTGTGACTTGCCAATCCCTACTGCCCCCCATAACATTACAGATGGCATTTTATTTAATTCAATGCTATTGTTAATAACATTTATATACATTTTAGATAAGAATTCAACGCTCTTATCTACACTTAAAACTGGTAAATTTCCTATATTATTCATTTATCTTTAGCTCCTTATCTAATTCTTTTAATTCATTATTTAATCTAGAAATCTCAATTGAATAATCAATTTCATTTTCTAGCTCCTTAATAATTGATTCCTTCTTATTGATTAAATCATCTCTTTTAGCTATTTCATCATTTAGTCTAATAGGTAATTTTTCCAATAAGTTATCAATTCTAGTCATAATACCTAATTCGCTAGTACCTAAATCTAAGGCATATCTATTATTGTTTTCAATAATTAGATATAGGCTATTAGCTATAAGATTTTGAGGTACTTTAATTTTAAAGCCTGAATATTCTATTATTTCTTCTTCAAAATCCATACCTAAATGGTCCATTAAATGATTCCAAATTATCTTTCTAATTGCTTGCTTAGATTCCTTAGAATATGTAATAGGATTCAATTTTAAAAATTCAACATCTTCATTTATTAATTTAATATTGTTATTTAAATTAGTAATTTGATTTGGAATTTCTAAAAGCTCACGTCTTAATGACGCTCTATTATCCTTATACTTCTTTTGTAATATTCTTAATTTTGAAATCCTATTTTTGATTCTTACATGCTCCTGTAATTTAGGGTTACCAATAGCTAATGCTTTAACCTCGCCATAGCTTAATACTGTATCCTCTATATCAGCCTTGCTTCTTTCATTTAATGAATTATTTAATAATTCACAAATGAATTTTTGCTTACTTTCTAATATTTGCCATGAATATGAATCAAATGAACCCTCAGTAATATATCTAAATATAAATACCTCTTCACATTTGTTTCCAATTCTTAGGATTCTTCCTTCTCTCTGAATCATATCAGATGGACGCCATGGAATATCTAAATGATGAATAGCAGAAAGCTTATCCTGAACATTTACACCAGTACCTAGCTTTTGGGTTGAACCAATTAAAATTCTGATTTTACCTGTATTCATATCATTGAATAATTTTTCCTTTGCTCTATCAGATTCGGCATCATGAATATATGCAATCTCCTCTTCATTTATTCCATAATTAATTAAAGTTCTCTTTAATTCATCATAGATATTAAATGTTTTATTCGGAACAGATGTATCACAAAATATTAATTGAGTACCCTTAAAGGCATTAGTCTTAAGATACATTTTACATACCTCTAAAGCACATGCCCTAACCTTATTATCAGTATAATTATTATAAAGGTTCTCATCAATTAATCTTAGGTCTAAGGCTGCTCTTCTTCCATCTAATGTAATTTTTAATAAATTATCATCCTTAAGGCTAACCTGATGATGTCTTATTAAATCTAATCTATTAGATAGATCTTCAATATAATCCTTTAGCTCCTTTGATTTAGGAACTAATATATCAGTATATCCATTGAATTTAGGTAAACCTTCCTTTTCAGTATCGAAATAGAATGCTGATACATTAGATAATATAGATGTTAATTCAGGTAAATTATGGAATTTAGATAATCTTTTAACAGGTCTATATTTAGTCGAATCTAAATCAATTTCAAATTCATCAGCTTCTTCAGTAAACATATTTAGCCAATCATCAAATGTATTAATATCTAATAGTTTTAATTGACCCTTTTGTAAATATGTTTGAATGCTAAATATATCACTTATTGAATTTGAAATTGGAGTACCTGTTGCCATAATGATTCCACTATTATCTAATGAATTCATATATTCAGTGATTCTTACTAGATGATTACATTTTTTAGATCCCTCTAAATTGATTCCTTTAATATATCCTCTATTAGTATCAATAGAAATATTTTTATAATTATGAACCTCATCGATAAATAATCTTGTTATGCCTAATTCCTTAAATGATATATAATCATCACCTAAAACATCTAAATCTTTATATTTTTCCTTCAGATTCTTTAATTGCTTCATTATAGAATCAGAAGGTTTTAACTGATTAAGCTCATTGATTTTATTTGCTATACTATCCATTTCTTCTTTTCTTGATAATACTAAATTATCAAATGATGAATGAGGTATAATAATTGCTTTATTATTAGAATCAGCAATTTTCTTTAAGGTAGCTTTAATTTTAGATGGTGAGAAATCTAAGGTTTTACAAACTAGTACACTAGAATTAGGATATAAATATTTATAATCATGCTCCCACTGCTTGACGATATTATTAGGGACAACATATAAATTCTTTTTAGATAATCCCATCCTTAATAATTCCTCACCAGATGCAATCATAATATAAGTTTTACCAGAACCCACTTTGCAGGCAAGCAATGTATTATTATTAAAAATAATACGTGCAATTGCATCTCTTTGAGATTTAAATAATGTAACCTCATTATTCATATTTTTAAATTCTAGAAAATCGCCATTATAAACTCTTGATACAATGTAACCAAATCTTTCATTATAGGCATCAACTAATTCATCTAATAAATATTGTCTTCTATTGATATATTCCTTAAAATAATCATTTAATGCTTGAGCCTTATTTAAGGCTAATGTAGTTTCTTCCTTATTTAATACTCTCTTATTTTTATCTAGAATAGTTAATGTATCATAAATTGCGATATTTTTAGAATTTATTAAATGCTCAAATATTTTTAGAGCAGTTATTCTTTTTGTTCCAAATTTAAAATTTGTTGAATAATTTATTGCATAATTAGGAACTACTATTTCCCATTCATTTAAAGAATTATCATAGATTACTCCATTTTCAATATTCTTCCTATACAAGAATTCATCCTTAAAGAATTCTTGAATTATATGCTTAGGAATCCAAGGAGATGATAATGTATAATAAATCTCACCAATAGAAATCCCTTTTGGCATGATAGCTTTTAATGCCTCAATGTTTTCTTTAAATCTTCCATTATATTTATGGTTTGCATAATCGGCCTTCTCTAGCTTTTTGAGTAAATTACCTGATAAGTATTCATCTGATGTTTTAAAGCCCTTATAATAGCATTCATTCCAGCATTCTGGATCCTGATATATAGAACCCTTTAGCTTTTCAATAACTGAATCAATGCTAGAATCACTTATTTTAGCAATATATTCTATATCTACCTTACCAAGATTTCTTAGTGAATAAATTAATCCATCACTTATACTATCAACATGAATATCGATTGGGCTATCTATATCATTAGTCTCCTCCCAATCTAAATTCATCTCGATAACATCAGTATCAAAATCTTCTTCAAAACTAATATTTTCATTTTGCATTTTTATAACCTCCATATTATTTTAATTTTTTCAATGTACAAAAAAATACACCAAATTTTGGTGTACCTTTTTATATAGCATTTGCGTTGCTATTTTATGAATTTTTGATTCACTTATTTGCATATTTCCTTCCTTAAATTTCAAAAAGTGGCTATCAATTATGATAACCACATATAGTATTTGTTTTGCTATAATTTAATTTCCTTCTTTTTAAACTTATAGCCATACATCTCTATATCGCCCTTGCTTGACATTATGAGTTCAGTTGTTGTTTCTCCCTTAAATAACTCATTAAATTTACCTAATTTATAAATGAAATATAATAGATATAATGTTTTAGGAGCTTCTGCATTAGTATTATCTCTATTACTATTTTGATATGCGTCCTCGATATTAGCAAATAAGTTCTTTACGGTGTTATGATTAAATGCTTGCTCTAAATCATCCTTTATTAAATCAAATTTTTGATCTAATATACTCTTATTATATTGATTAGAATCATCGCGCTTACTACCAAAATCTTCCCAATCGTCATTTAATACGGCTAGAATTTTAGCTTCAGGTGAATTATTTGAGAATTGAACCATTCCTTTACATCCTAGTAATTCAAAAATTCTATATAATTTACCACTACCTTCTTGCTTAACTCTATTAGGAATATCTGCAACGCCTTTCTCCTGGACATAGCAACAAGCTGTTTCATAGGATGCCTTACCACCTTTTAGGAAATTAGGCTTATCTATCGTAAGGCCTAATTTTTTAACATTTTTTTCGATATTACGAATAGCCTTTTTAGAATCGATAGCATAATTCTTTTTTGCTTTATCGATTTCTAAATTTGATAGCACAGCTAATTTACATATATCCTTATATAATTCAGGTAATATTATATTATCTTTTTTTTGATGATATATATTCCAATAAATACTATTTAATGTTTGTGATTTATTAACTATCTCACCAGTATAATTATTTGTTATTATATCATCTAGCTTTACTAAGTCATGGTTTGCATCTGTTTTCTCGATATCAAATACAGGAACTAAGAATCTATCATAATTCTTTTTTGCTGCTTTAATTAATATCTTTTCATTAGTAATAAGCATAGTATCTGAATCGAAATCAGCTCCATTTAATCTTTGCATTAAATTCTCACCAATAGAATTTACACATACTATTGTAGAACTTAAATTGAAATAATCCTTTAATAATTCTGCTTCTTTGTTTTTAACTAAATATAAATTTCCCATTGTAATATGAGGATTTCTAGCGCATAATAGTTCACTATTATATTTGAAATGAGAGCACATTATTTCACCATTCATTAAAGGCTTTTCAACAGAATCTAAAAAGCTATCCTTAGTGCCCTTATAAGTTATGAAATTTAATAATTCATAACCATTTGAGAATAATGTTGCATATGTACCATCAATTAAAATCTTTGATTCTAATAATTTCTTTCTCATATTATTTTTAATATCTGTTAATAGCTCAGAAACAACTTTAGTTTTAATAGCCTTATCAGTTGATTTTAATAATTCGAAAGCAACTATTTCCTTAAATGAAGCATAATCTAAATCATCACTTTCTTCTTCATCATTATCATCAAGACGCATCTTTAAATGATATCTTAAGCATGCTGCATCATTTGCAATTTGAGCATAATAATTCTTTGCAGGAGCGAATAATTTTTCTATATCATTTCTACTTAAATCTAAAGTATTTAATAATTGATAAGTTGCTTGCACCTTCTTTCCATTAAAGAATTTAGTTTTTTTATCATGCTTAACAACTCCAAATTCATCATTAGCGAACTCAGTCCAAATTCTAGAAATCAAATCATTCATTGCTTCCTGATGCACTACATCATCAGCAAACTTTAATAATTTTAAGCTGCTTTCAGTTATAACTAATTTGATATCTTCTATTTTAGATGCATTAGTAACACCATTCAATTGATTAATTGAAGTAATATTATTATCCTTAAACCATTTCTGTAATTTTGTGTTAAATACACAGCTTTTTAGGAATCTATTTCTAAGTAGAATCATACCATTCTTTTCATAGCCATATTTATTAAAAACAGATTCATCTAATAATCCTTCTCCATCCCAGATACTATTTTTTATTTCTACATCCTCTTCATTAGCATCTAGTACATCTCCATTTTTTGTAACATTGATGCATTTTGATTTAAATTTTGATTCAATATCTTTTACAATCAAAATGCTATCAAGAGGAATATTAATACTTTTTTCTATTCCAGATAATGATAATGCAATATATGCTTCCCAAGATGACTTTTGTGTATAAATTTTAGGGTCTTTATCTGGCTTTAATAAACCACCAAGACATGTCCAATTCATCATATCATTAAATAAATCTTCTCTAATGAAATAGCATTCTCCTGCCTTAGCTGCAGAGGCTGAACGCTTATAACGCTTATATGTGATTACTTCTTCATTGTTATCATTTAGAATATATCTGACCTTAAATCCATCCTTATAAAATTTCTCACGTAATTCTAATGGTGTTTTAAACTCCTCACGCTGGCAAACACCATTTTTAGTATATTTAAGACCATCAATTGTAACATTCTCCTTTAATGAATCTGGCTTAACAGCAATTATCTTACCATTTTCATCCTTATATATACCATCCTTAAATTTTCTTAAATCTAAATCCTTTACACTAACATTATTTAATATAAAGTAATTTGTCTTTTTATCCTCATCATTTTTCTTTGAATAAATATAAAATTTAGTTTCAGGATATATAAATGAAAGGTTAATAATAGGATTAAATAATTCATTAGTACCAAAAGAATAATCGATATTCTTTTTTTTACATAATGACACAATCTCATTAACATCTAGGCAATCATTAATTGTTGATTTATATAAGCTTCGATTCTTTTTGGTTAAATCTACAACTAATTCATCTCCTACTAGTGAAGCATCAATTAAAATAATCTTTCTTAAAACTTGATTCATCATAAGCATTCCTCCGTTTGATATTTACTTTTGCGTAAAAAGTAGCCTGTTCGTTTATTCTACCACATAACCATTTAAAAAATAAAGACCTAAAACAAAAAACTTTAGCTATGAACTCTTAAGATAAAAACATTTATTCAATTAAATGCTTTCTTAAGAATTCATAAATCATAATCATTCCTTGAGAATCGAATGAATCATAGGTATCAGTTTCTTGATGCATAGTTTCTAAAAATTCAGGATAAATAGAACAATCACCATTATACCAATCTAAATCATTGTCAGTTGAATTAATTATAAACATAGCTGATATACCTGCATCTACGAAGTTATTATAATCACCAGGTGGCAAGCAATCAACGTTATTAGCATTTTCGTCAAATATTAAATTATAGAATGATCTAAGTGAACTATCAATTTTGCTTCCGAAAGAATGAGTTAATACTATATTTGAACCCAATCCGCACATATCTAAATTAATCATTGCACCAATGTTATCTCTACCAATTATTTCTATGTATTCTCTACTTCCGACTCCACCTTGTTCTTCCATATCAAAGAATACAAAGTCAAATGATTTATTACTATTCTTTAAATCATTAATTAAATTTAAAAGAATAACACAAGCAGCGCCATTATCATTAGCTCCATAATAGAATGCATCATAATGAGCTCCAATTACAATGCGCTTATCTGATGGATTAATTGGAACTACAATATTTTTACTCTTGTTTCCTACGATATTATATCTAACACCTAAAGAATCTAAGATTTCTTCAATCTTCCTTCTTCTATTATCATTTCCTAATATAGCTATTTCCTTTAAATAATTGTTCATAATTTACACTTTTCTTATGCATTGCTATTAAATAAAAAAGCCAATTAATCAGCACCTTTAATCGTGCCAAAAAATTAGCTTTTTTAAAAAAATAATTATATTTATATCTTCTTTTATATTTTGAAGATACCTTCTAATAAATTCGTTTAGAATTTTTAGATGAATTTAAGCTTTTAGACATAATTACTAATTGAGTCTTATCAATGATAGCTTTTAAATCAAGCTTTAAGCTATCAATAAAGCAATCATTAATAAATCCATCATTAACCAATGATGATTTATAACCCTTTCCAATGACATTATCACTTAATGTCTTTAAGCTTGGATAATTCTGATAATCTACTTCTATAATATTATATAGTGAGTTTTTATGATCTAATGATAGTTCAGGCAATCCCTTCTCTCCTGCAAATGGCAAAAAACCATTATAATTGGCATTAGGAGAATATATTTCAATTTCCTTTTGTCCATTTATATTTGCAATTACCTTATTATTAATAATGGTGATACCATCAATATCATTAAATTTATATGAATTACCATTTCTGTCATAGAATATTGTTCTTTCTATAGATGATTTTAATAATTCTCTAAACCATCCTCTTGGACAGACTTTATTTAGAATTCTTGTTGGGAATTTTATATTTTTATATTCTCTATCCTGAGTAACTAATCTATTTAAGAACACCTTAATCATTTCCTTTTTACTGTAAATAATAGGACCAATATTAACTAAATACTGCTTTAATGTTTGTGCCTTATTTGTGCACATATCAGATAATACTTCCTGATAAATATTAAATGCGCTACTATAATTAAATGCAGTTTTAGGTGAAACATCTTTAATATTTCCTAATTTAATATCAGTTAAATAAGCATTTAATAAAGCACAAATTGAATCACATTCATTTTCTACCTTACCATAGAAATCAATCTGATTATTATAATGTTTTTCGAAATGCTTAATTGCATTCGTTACATATGATATATAGCTCTTCTTAGAGCCATCTGTAATTGTTAATTCATTATAGAATTTTTCTAATGATTCTTCTTTTAAATTTTTCATAAACATTCTCCTTCTTTTTTATGCGTTGCTATAAAACAAAAAATAGAGTCCTAATTATAAATAAGACTCTATTTTAATGTTTTTGATATCTACATTTTAATAAATTTATACAGCAACAGTTTTTCTTTCTAATTGATTAAGAGATTCAAAATATAGTTCCTTTAAATTATTATCTAATTTATCTACATCAAGAATGTAACCTCCATAATAACCCACTGTACCAATTTTGCCAACGTAATTTGGCTCATATGATTCTTCATTTTTAACATCAAATAAATATTCCTTATAATAATCAAGTATCCAAATAACTGAAGTTTCATCAACAAATTTAGTGCCAATTACAACTAGTTGTTGTGGGTCATCATAATAGAAAACTATCTTAAGTTTTTCACCTAAATCAATTAATCTATCTAAATCAATTACTTCATCCTTTAAATATGATTCAACCATATTTTTAAATTCAATTCTACAATCAATAAAGTTCTTAATTACATCATTTGCATCAAATTCATTAAAAACATCATTAGATAAATAGGATGCATAAGAAAGTAAATCTTTTGCATCGTATATTACCGGAGCAATATTATTATTTACAAATTTTTCAAATTTTTGTTCCATATTTATATCACCTATTCTATATATAATTTCTTATTATTATAATCAATCGCGTAGCACTTATTAAAAATAGGTCTATCAAACTCATGGTCATATAATCCAATTATTGCATTAAAATGAAATTGCTTCATTGCTCTAATAGGATATGAAGTTATATCATTAGGAACTGCTAAGCTTAACTTCATCTCATTTGCTCCAATAGAGCTAATTGTTAAAAATAGCTCACTATTAATTATTCTACCTTCTGCATCTTTATCAGTTACTGTACCAATAGGATTAATGTTTAATAATCCAGGCATTAAATAGCTAATATGCGCACCAGTTTCAAAAAGCACGTTAATTGTTTTATTATAAATTAATGCTTCTCCAACTATCACATTCTTCATAGATGGATTAATTGATATATTAATTGAGTTTTCGCACTCGACATTGTTCACATTAAACTCCATAGTTCCATTTGAATTTAATGTAAAAGATGTTTTAAATAATAAATCAGAACCAATTATGCCTTTTAATCTAATACCAACAACCTCTTCTACAACATTTTGGTTATATCCGGGATTACTATTTAATGTATAATAGATTCCATCTATTAAAATTCTTGAGATACTTCTATCAAAACAAAATGTGCTTGGAGAACCAGTATCTAATAACCAATCTTCTCCTTCAATTTCAACAACACAATGTCCATTTTCAAATCTATAATTATAAAGCATACTTTCACCTTCCTTTTTTATTTTTTAAAATCTGCTTTTTTAAATTCGTAATAATCATTCAAAACCTTTTCTGCTACTTGATATTTAGCCCCAGCACCAAATGCTTGCTTAAATATTTTTAATAAATCAATTTTAGTAGTATATAATAATCTAATGTTATCAATTAAAAATATACTAACTGTAGTTTTAGAAACCTTATCGATATATTTATCTACAAACTTTAAATTATCAATATATCTAGTTGCAGCATCTACGCTTTGTAATCTATCAATTAAGGACTTTTTATATAATTCAATATTTTCATTTATATAATAATCTCTAACCTCTTTAGGCTCTGAAATACCAAATCTTTTGATAATCATGTAGCATTTACTTAAATCAACACCTGAGAAATAAACTAAATCACATATTAGCCAATAGCTTCTTATTGATCCTAAATTAGTATTAACAAATAAATCTGGTATAACCTCTTTAAAATTAGTTAATTTTACCTTACTAAATAATGTCTTATCATACCAATTAACATTAAACTCTAATAATCTTTGTTCAGTAATATATTTCTTATCTAATAAATATTTAGTTATTGCAGGTAATAAATTAACCCATGAATTAATCTCGAATTCCTCATTATTAATAACAGTTAATTCAGGTCTTGTATTTTCCATATCTGCTTTCTTATTATTAGATAAAAAGCATTTGTAGAATCTTTCCTTTCCTTTATAAATAATATTGTAATCTTCTAATGCCATATTATAAATCCTCTCTTTTTTATTATTTTTTATCGTAAACTATTAAAATTATTATACCATTGTAGTACAAAATAAATCAATGTCTATCATTTGAAATTTATAGCTACAAAATGAAAATAAATTCTCACATTAACATGAGAATTTATTACTCAAACATCTTTTTTCTTTAAATTAATATTGATACTTATTTCATCTCCTAAATTATATTTATCATCCTTTAACTTTGTAACTACTACTTCCTTTGCATAGAAATATAGTTCCTTTGATTCATTTAGATTAAACATATTAGTTTTTAAATAACAATTATAGCAATCATTAATTAAATTTAAATCTAGAATGATATCATCATTATTTTTTATTATTTTAAAATCATATTTATATTCATCAATATATTCAAATATATAATTATGATTTATAAAATTTATGTTTTTAAATAACCTATTTAATAGCATTTTAATTCTTCCAAAAGCCACTATATCTTCATCCTTAATTATTTCTTCATCATATAATTCACATTCAAGAGCACCAACAAAGAATGGCACTCTATCACTATATACTTGTTCATTATTAAAATAATCAAGCATTTCATCTTTGATAATATTAATTGCTTTATTAAAATCATTTAAGATACATATTCCATCATCAATTTTTAAAATCCATTCCATATAATACCTCATTTTAAATTCAAGAAAAAAGCATATTTCTACCCATATAAGGATAAAATATGCTTTTCTTGTTTTTTAATTATTTAAATATTTTTCTACCTATATATGATACAAAGTGGCTATTCACTTGTTTCTTATCATATAATCCTACATAAAGGAATAAATCTAAGACCTCATCAATAAAATAATCCTTATTTAATTGATATTTTGTATAATCAAGCAATTGCATACCTTCATCATATTCAAGCTTTAAGCCTATGCATATTTTGAATAGTGTCTCAATATCAATATAATTTGAAGCAGCAAGATCTAGGTCAACTTCACATAAATCTGAAGCTTCATCCATCGATAAGCCTTTTTGTTTAATTAAATCTTCAAGATACATTTTAAAATCAGTAGTTATCTTAACGATTGAATTAGTTCCGTCTTGGCTTTTTGCAGTAATAAAATGAATTATTGATGATTCTACATAAATATTATTTACATTTTCTTGACTATGCTTAAATTTATACAATCTAGAGAAAATCTTAAATTTCTTTAAAGACGCAGTTATTTCTCCGCTTCTTTTTTCATTTTCATCTTTTCTATCTGTTTCATATATTCCAATCAAATCATCAATTGAATAAAATGCAGTACCAGTAAATAAATCATCTAAATTAATATTATGATCTATACATACCTTTTTTATAGCACTTCTATATTTATCAGCTGTATTTTTCTTATGAATTGTTTTTAAGTAATCGTAGAATTCATCTATACAATTAAATGATTGATTTCTATAAATTTTGTTTCTATTTGCTTGAATATTTTTATGATTATACTTTTCAGAGAATTCCTTAAACTTTTTTAATGAAGCAGTTATTTCTCCACTTCTCTTTTCATTTTCGTCTTTTCTATCTGTTTCGTAAATGCCAATCAAATCATCAATTGAATAATTTGCATCTCCGTTGAATAAATCTTCTAAATCAATATTATAATCATTACATAACTTTTTTATTGCGCTTCTATATTTATCTGCTGTATTCTTTGAAAGGACTGCTTTTAGATAATCATAGAATCTATCTAAGCAACTATATGATGTTATAGCTGGGCTTAAGAAATAATTATTATATTGCTTTTGATTAATTAATTCATAATATAATCTAAAGTTATTTTGAATTAAATCTAATAAAGTAGTATTCATCCCA
>Ga0247610_10001606_pt1 | contig 27739 bp, 18 predicted proteins | sample 174DNAGHGhighgp2_FD_193483 | JGI IMG/M metagenome (GOLD analysis project Ga0247610, IMG submission 193483) | Sheep rumen microbial communities from Palmerston North, Manawatu-Wanganui, New Zealand - 1742 DNA GHGhigh gp2 | ecosystem: Host-associated > Mammals > Digestive system > Stomach > Rumen...
ATCGCTACGATTTTAAGTTCCAGAACTATATCGACGCCAAGTTCCGTATCACCCGCAATCAGACCAAAGAGGATTCGTTCATCTACTGGGCGGAAGATCCCGTCATCGATCGCGAGATGAAGAAGATCCAACTCGGTGCAACCCTCTACCCCTACGGCTTCACTGTCCCCAACCCGCTGCCTGTCGGCGAAGACGAATTGGCACTCAAGGGACGGCATAATGTCCTCAACTCGATGGCCGCTACAATCGCAGCCAAGGTGGTGGGTATCAAGAAAGAGGTCATCCGCGAATCCCTCAAGACCTTCCAGGGCGTGGAGCATCGCCTCCAGTATGTCGCGACCGTCAAAGGTGTACGTTATATCAATGACTCCAAGGCCACCAACGTCAACAGCTGTTGGTACGCCCTCGAGTCCATGACCACACCCACCGTCCTCATCCTGGGCGGTAAGGACAAGGGCAATGACTACTCCGAGATCGACGAGCTCGTGCGCGAGAAATGCCACACCCTCGTCTTTATGGGCTTGCACAACGAGAAACTGCACGAACACTTCGACTCGTTCACCCGTAACCCGTCACCCGTAACCGGTAACCCCTTGCAAATTATTGACACCGATAATTTGCATGATGCCATCCAAGGCGCCTACAAGGCCGCCCATGAAGGCGACACCGTCCTGCTTTCGCCCTGTTGCGCGTCCTTCGACCTATTCAAATCCTACGAAGATCGTGGTGAACAGTTCATGGCAGCGGTAAGAGCCCTCTAACAGCGAAGCGGTCCAACAGTGAAACGGTCTTACAATGAAATGGTCATTTAATAATATTGACAAAACCTTCTGGGCGCTGTTCCTCATCCTGATCGTGATGGCGGTCATCGCCCTGTTCTCAGCTTCGTCCACGCTGGTCTATTCGCGCGGATCGGTACTGGGTCCCATCGGCTCCCAGATGCTCTTCCTGCTCTTGGGCATCATCGCGGCAGGGGTCATACAGTTCATCCCCACCTACTGGGTGCGGCTTGGCGGCTATGTGCTCTTGGGCATCAGTACCCTGCTCGTCTATTCGACCATGATACCGGGCAATCCGCTTGTCGTCACCATCAACGGTGCAGCTCGATGGGTACGTATCGCCGGCATCACTTTCCAGCCTTCCGAGTTAGCCAAGCTATCCCTCATCATCGTCATCGCGGACCAGCTGGCGCGCATCCGTACCGAAGCAGACAAAAGCAAGTATTTCTACCGCACGCTCATCATCGCGGGCATCGTCATGCTGCCTGTCATGGCGTCGAACTTATCCACGGCGGTGCTCATCGGCTTGATCATCTTCTGCCTATGGATCCTGGCGCGTATCCCGTGGAAATACACGATGTCGGTCGTAGGTATTGCCATCCTCGTGCTCGGTCTGGGCTACGCCATCGTCGAGTTCGGATTCGTGCGTCCGCACCGCGAGATGCACGGTCCTTTCAAACGTGCCACCACCTGGGTCAGCCGTATCGACCGTCATTTTGATCAGGACGACGGCTCCAAATACGTCCTCACGGACGAGAATATCCAGGAAGTGTATGCCTCCGTAGCCATCGCGCGGGGCGGCAAGACCCCGTTGGGTGTCGGACCCGGCAACTCCAAAGAACGCGATTACCTACCGCTTGCTTTTGCCGATTATATCTTCGCCATCATCGTCGAGGAGTCCGGATTTATCGGTGCGGCGGTCTTCATCTTCCTCTATCTGGCAGTCCTCTTCCGAGCCTGCTATGTGTCCAGCCGCTTCAACGACATGCCGGCAATGCTCATGACGATGGGCCTCGCGCTCATGATCACCTGTCAGGCACTCATCTCCATGCTCGTAGCCGTCGGTCTGGGACCCGTCACGGGTCAACCCCTACCCTTGATATCGCGTGGAGGTACGTCCGTACTCATCACCTCCATTTATTTCGGTATCATGATGGCGGTCAGCCGCGAACAACTCGAACTCCGTGAACGCGTCAACGAAACCATCGAACAAAGCCTCGACGATGCCCCCATCGTCACCTTGGAGTAACAAATTCTAAATTCATAATTCATAATTCATAATCAATATGAGATATTTAATTTCAGGAGGAGGTACGGGCGGTCACATTTTTCCCGCCATATCTATTGCCAACGCCTTGAAGGAACTGGATCCGGAGGCGCAGATTTTGTTTGTCGGTGCCTTAGGTCGCATGGAGATGGAGCGTGTGCCGCAAGCCGGTTACCAGATCGTCGGACTGCCCGTACGGGGTTTCAACCGTGCCCAACCCTGGAAGAACGTGTCCGTCATGACCGATCTGCTCAAGTCCCTGCACCAGGTCAAGAAGATCATCCGCGATTTCAAACCGAACGTAGGTGTCGGTGTCGGCGGATACGCCTCCGGTGCAGCTATGTGGCAGGCAGCGAACATGGGTATCCCTATCCTCCTGCAGGAACAAAACGGCTTCGCCGGTGTCACCAATAAACTGCTTAAGGACAAAGCAGCCAAGATCTGCGTCGCCTACGAAGGCATGGAGCGTTTCTTCCCCGCAGACAAGATCATCCTCACCGGCAATCCCGTCCGCCAGAACCTTCTAACAGCGAAGCGGTCTAACAGTCCGAAGGACGGTCTAACAGGCGAAGCCGGTCTAACAGCGCAGCGGTCTCTTTTGATAATCGGCGGCTCCCTCGGTGCCCGCACCATCAACGAAGCCATCAAGGCAGCATTGCCTCAATTAGCGAATTCCGACTTGCATGTAGTTTGGCAGACCGGAAAAGTGTACTACGAGAAATGCAAAGAAGCATGGGTAGCCGCAGGCAGTCCGAAGAACATCGAGTGTCTGGACTTCCTCTCCGACATGCCGGATAGATACGCCAACGCAGATCTCGTCATCTCGCGTGCCGGCGCCTCGTCCATCAGCGAACTCTGCCTCCTTGGCAAGCCTGCTATCTTAGTCCCCTCTCCCAACGTAGCCGAAGACCACCAGACGCATAACGCCATGGCGCTCGTCAACAAGGACGCCGCCGTCCTCGTCCGCGATGCTGATGCCGCAGCCCAACTCGTCCCGACTGCCCTCGAACTCATCCACGACGATGCACGCCTCCAAACCCTGCATACCAACATCCTCACCCTCGCCCAAACCGACTCCGCCCGCCGCATCGCCGAAGAAGTCATAAAATTAGCAAAAAAGCCTTCTACCTCAATGACTAAGGAGGAGTTGTTGGCACGTGTAGAGCATGCTGATGCAAGAATAGATGAGGGACACTATGTAGAGCACGAAACAGCCAAAATGCATTTTCAAGCTCGCAAGGCACAAAAATCGGAAAGGTTGTGAAGATGTTCATATAAGGCTCAAAACATATGACAACCGATTTAAGCGGTAATCGACAAAACGGTTACCGCTTTTTTTGTGGCACAGACGTGCAAATTGGAGACAAAAGAAAGATTTCTGAACGAATTTTGTAAAAATACTTGTGTATTTCGGAATAATTATGTATCTTTGCACCCGATTTGGGTGCATGAACGCGACGCGCGTGTAGAGTAAGGTGCTCAAATCACGGAATTCTATCTACGCCGGCTAGTCGGTTTGAGAGAAATCGTGCCGCATTATGCGGCTAAGAATTCGCCAAAAACCGAATATGGGTTAGAGGGATTCAAAATGTATTGAAATAGCGTTTATTGACGCTTTGTGTTTGACACACGGAACTTCGCAACTTTCGGAATTAAAAGTCAAAATCAAAGTGAGCAGTAGATGCCTATGGGTATGACTATAGTACCCGTCTTGCTGTATCTAAGCAAGCGGTATGTCATATCGGCGTAGGTTTCCTGTTGTTTATTTGACTTTTAAGGCAATGCGAAGGCCTCGTGTGTAAGTAAGCAACACGAGGTCTACGCTTTTTGTGTATGGAAAAATAACAAACAATCATAAATGGAGTAAGCCGAAATGCCATAAATGAGTAGGCAAAAATAACTAAAAATTATTAAACATCATGAAAAAAATCATGTTATTTGCTACGTTTGTAGCAATGTCGTTAGCAGTTGCAATGCCTGTAAATGCGCAAAGCCGTAAAGACAAAAAAGCAGCAAAGAAAGAAGCTTGGGAAATGCGTCAGCAGTTCATTAAGGATTCTACAGAACGAGCAAACAAGGCGAAACTGGATGCGATGGAAAGAGAAGAGCGAGCCAAAGAGGAAGCTGCTGCTAAAGCAAAAGCAAATCAAGAACAAAAAGCAAAAGAAGAAGCTACTGCAAAGGCAAAAGCTGAAAAACTTGTACAAAAAAGAACAGTTTCTAAAAATCCATGTCAAATCTACGATGACGCCGATTGGTTTACTGCTACAGGTTCGATGCTTTTTAAGGAAGAGGAAGAAGATTTAACCCCGATGGCTCTTCTATCTTCCGTTCAGCAACAACTTTATCAGAAATTAAGTGGTAAATATCAATCCGTTACTTCTGACTATTTTGATATGATGCATACGGAAAATGTCAATTACAAGCGTCAACATATTGAGAGAGCAGGACTGAAAGTGGTTGAGCAGATGGTTAATGAAACTTATGAGACATGTCGAGAAATCACAGATTATCCGAATGAAAAAGGAGAATATACTATGTATATGTCTATTAAAATCAGTAAAAAAGTCGTCGAAGAGAAAATCATAGAAGAAATCAATAACGAAAAAGAAACACAAATACGGCTGAACGAAGAAAAATTCCGTCAAAGTTTTGATAAGGTATTTAACGAAAAGGAATGAAGAAAAAATCATTATCAACCAATTCAATGAAAACAAGAAATGAAAGCAAATAGAATTTTAACCATAATTATGGTACTTGCTTGTAGCATACAAATTTATGCTCAAGGACCTACATCAAGAGACATTAATGAGGCTAAAATGGATTCTATCAAGCAAGAACATGAATTTAAAAAATGGTTATATGAAAACGCTCTTAAGAGTCCATGCTATCTAATAGATGATGATGAATGGTTTACTGCGTTTAATAACATGACAGGAGAAGTTGGAGATCCTAAATTGGCAAACGCATTGTTGCAGTATAATCAGGAACAATTGTATATGAAGTTATCTGGGCGTGTCAAACAAATGACTTCTTACTATTTTGATTATATGAATATAAGCGGCGATAGGAAAGCGTCTAACCATATAGAAGGTTTATGTCAAAAAGAAATAAATCAATTAGTTAATGAAACCCGTGAAGCTTGCCGCGAAGAAATAATCCATCCGTCTCAACAAGGAAAAATTGTTCTTTTTATGTCCATAAAAGTTCGTAAAATGGATCTTTCGAAAGTTATGGAAGATGCAATAAAAAATGATGCAGAGGCAAAGCTTCGATATAACGAGCAGAAATTTAGAGATGCCTATTCTAAGGCTTTCGAAGATAAGCAACCACAAGAATAAGTGAGTTATGAAAAGAATATTATTATTTCTCGTCTCTATTATAGCGCTTACCTCTTTTGCTCATGCTCAAGTTCACAGAGAGGCTCCAGAGTGGGTAACTAATCCTATATATCTCGATGGTAATAAATCTAAAGTCATTACCAAATTAAACATATTTGGAGTTGACCAGGATGAAGTGAAAGAAAAGCTACGCCAAGCGATAAAGGAAGAATATAGTGATTGTAGAATTATTGATCAGTATTGGAAAAACTCTCCTGACAATAATTGGACTTATGGTTCGTTCCTTGTTCAAGTTTGCAAAAGTAATAATTGCACAAATTGGGAACGTGTTGAGATAAACACCACTAAGTATCCTTTCTCTGCTCGTTGCTTTGTCCCGGGTATGGCACAAATCTATAAAGGAAGTAAGGTTAAGGGAGGACTTATCATTGGCGGAGAAGTGCTTGGTGTTGCCGGTATTGTAACTTGTTTTAGCATGAAAGCCTCTAATGAGCGATTAATCCAGGAAGATCCAAGACATGCTACCATTTATGCAGATCGAGCTGATATGTGGCAAAATATCGGATGGGGATGTGTTGCTTTTACGGCCGCTATTTACATCTACAATGTTATAGACGGAGCCATTGCTCCCGGCAAAAAGCACATACAAATTGGTTCTAGGAGCTATGATTGTGCGTTCGCGCCCATAGTTACGACTCGTGGCGATTTAGGCTTGGCAATGCGTGTGAATTTTTGACAAACAATTATAAGCTAATGAAAAAACTTATGTATTTGGCGGTTATATGCTTACCGCTATTTTTAATCGGATGCGAGAAGCGCGTCATTGATACAGGTGTAACCATTTATGGAACAGTGTATGATGGGGAATCTCAAAATCCGATACAAGGGGCAATGCTCACGTTACAACCAAGTGGTAGAAGCTGTTATACAGGTAGTGATGGAGCTTTCAATTTTGAAGAAGATTTGGAGGCTATCCAATACACCATTACTGCGCAAGCAAATGGCTATCGTACTGATCGAAAGACAGTCAAATTAACACCCGGAGAAAAATCCGAAGTAACTTTTAGATTGTTAAAGGAGTGATATTTTTAAACTATTACTTTTAATTATGCATAGGGACACTTTGTTGGAGCTGCGAAGGCGAGACATTCGTCCTCAATGCTTCATCAAGTGTCCCTGTAACTATAGGTTTTATAACGTAACCGACTAACGATATAGGACACTACTAGTACGCCGAATTAGAATGCGTTAGTGAAAATTATGGGAACGGATACATCAGTTATATAGCTTATTCCGACACTAAAGGGCAATATGTATTTATTACCGATCATTCCTTATGGGTATTCGTGATTGATTATATTTGTATTCGAAGTATTGTATGCAAACTCAGGTATAAAGTTCAGGTCAGAATTCACCAATAAAAATGAAGTTTTAGTTTGCTTGAAGTTGATAATCCATGCTATTCGTAGGTTCTATAAATTGGGATAGAACTGATTGGGAAATACAATTAACTGCACAATTCCAATTAAGATAAAATGAAAAGACAGTTACTTTTTTTCGCATGCTTATGTGGTATACTAATTAGTTTCTCCTCATGCGAGAAGAAAGACTCCAAAGAGGAAATATCAACCAATATCCGCTTCATAGACATGAATGGTTGTGCTATCAAAGAAGTTGATTTTGGTTCATTTGCTGATTTATTAGCATTTAATGTATATAATGATGGAATAATAAAGGCTAATTTCTAAATTACTTATTCGTGCGCATGGCTATCTTCCGTTTCTCCTACCTCTTTCTTTCTGGAGCCAAGCAAAACAAAGACGGTCTCTATTCAAATTGACCGTTCACAATTGGCTGCATGGCAGAACACTACTAATCTATTTGTATCGTTTAATAATGATAGCAATGTATTGGAATATTAACATTACCACCAAGTGATAGAAGTTGTTATACAGGTAGTGATGGAGCTTTCAATTTTGAAGAAGATTTGGAGGCTATCCAATACACCATCACTGCGCAAGCAAATGGCTATCGTACTGATCGAAAAACTATTAATTTAGGGACTGGAATAGATCAAGAAATAATCTTTAAATTATATAAAGAATAAATCGTAGATATATTAGTTAAATAGTCTAAATAAATAAAAAAATCAATAAACAATGAAACGGATTTTATTATTCTTATGCTTATGTGGCATATTAGCAAGCCTTGTATCTTGCAATGAAAATGGAGCGAGCAATGAAATTACCATTTATGGTAATGTGATTGATCGCGCGACAGGGCAACCTCTGTATAATGTTTTGATTCAGGAGAAAAATAACGTTGGAGGTAGCACTGTAACAGGTAATGATGGTAACTATGAGTTTACATTGCCTTTGGAAGGCAGTAGTAATGGAACGTATTATCTTGTTGCCAGCAAAGATAAATATTCATCTTCTGAATATGAACTGAAGATGAGTAGTGTAGATAAGAATCGCCGTGTAAAAATCGATTTCCAATTAGTCAAAGAATCCATTACTTACACAGGGATAGTATTGGATTCTCAAAATAACCCCATTTTTGATGCCCATATTTCAGTTCAATTCTCTAGTGCCAGCGGAAATGGAACTGAGTATAACATAGGCACAACTACCATGACGGATATCAATGGTATCTACACATTAGAGTTACCACGACCACATTATAGTAATAATGCCGATTCATATCAATATGATCAATGGAAATTTGCAATAACTGCCACTAAAACTGGCTATAGTGATTTAACTCATGTTTTGAATCAGAACGTGGATGATATGGGCAAAGTCATTACAGTCAATTTTATTATGAAAAGTAATATGGTTACCATATTTGGCAAGGTTGTTGATCAAAATGGGCAACCCCTAGCTAATGCATATGTTAGTGATATGATATTTTATGATGGTACTTGGCATGAAGAAGGACAATATGTTTATGATATGAGAGGAGCGGAACAACTATCTACCACACAAACTGATGTAAATGGCAACTACACAATGAATAGTGTAGTATATTTAAATGTAAAAGGTTATGATAGCAGGTATCATGAATTCCAATGCGAAAAAGAAGGCTACCAAACACAATGGCAATATATTTATACATCAGAGGAAGATGGTGGAAACTCATATAATGTAGATTTTATACTAAATAAGCAATAAAAGAGGATGAAGCGTTTTCTATTATGGGCTAGTTTAGCATGCGCATTTGTGATATTTGTGTCATGCGAAAAAAAACAAGAACTGGAATTAGGTTCTATCTATGGTATAGTGACTGATCTGGCTACAGGTAATCCAGTACAAAGTGCTAATGTTCAACTGCAACCGACAGGAGAAACTACACAAACCGGATCTGACGGTGCATATGAGTTTCTTGATGTCGAAGATGGGAGATATACCCTTAAAGTAACGAAAGTTGGATATTCTGACTTGTTAGATGACCACGTCATTAGTGTAAAAAATGGACGCCAAGTAAAACGTGATGTGCAAATAGAAAAGTTAACTCCAAAACTAACAGTAGTAGATGACGATGAAAACGATGTAACAGCATTGGATTTTGGTGATAATCCAGCAGATGTTATCCGTTCATTTTTTATCTTTAATAAAGGAGAAGAAAAGTTAGAGTGGTCTATTGAATATGAATGTGCATGGATTAGTTTCAACCAAACGAAAGGGGAATTGAAGCCAAATGACTCCCAGCCATTAAAACTTACTATTGATCGCACAAAACTGAATAGCGGCATTAATTCTACAACTGTTCACATTCTATCTAATGGGGGCACAAAACAGATTAAAGTATCTGCTACGAAAGCAAATGCGATAGAAACACTTCCTGCATCCGGAGAACAAGCTCATTCTGTGGTTTTACATGGTCGGATAATTCAAGATTTATCTCCTTCCATAACCGAATGTGGATTCGTTTATAATAAGAAAGGTGCGCCATCTATAGAAAACGGAGCTACCATCGTAAAAATGCCTAGTTTGCCATCCATTGGAGCCACATATAATGCTCTTGTATCTGATTTAGAAATTCAAACTTGGTATTATGCGCGAGCATATGCAACAAATGGAACGATGACTGTGTATGGCGATGATATTAGATTCTTGACTGAAGAGGGCAAGCCTGATGTTGAAACTACTGGATACTCCAATCTCACATCTTCTTCTGTGATAATTCAATGCAAGGTAAAGAATGATGGTGGTTATGAACTCACAGAGCGCGGGGTATGCTATGGGTTGAGCCCTGAACCACAAGTAGACGGTTTGCATATCATAGATGGCGGTAAAGGTGTTGGCCCATATGAATGCCCACTTACTGAGTTACTTCCAAACCAACACTATTACGTTCGCGCTTATGCTAAAAATGAATATCGCATAAGTTATGGTGAACAAATAGAATTTGATACTAATGACGGAATGGCTAAACTTAGTATCGGACAAGTAACATCAATAACATCGTATAGCGCAGTTTGTCCAGCCCAAGTAGAGTCGGATGGAGGAAGACAAGTCACAGAGCGTGGCATATGTTGGAGTACAAGACAAAATCCTACGATTAATGATTATAAAAAAGCGGATGGATTAACCGGTACAGGCTCCTTTACTTGCACAATGGACAATCTCCAACCTGGAACGACTTACTATGTAAAAGCATATGCGGTAAATAGTGCGGGTATATCATATAGCCATGATGAGAGGAATTTTACTACGACCTTTAATAAACCAACGGTATCGACTCAAGGAGCAAACAATGTAACCAGTTCTTCTGCTACTGTTAGTGGTAATATTAGCTCTACAGGTGGTGCATCTATTACTGAAGCAGGATTTAAATATCAGGCAGATGGAGAATATTCGTGGACAAGTAAACAAGTTCAAGTGACAAGTGGAACATTCTCATGTCAATTGACCAACTTAACCCCTGGGACAAAATACTATGTATATGCATACGCAAAAAATGCTCAAGGTATTGGTGAAGGGTCAATTATAAACTTTACAACAGCATCCGGATTACCACAGGTGTCAACAGTGTCTTCTTCAAATGTAGGCTCAACGAGAGCTACGGTTACTGGTAAAATTGTTTCCAATGGAGGTTTCAGTATCACGGAATGTGCAATTTGCTATAGCAAGACCAATAGCAAGCCATCGTTATCTGACAATGTTGTCTATGCAACGCCAACCCAATCTGGACAGTTTAGCTGTGAATTGACCAATTTGGAACCATCAACAAAATATTATGCTCGCGCATACGCAAAAAATATGAATGGTCCGGCCTATGATAATACGTCTATAAATTTCAAAACAAGCAATGGTACTCCAGCTGTTACTATTGCGCAACAACCAACATATAATGGCAGTACAGCAACAGTATATGGACGAATTACTTCTGATGGTGGTGCAAACATAACAAACTATGGAGTTGTGTATAGCACTGTAAATTCAAATCCTAGCATTGATAGTTATCAGGCTGTTCAGATGGAAGAAGGCGCACCTATAACAAATGACTTCACATTTACGGTGACTAATGTTCCAAGTGGAACAATGATATATTACAGATTCTTTGTGGTGAATTCGTTGGAGAAAATTGCATATTCTTCATCCGGATACTTATTGAACTACTAAAGACCTTAATCGGCGGGCTTATTAGATACAAAGTCCGCCGATTAATATGCCACTCTCCCTCCAGCAACATCTGTTATAGTTGCGAGAATGAAGGCTAAATTGAAAGAGAAACATATACAACATATGAGAAAAGGGATTTTATTGGGAATCATGCTATGTGCCGTGCCGATAATGGCGCAGCAGAGTGCGTTTGACAAGTTCAAGCAAAAACAAACGGATCAGTTTAATCAGTTTAAGGCAGACAAGCAGGCAGAGTATGATGCGTTTCGTAAGCGCATCAATGACGAGTATGCTGACTTCATGCGTCAGAAATGGGAGTCTTTCCCTGTTCATCAGGCAGAGAAGCCCAAAGAGGAGAAAGAGATTCCTCCGGTAGTGTATGAGGAACCGAAACCTACACCACAGCCGAAGGAAGAAGAGAAGCCGCAGCCAAAGAAAGATATCAAACCATTAGACACGCCGAAACCGACAATAGATGCAAAGCCTATAGAGATTGCGGTGAAGCCGAAAGTGGTGGTTGTGCCGACACCTCCACCTGCTCCGGAACCGATTGCTCCGGTGCAACCGAAAGAGGAGCCGTATAAGAAAGTATCCATCAGTTATTTCGGAAACATAGTAACCATCGGTTTCCCTCAAAATGATAATCTCAAGTTACGTGCGCTGAGTGAGAACGCGATAGCTGATGCATGGAAGCAGTTATCCGATAGCCGATATGATATCACGATCAGTACGGCACTTAATGCACGCAAAGCGAATGCACTTTGCGATTGGGCATATATGCAGGTGTTGCGAGCCGTGACGGAAAAACAATACGGCAAAACGAATGAAGCCGTCTTGGCACAGGCTTTCCTTATGACACAGTCGGGTTATCGCATACGACTCGGTATGGATAAAACGAATCTGTATTTATTAGCGGCCAGTCTGTACGATCTGTTTGATTACTATTACTATATCCTGGATGGCGTCAAATTTTACAACGTGACGACTCCCAAAGTTGTGGAGATGCAGATTACCAAGGCGAACTACAATAAAGAGAAATCTATCTCCATGCAGTTGAAGCAGTTGCCGCTCCTTAGTAAAGAACCGACACCCAAACGAACGCTTTCTTCCAACAAGGGAGTTACTGCATCCGTGAGTCTGAACAAGAACATGATCGATTTCTTTAACGAATATCCGCAGTCGTGCGTCATCGGTAGTCCTAACTCTCGCTGGGCTGCTTATGTCAATACCCCGATAGAGAAATCCGTGAAGGACATGCTCTATCCGTCACTGAAGAAGACTATTGCTGACATGAACGAGAAAGAGGCGGTGGGCATACTGCTTAACTGGGTACAGACTGTTTTCGAGTATGGGTATGACAATAAGATCTGGGGGCATGACCGTGCCTTCTTCCCGCAAGAGACGCTCTATTATCCATATAGCGATTGTGAAGACCGCGCCATTCTGTTCTCGCGATTGGTGCGAGATTTAGTGGGACTGGATGTGGTATTACTCTACTATCCGGGGCATTTAGCGGCTGCTGTGGCATTCAATAATGAGGTCAACGGCGATTGGTTGAAATACAACAACCGTAAATATGTGGTGTGCGATCCGACGTATATCAATGCCGGGGTTGGAAAGACCATGCCGGGTATGAATAACCAACAAGCACAAATCATCGCAATCAAATGAAAAAGCGGATAGTCATTATAGTTCTTTGTATCTTGGCCCTTGCTGCCGCAGCAACAGTTGGGTATGTGCTGTATCATCGCGCACACGGGGTGCGAATGGAGAATGAATATCCTACGGATGGTGTCGGATATATGGAAGCGGATGTTCCACATGCGGATCCAAAGCTAGTTGGCAAATGGCATAGTACGGAGAAGCCGGGATGGTATAAGGTTTATTACGATGACTACGATGAGGAGGCGCAGATGTTCTGGGGAAAAGAATGGGACGAGTCAGAAGATGTTCAGGAGGAAGACCTGAAGTATCATGGGAACGGATGGTTCCGCTGGGAGAAAAATAAGAAAGAGTTGCGTGAATACGCGACGATGGATATTGTGGACGTGCCTATTCATAATTGCTATAAGATCCTTTTATCCAATAGCGATACTTTAGTCTATCGAGAGAAAGACTACAAGAAAGTTGTATTCCACTTCTCCAAGGTAAAATAATTTGACTTGGCGGATAGCCTGTCAAGGGCACCGGATGGCATCCGGACAACAGACGACGTAAAACCGGAAAAGGACCGGACTAGGACGTCCGTAATGATCGCGAAATGGTCGCGAAAATAGAAGGGAGAACAAAGTTTAATAACGTTAAACATCTCTTATGCAAAAAGGTAATGCACGAATCGTCAAATGCCCGTTCTGCGGGGAGGAGAAAGAGATATTATCTCTGATTTCCTGTAATGGAATGGGGTCTACAAGTTGGTCCGACGGAAAAACCGTGGGGCCTATGATGCCGAGAGTCTCGCCGGTACAGAAATGCCCTCGGTGCGGCAAGTATTATCTGCATTACAAACAGGAAGGACGAACAGGAGATCGCATGTCTGATGAGCTCGGGAGGCTCTCGTATTCCCTATGGAAGGAGGCCTATGAGCAATTTAAAGAGGACGCAACTATTGACGATCACGACAGATGCATCATTCTAATGAACCTTATTCATGGGTATAACGATGCCTATTATCGTTTTTATGACGAGAGCGGGACATTCATCCACGAACCTCCATTTGAACCGAATCTGCCCAAAGAGGAATTCGAATTCTTTGTTAGCAACATACAAAGATATATTGCTTTAGCAAAATTGGAAAAGCCTGAGGATCTAATGTTTAAGGCGGAGCTATATCGCGAAGCCGGTATGTTCGAACAATGTAAAGAGACGCTTGAGGCTGTAGATTGTGGGAAGTTACATCCGTACACCCGGAAGATCTATGACGGAATCAACAAACGGATGGAGAAGAAAGTGAAGAAAGTGTTCCGAATAGGCGAAGAATAAATGATACTGGCATTCAATGCTGGAACAATGGACAAAGTGATTACGTCGATCTCGATTGAGGTCGGCGTTTTTTAGGTCTTTTGACGAGGTTCCTGTTCGTTTAGTACTGTTAGCCCCCTTATAGAGGGTAACGTACGTACTAAAGAACGATAGAGGAACCTGTCAAGGGCACCGGATGGCATCCGGGACAATAGACGACGTAAAGCCGGAAAAGGACCGCCTCTACTTGCCGAACGAAATTGCCTCAACTTGCCGAATGATTTAGCACAAAAACACTCAACGATTTACAACGAAAACACTCAACAAAATTGCACAAAAATACTCAACACTCTTGCGTATGTCGTAAAAAAGCAGTACCTTTGCAGCGAATTTTAACCAAGAGTAATTATGGATTACCTGAAACGAGTAGCAGATGAGCAACTTAAAGAGCGTTTGAATGCCTTTGGAGCGGTTCTTATTGAAGGTCCTAAATGGTGCGGTAAAACTACTACCGCTCAGCAAGCAGCCGCCAGTTATATTAAATTACAAGACACGCGTATGCGTGCACAATACTTAGCGACCGCTGAAGCCAATCCTGCGCTGCTGTTGTACGGCAAGACCCCTCGTCTGATTGACGAGTGGCAAGATGCACCGGTTCTATGGGACACTGTGCGCACGATGGTAGATGAACGTGCAGCGGAAGGACAATTTATATTGACCGGTTCCAACACCGTGGACAAGAGTAAAATCAGTCATTCCGGCAATAGCCGTATCTCTCCTATGCAAATGTTGCCAATGAGTCTCTGGGAAAGTCAGGAATCCAATGGCATGGTCAGTTTGCGCGACCTATTCGATCATCCAGCGATGGATATCGAAGCTATCTCTGAGATGTCTATAGAACAACTCATCTTTGCGACCTGCCGGGGCGGTTGGCCTGCCACCTTGCGATTGAAAGACGACAAATCAAAGTTGCTGGTAGCAAAGAACTACTTTGTTTCGGTTTGCCGTGAGGACATCAGCCGAGTTGACGGCGTGGATAGAGACGAGAAATTAGCTCGAATGATCCTGCGTTCCTACGCGCGCAATATCTCCACGTTTGCAAAGAAAACCACTCTTTTGGCAGATGTGTCTGCATCGGAGGAGGTGGATTGCTCTATGAATACCTTCGATTCATATGTCAAGGCATTGGAGAAACTGTTTGTTATCCAAGATATAGACGCATGGTGTCCGGCTGTGCGTAGCAAAGATGCTATCCGAAACACACCAAAACGCACCTTCTGTGATCCATCGGTAGCTGTAGCGGCAATGCAACTATCGCCCAACGCACTCCTCACGCAACTCAAAACATACGGATTCTTATTTGAGCAGATGTGTATCCGCGATCTCAAAGCCTACACTTCCGATATTGATACGCACGTCGGATATTATCATGATCGGTATGGTCTGGAAGCAGACGTTGTTCTGCACCTCGGCGATGGTCGATATGCGCTCATTGAATGCAAACTCGGTAGTAAGGAGATTGAAGATGGCGCAGAGCATTTGCTTGAACTCAAGAGACTTATCATCGAGCACAACAAGACCGAAAAACAGAACCCTATCCGTGAACCGGATTTGATGATGGTTATCACAGGTGGTATGTATGGTTATCGCCGTAAAGATGGCGTATACGTACTGCCCTTGGCTTGCCTGAGACCATAACCGTATCCCTTTCCCCCACCACCGACATCTCTTGATCTACATTGGGGATGAAATTCAGAAAAACAGACGACGTAAAACCGGAAAGGGACTTGCTTGGGTTCTCCTTAGGTCGTTCTCGGGACGTGGTCCCGTGATGGTCGCGTTATTGACCCGACATAACCCCGTAAGTATAGCGATTTAATAAACAGCTAACAACAAGTCTTTCCTGCTAAAAATATAAATGAATTTAAATTTTTACCGTTAAATCCTTGTATATTTCAAATATTTGTTGTACCTTTGCAGCCGCAAAGGTTTTGAAGTATGAGAAAATATCTTTTTATAGCAATGGTAGCAGCGGTGAGCATGGTGTTTGCCGGATGCGAGAAGAACGATCCGTGTACGTGTAACCACACGCAGACACCTTGTTCGTTCCACAAGATGACGGTGGACATACCGGTGGCAGCGAACGAATGGCAGTTTGACACGAACACCAACCAGTATTTCGTCCATGTACCGGTGGAGGGTTTGACACAGGACGTATATGATTTTGGGGATGTAACCATCTTCCATGAGTATCATCCTGGCACGAAGAGTGCGTTCCAAGTAGCGCTGCCGGAGACGACTTACGAGTTGATCTACCAGGACAATGGTGATGGCACGCAGAGTCCGTATCAATACCAGCAGCATATCGACTATGCCCTAGGTGTCGGTTTTGTGGAGATCATCATTACCATTTCCGATTATTTCTATGATGATTATACTCCGGAAGACGCTTTCTTCCGTATGCAGTTGACCTATTAAGACGCCGATCTACATATTGGGTCCGTGTTCCGCGGAGACGCGTGAGCAAGTGATCGCGACCGCAGGTGCCCTCAAGGACATCTGCGGAACGTCGTTTATTTTTCGCGCGGGCGTATGGAAACCGCGTACGCGCCCGGATACGTTCCAAGGCGTAGGTACGCCTGCGTTGGAGTGGCTTAGAGAGGTGAAAGATACCTTTGGCATGGAAATTGCGACCGAAGTAGCAACCCCCGAACATGTAGAGGCGGCATTGAAAGCTGGGATCGACTATCTGTGGATAGGAGCAAGGAGCTCCGCAAATCCGATTGTTGTACAATCTATTTGCTCCGCTATTTTAGATTTAAGATTTAAGATTTTTGATTTAAAAGGGATCTTTATCAAGAACCCGGTGAATGCGGATGCGGAGTTATGGTTGGGAAATATCGCACGATTGGAGAAAGCAGGTGTGCCGGTGATGGCTATTCATCGCGGATGTAACCACCAGCCGTGCTGGTCGATGGCGCATAAGGTGCGTACTGCCCGGCCGGATATACCGATGCTGCTGGACCCGAGTCATATGAGCGGCGATGCAGAACAAGTACCGGGACTGCTCAAAAAGGTAGCGGAGTTAGGGCTCGACGGCGCAATGATCGAAGTGCACGCTCATCCGGAGCAAGCGCTTTCCGACAGAAAGCAGCAGATAAGGCCGGATGAGATTGGAGATTGGAGATTGGAGATTGAAGATTTAAAAGACACCGAACTCAACTGGCTGCGGGCAGAGATTGACGAGTTGGATGAGCGGTTATGGGAAACGATTGCGGCACGCATGGACGTGAGCCGACGGATCGGGGAATGGAAGAAAGCGCACCACGTAGCTCCGTTACAACCGGAAAGATATAAAGAGATCGTTGATCGAATAAAAGATAAAGGTGATTTTGCCCTACGTATTTGGGAAATCATTCACGAAGAAAGTTTGAAACAGCAAAAGTGAGACATTTAAGGTACATATTTTTATTCTTGTGCTTCGCCGGGATGGTGATGGCACAGGAAGTGACGTCTATATCGGGTATAGTGGTGGACGGCGATACAGGAGAAACCCTACCCTTCGTGCAGATCTACTTCCTCAAATCGACCACCAACAAAGGAATGATCCCTTCGGAGGTAGGTACGACCTCGGATATAGACGGTAATTTCAGCATCAGCAACAGCGCCGGATACAACACCCTGAACTTCCAGATGATCGGTTACAAGACGGAGATGTTGACGCTCCGTAAGGGGCAGAGCCGGAAGAACGTGAAGGTCAAACTGACGCCGGACGTGTACGGATTGCAAGATATCGTGGTGACGCCCAAGAACCGCAAACGCGAGTACAAACGTAAGGGCAACCCGGCTGTGGAGCTGATCAAGAACGTGATTGCGCGCAAAGACTCGTTCTACGTAACCGGAGGCGATCAATACACGGCACAAACCTACAGCCGTATGTCCTTTGCGCTGGATAACCTGAAGATGAACTTCCAAAAGGGCTTCTGGAAGAACTTCCAGTTTGTGCAGAAATACATCGACTCGACGGGTGTCTATCCGAGTGTGACGGTGTCCATCCGTGAGCATTTGGGCGAAGAGTACTACCAGCGCAAGCCGCACCGTGAGAAGAAAGTGCTGCTCAAGAAACGGATCTTCGGTGTGGAGGATATCATCGATTCGCAGTCTTTCCACGAGAACGTGAACGCGATCTTCAAGGACGTGGATCTGAATGAGAACAGTATGACGCTACTCTTTAACCGTTTCGTCTCGCCGCTGAGCTCTACCCTCGCCGTGACGTTCTATCAGTACTATATCATGGACACGATCATGGTGGACGGTTATCCGTGTATCGACCTGGCTTTCGTGCCGGTTAACTCGGAGAGTTACGGTTTCACGGGTCACCTCTATATCGTGAACGATAGCACGTACCGCATCAAGAAATACGCGATCAACGTGCCGCCGGATATCAACCTCAATTTCGTATCCAACTATTCCGTCGAGGCCAGTTATAAGCAGTTAGAGGACGGCACCTGGGCACCGGATCGAACGAGCACCTTTGCCAAGTTCTATATCTTCAATAACAAACGCGGTATCCTGGCGCGACAGACGAAGATATACACCGGTTGGGATCGGGAGACGCCTATCCCCAAGGAGGTCTTCTCCGGATTCAAGGACGAGGGCGTGGACATCAACGACTCGACCGCCGTCCGTTTGGTAGGCGCCAAATGGGACGACCTGCGACCGGAGCCGTTGACGAAATACGAGAGCTCGGTGGTGGACCTGGTGAATGAGTTCACCAACACGCCTAAGTTCAACAGCCTGGCCTTGTTCGTCAATGCCGTCACGACGGAGTTCATCCCCACCAAGCCCTCCAAAGAGATGGACGAGAGCTTGTTCGATTTGGGTCCGATTTATAATTTCGTGAGCTGGAACATGCTGGAGGGTGTCCGTTTGCGTTTCGGTGGCGCGAGCACAGCGAATCTGCACCCGCAGATCTTCTTCCGCGGTTATGCCGCTTTCGGCACCAAAGATCTAAGGCCCAAATACAACGCGACCTTCATGTACACCTTCGCCAAGCATAAGTACCAGCCCTACGACGGCTTGAGGCATCATATTTTGGCGGAAGTGCAGTACGACGTGGAGGAACCGGGTATGCGTACGGATGTCATCAGCCGCGACCATATCTTGATGTCCATCCCGACCAGTACCCCGACCTACGGCTTTAACCAGTATGTGTTCCATGCACGGTTGGAGTACATGAAAGAGTGGACGAACAAGTTCTCCATCAAGACCAGTTTTGACTTCACCAATAACGAAGCCGCGGGTGCGTTGCGGTACGATAAGATGAACTGGGCCATGAATCCGGACTCGACCTGGAACCTGACGCAGACCAATATCCCGTCCTATCGTAACTACGAGGGCTATCTGACCTTCCAATACTCACCGGGCAGCCGTATCACGATCGACCGTCTGGGACGACCGACTTCTTTCGCACTGGAGAAAGATGCGCCGACAGTACAGGTGACCCACTATGTAGGCTACCTCGATGACCGCCATTTCGGTGGAGACGGTTTTGTATATAACCGCACGGAGATCCTGTTCGACAAACGTTTCTGGTTCTCTGCGTTCGGTCACTTGGACCTGCGCGTGCAGACGGGTATGTTGTGGCAGAAAGCACCGTTCACGAAGCTCTTTATCCCGGAGAGCAGTACGAGTATTCTGTTGGCACAACGTGCGTTCAACCTCATGAAACCGATGGAGTTTCTCATGGACGAGCATGTCTCGCTGTATGCCACGTATTTCTTCAAGGGTTGGATTCTCAACCGTATCCCGGGTATCAATAAACTCAAGTTGCGCGGTATCGTTTCCTTCGCCGGTATCTACGGCGGTTTGACCAAGAAGAACAACCCCTATCTGGAGACCGGAACAGGCCTATACGAGTTCCCGCACACGCCCTGGGAAGACGGCAATATACAGAATGCGTTTGACCAGAACGGCTACATCAAAGATGCCTACCGCACCTCCTCTCCGATCGGTAAGTTACCGTACATGGAGCTGACGGTCGGTCTGGAGAATATCTTTAAGTTCATCCGTATCGATTATATCCGTCGTCTGACATACAACGACTATGAATTGCCTTATATGATTCAGAAGATGGTACCCGACCCGACGAACCAGACGCAGTATATCCCGGCTACCAACGAGGATGGCTCACCGGTGATGATACACGGTCGCCGTAAGATCGGCGGTTGGGGACGTAACGGTGTTAAACTGACCATAAGAATTGCTTTGTAAGACCATGAGAAGAAGAACGATTAGCAATCGATTAGCGATTATAGGCGGTGCGTTGGCACTGTCTCTCGGTGCGTCGGCACAGACGACCGACAATACCTTACGGCAGAAACTGGATGAGGTAAAGACTCAGATTGTCAATTATGATATCGAGCACACGCTTGATTCCTTGGATCAGGACAAACTGCCCAAACCCGTATCGGGCGGTGTACTGGCCGGGGCAAACATGAGTAATTTCATCATCACCCGCAATCACCATCCGATGAGCTCGCATATGCGTATCGGCGGTGAGTTAGGCGGCTTCCTGGATTTCAGTCTGACCAAGCATTTCGGTATCCAACCGCAGGTCATCTTTACCGCCCACCAGAATTACTTCAAAGAGGCGGACGGATCCCGTAATGACTTATGGTCCTTCGGCGCGGAGATACCGATCTATTTCTTAGGTCGTTTCGGTAACCTCGAGAAAGGCTATATCCAGTTTGGCGGCGGTATCTTTACCCACTTCACCTTTGCGTCCAACATCAAGAACAAGTACCGGAACGTGGATAAGGAGTTGCCGGAAGCAACGACCACCTTACCTGTCAAGAAAGCGACAGAGCCCACGACGGTGACCTACGACTATTCGCGTCTCTATACCCTGCACGACAACCATTTCGGTGTCTGCGTGACGGTCGGTTATGAACTGCCGTTCGGCATGCAGATCCATGCGCAGTATAAAGTGAGTCTGTCGGATATCGCCGGTTTCTACTCCGAGAAGAAAGGTACGGCGGACGCGGACGCTCTGATCTATCCGCAGTCCATCAGCCTGATGCTCGGATACCGATGGCGGTAAAAAAAAAAGCAGCGCAACGCTGCTTTTCTTTTTTATAGGTTCTATTATCTGTTCCAACCGAACTTACCGCCTTTGGCGATCTTCTTGGTCTTCGAATCGAAGAAGACGTAGAACATCGGCAGTCCCTCGGGGGCGGTGTAGACGAGTCCGTCTGCACTGGGGGAAGCAGAGATCAGTTTCTTGTTGCCCTGTGCATCGACCATCACCTCCACATCGGACGGATCGGCGGTCGGCACTTCACCCAGCATGTACATGTGTCCGTTCAGGTCATAGATACCTAACTGCACCTGGATACCGATGGTGACCGCTTTGAACTGACCGCTACCGATGGGGAAGAACAGATAATCGTCCGTATCTACGGTGGCCGATGCGGTCCAGTTAGCCTCACGGAAGGTCAGTTTGTAGGTCAGGATGGTGACGCTGTCTTCTGCGATACCGAACACTTCCATGGTGGTGGAACCGTCCTCCTGTTTCTCCGGGAAGCCCAATTCCCATGAACCACGCGGATCAAGGGGTTCTGCAGTGATTGTCGGCATCGGTGAACCCGGCGTGAGCACGATCGTATAATGGAGCGTGTCGGGGATGAAACCGCGTACCTGCAGGGTATCGTCCATGAAGATCATCTTCAGACGTGCCTCGTGCGACACGAGTATCTCCTGCTCGATGACATAGACGCTGCGAGAGCCGTCCGGTGCCGTAACGAGGATGAGTACCGTCGTGCCGTCCATGGAGATGGATACCGTCGCATCCGGATCGGATGTAATCGCTTTGACGTTGGTCTCGTTGATGAGATCGGACTCCGAAGAACCGATCGGATAAGAGATCGTATAGGCTACCGTATCGGGGTTAAAGCCCTCGATGGTCGTGCCGTTCACGCGCAGGTCCACCAAGAGGCTGTTGGACGAGAGCAGATGCTCGAAGGTAAGGACGTACTCCGACACCGTGATGCCGTCGCCGGCCGTTACAAGGATCGTCAGTTCCGTATCGCCTACCCAGGTCGTATCCACTACCTGCTGCGCATCGCCGACCGTCCATGTGATCACCGGCATGGTACCGCCATAAACGACCGTATCCTTGTACTCAAACGAGTCCGCACGGAAACCGGCCTGCAGGACATTGTCGAGTAGAATAGCAACCAACTCGGCATTGGTGGACGGCAGGTAAGTGAAGGTCAGCGTGTAGGTCGCCGTGGTGACACCGTCTTCGGCCGTAACGGTGATGGTAGTGCCGTTCACGACTACTTGGGCCTTCGGATCTGCCGCTACCGCGGTGATCGTCGGGATGGCTGCACCGTACGGAATATTGACCGTATAAGCATGCTCGTCCGCGAAGAAAGTAGCCAGCGGCTCGTCGTCCAAGGAGATGGACTGCAAGTCGGCATTGTTCGACTTGGCAATCGTGAAGACAATTGTATAATCGGTGGTGTGTACACCGTCCTCGGCTGTTACGGTGATAGTCACCGTCTTATCGTCCACGCTCTTGACAGCCGTACTGTTCTTGTCGGTCAAGACATAATCGATGTCCGGCAAGGTGGTCGTATTGTACGGCAGTACCACATTGTACTGCAAGTCGGTAGCTGCAAAGTTCTCTACCGTAACACCGTCCACGAGCAGGTCGCTCAGCGCACAGATATCCGACGGCAGCACTTGGACATTCACCGTGTAAGTGTTTACCACGCTCTCATCTTCGGACGTGACAGTGAAGGTCACTACAGCCGATGAGCCGTTCTTGACGGTTGCGGTCTCTACCAACGCACCCTCACAGGCGATCGAAGACAACTCCGGAATTGCCGAATGCGCCGGTAACTGAACCGAGTAATCGTACTTGTTCGACGTAAAGCCGCTCAATAGTACATCGTCTGCGTTGATAGCCGTCAGGTACGCGTCCGAAGAGAGGGTACGGATGTTCGCCAGCAAGGAGTAACGTTTCTTGCTCACACCGTCCGCCGCTGTTACCTCTACGTATATCGCCGCGTACTCCTCATTAACAGGCACGATCGTGTACGCTACGTCCGCATCGGGGTCTTCGGCCGTTGCCTCAAACGAATCGAGGGAACTAATGGAGATCGTATAGTTATAGGTCTCGCCGTAGAAGTCGGGAACGGATTGATTATTGGTTGTCATCGAAGCCAAGAGGGCATTGTCGGACGGGTTACGATCGATGATATAGGTCGTATCCTTGGTCGCACCGAAGACATGTAACTCATAGGTCTGCGCCGTCTCGATCATGAAGACGCTGTCCAGCGCATACTCGCGCTCGTAATTGAGCACAGGGTTGTTGATGAGGTTGATCAGGTGGGCTGTCGATTCACCGCTGATAGCGGTCTCTGCCGGGATATTGGTGACTTTCGCCTCCAAAGCTGTTTGCTCCCAGGCTGCGTAGTAAACAGCCTGCGCACCGGACTCGGCGGTCACAGTGATGACATAGGCCGTGTCGTTCTCGGCAACCGCGATCGTCTGATAGGGCGAGCCCTTCTCCACCGTCAGGTCGCGACCGCTCACCGCAAATTTGCAATTCGTATTGGTCGATTGCGGACGGGTAACGGTCAGCGTATAATCGGTGTACGAGAGGTTCTCTGCATAGTTGCGGATGGTTGCCGTACGGACACGGTTGACTTCGTTGCCCCACGTTACGATCGGCATCTGGTCAGCAACAGCATGACCCAATACCAGATGCGGGATTCCTATCGCATCGGCATCAATCGTCACGTCGATCGCCGTACCGCTAATGGTCGCCATCGTGCCGTTCACCTTCACACTGTCGAAAGCCGAACTATAGATAAGACGGAGGTTGTCGAAGAGCATCGATGACGAACAGCGCTTACTGGAACTGGCACCCGAAGTACCGACATAGTATTCACTTAGGTCATCTGTCTGCGAAGGATTGATGATGATATCCAAAGTCTGCGGTACATAATTCGCCGCATAGGTAATGGTGCGTGTAAGCGTGTTCCACTTGTTTTTGGTCATTGTGTTGAACGCTTGCGCGTATTCTACCTGGCGCTTGTTATTTGCATTATAGGTAAAACGCCAACCGGTCACGTTGTTCTTACTATCCAGGTAATTATAATCCAAAGCCACCTGATCCGGCGTATTGCGGAACGTGATCGGATCGCCGTAACTCAGAGAGGACGAGATATTCGTAAATAATAAGTACGAACCTGCTGTAACTGTAGGTTGAGACAAACTCAAGAAACCTACCGCATCGGCTGCCGGGAAGATGTAAATTGTTTGAACGTTAGCCGATTTACTACCTTCTGTTTTGGAACTGGTATTGGGAGCAGAACCAGAACTCGGGTCATAGGTTCCTTTCGATCCCGATGTGATGGCATTGATCGGGGAATACCATCCGCGTGGTGCCTGACCGTCTTTACCGGCATCGTCGTTATGCTTGCTTTCCCAATTCTCAAAACCCATGTCGAAGGTCACGTCATTCGGATAATAGAACGTGACGGTATAGGTATGCGAATAAATGCCGTTATATGATGCCAAAACCACACTCTTGATATCATTCCGCAAGGTATCCACTTCTGTTTCAGGCTGCATAGCATAGCTGATAGAAGGCGTATCCGTTACGGCTACCACGTAATTATATACATCCGGACGGAAGTTAGCCACCGTTACACCGCCCACCTGCAGATCCGTCAACATCGCCGGATCTAGGGTCGAGACAGTAGGAGTAATCGTATAGACTTTATCCGTTTCCGCGGGGTTGAGGGACTTGACCGTGATGGTGGTCAGCGCACCGATACCGCCGTTGATGATTTGCACTTCCTGTTCCTTATAGTTCTTGGTAATCGAGACGATCTTGAGCGAGTCCGTACCGTACGGCAGTTCCACGTTAAAGTTCGGTCCTTGGGTCATATCGAGTAGTCCCACACCGTCCACCACGATACCGAGTAACTCATTCGGCAGCGAAGGAGGAGCTACGTGGTAAGTGAAGGTGTAGGTCTCTTGCGTACCGTCTTCAGCAGTGATGACCACAGACGAAGTCTGTCCGATCGGTGCTTCGGTGATGGTCAAGGCCTGCACCGGCTCAGCGCGCTCTACCGTAATACTCGGCGAGAGGGTCGTGCCGTAAGGCAACTCGATATCGTTGTACGCATGTTGTGCAGGGTTGAAATTGATCTCTACACCGTCGATCTCGATGGACAGGATTGCCGTGTTGTTCGACTTAGCAACCGGAAAAGCAATCCGATAATCCTTGGCTGTCGTACCGTCAGCTGCTACGACATGAATCGTAGTTGTATGATCAACTACCCCGTGTGCGACGGTGATGGTCTGTCCGGTCGAAGCCGCAACGGGCACGACTGCGGGCACTTGGAGCGTTCCCTTGGTCAGAGGATAGCTATAGTCATACTGGTTCGCCTTGAAGGGCGCATAAAGTTCACCGTCTATATAGAGGGCAGACAGCGTTGCATCACTCGAAGCCGGGAAAGAGTCCACGGGGAACGGCGGCAAAGCCACCTGGTTAGGCGAAAGGAAATGAATGAGGTAGATGTTCGGCGTTCCCTCTTCGGGTGTCACAACGATACGTGCGGTTCCGTAACTCGAGGGCGCGGAGATGGTCACCGACTGTCCTTCGTGCGGCAAGACGGTGATCTTCGGCATCGGCGTGGAAGCCCAGGTCAGGCTATAATCGAGCGTGGTCGGCTCAAAGCCTTCGAGCGCTGTGCCGTTGAGGTAGATCATCTGCAGGAAAGCGTTCTCCGATTTCTGCACCTCGAAGACGAGGATGTACTGGCGCGTAGAGCCGTCACCGGCTGTTACCGTCAGACGAGCGGTCATCAGCGAGGGGTTGAGGGTGATATTGACCGTCTGGTACGCATCACCCGGGGTGTAGCTGATAGCCGGCATCGTGGTCGTTCCTGCAGGCAGCGAGATGGTGTACGTCAGACTATCCGGTTGGAAGCCTTCGATAGCCACCATGTCACAGGCAATGCCTGCGAGGGCGTTGTTGGTCGATTTCTCCGTGCTGAACTGCAGACGGTAGGTCGTCTTGGCGCCGCTGGCTGCCGTCACCTCGATACGGGTCGTACCCTCTACCCCACCTTCGGTCATCTGGATCGTCTGGTACGGATCGCCGGCCGTCCAAGCGATCGTCGGCAGGGTCGTCGTACCCATCGGTAAAGTGATCGAATAAACGGTCTGCTCTGGGGTGAAGCCTTCGAGCGGCTCACCGTCCAGCGTGATGCCGGCCAGCAGGGAGTATGACGAAGCCTCGATCTTGTAGGTCAGTTTGTAGGTCTTGCTCAGAGAGGTGTTCGGGAGGGAGACCTGGATCTGCGCACCCGACTCGAGCGTGTTATTGAGTAACTTGATCTGCTGTACACCCGCTGCGTACGCCGACTCCCAAGTGATGGTCGGAGCCGCGGTGGTGCCTAAAGGCAGCGATACGGTATAGTTCGATTTGGAAGGCTGGAAACCCGTCAAGGGATTGCCATCCACGAAGATGTTCTTCAGCGTTACGTCCGTCAAAGGAGCGACGGAGAACGAGAGGGTGTAGGTCTGCTTGGTCGTTCCGTCTGCCGCCGTGACGACGATGGTAGCCGTACCGGTGACCGAGGTCGGTTGGGTGATCTTCACCGATGCGCCGGCATCTTGGGCGGTAGCGGTAACAACCGGCACAGCAGTCGTGCCGTAAGGCAGCGCGACGTTATAAGACGGCAGGTACGCATTGAAGCCGCTGACGGTCTCGCCGTTGACCCGGATATCCGACAGGCGGGCGTTGTTCGATGCCTGGCTGACGAACTTGATGCGATAGGTGGTCGTGGAGGAGTTATCCCCTGCCTTGATAGTGACGGTGGTTGCTGCACCATCCACCTGGCCGTACACGATCGTACATTCGCTCGAGGTCAGACGACGACCGGCGAACGTAGCTTTGCTACCGCGTACGTTCGTCAACGAGCCGGCACCACGCACGGCGTAGATCTCCGGAATAGCCGTTGCGCCCGCACCCAAAGAATAGGTCTGCTCACCGGTGTTGTTCGGATCAAAATTCTTCCACTCACGTCCGCCTATATAGAGTTTTTGCGCCTTGCTGGAGTATATGAGTTGGATATCATCCACCTCCAACGTACTTCCGGCATAGATACCGTCGTTGGCACGGAACTCCGGATAGCGACCCGCCGAGAGGATGACGTTACATTTCTGCGGCGCGGCGTCGCTCATGTAATAGATAGGCACCGAGATACGGGTCCAGTTGTTATAGGCTTTCTTCTGGTAGAACCACCCCTCAGCAATCTGATTGCCCGGCGTCGGGGTACCGCAGTCATTTCCGTTCATGGCGATACGGATATCCGACTCCTCATCCACGCAGTACTGCGGTGCGGCGGAAGAAAGGTCCGTACAGGAACCGTTCTTAGCCTTATAGGATGCACCTTGCGCCGTACCCGTCCAAGCATAGTAGAGCAAGTGGAAATTTTCTTGCGAAGTATGATCGCCGGCCGCTTGATCGACACTGCTGTCGTAGTAACGTCTTATCCAAACGACCATCGAGTCGGGACGGTGGGTCCAACTGATACCGCCGTACGTACCGGCCGTTGCATCGTTGATGGAGGTCAGACTCGACACGTACGCCCAAGGATGACCCAAAGCCACATAACCCGGGGAGGTTGCGCCGATAGAACCCACACCCACAAACTGGTCCTGGATCTTCAGGGCCTT
>Ga0247610_10001607_pt1 | contig 27733 bp, 10 predicted proteins | sample 174DNAGHGhighgp2_FD_193483 | JGI IMG/M metagenome (GOLD analysis project Ga0247610, IMG submission 193483) | Sheep rumen microbial communities from Palmerston North, Manawatu-Wanganui, New Zealand - 1742 DNA GHGhigh gp2 | ecosystem: Host-associated > Mammals > Digestive system > Stomach > Rumen...
TCAGCGGCAACCATTATTACACTACCGGTGCCACCACCGCTACCATCACCTCCTCTGTTACTCCTGCCGGTAACTACACCTACGCTTGGAGCAACGGCGAGACCACTGCTGACATTACGGTCAACAGCTATGGTGTGTACACCTTGACGGTGACCAGCCAAAACGGTTGTGTTGGTATTTCTGAACCCTTCACTGTTTCTTCTGTGGAAGACCTCCAGGCCCATATCACCGGTGCCGAGGCTGCTTGTCAGCATGACGTTGTCACGCTCACCGCTATTGTCGACAATGATCTTGAGGGTCACACCTACAGATGGTTGGTCAACAACCAGTACATCACCGATGCTCACGGTATTTCCGGTTCTGAAACTGCTAACCTGACCTTCCCGGTTGATTCTATCTATACTTATTATGGCGCTCAGTTCGCCAACGAGTTCACCGTCGAAATTTATCGTGAAGGTTGTATCGAGCCTGTCATTAGCCCGGTTCACCCGTTCATGATTACTCCTGTTCCTTATGTTGTTGTTTCTGCTCCTGAAAAGGTTTGCGAGGGCAGCGATGCTATCCTCGAGGCTGTTGTCTATCAAATCGGCGACAACGCCCAGTATCAATATCAATGGTATCAGGACGATGAGGAGACCACATACGGTGATCCTATCGACTATGTGAACACTATCACGATTCCTGCTGCTGATGTTGCTGATCATCAGTACGCTGTGAAGGTCATCTATCAAGATGTGGCTTGTTCTTCTGATCTCTCTGCTTTCGTGGCTGTTGAGATTTACGAGGCTCCTGCTCCTATCACGCTTCACATGGATCCTTCCACGATTTGCACCGCCAACCAGGCTTCTGTCTGGATTGAGGACGCGAATGCGAATGCAGAAGGCTTTGGTGCTGCCACTTACTCTTGGTATGTTAACGGCTTTGCGATGCCTCTTGCTCAAGGTGATACGCTTGTGGTTGACTTCGATCATAATGGCGCGTACACCTTCTGGGCAACGGCTCAATATGCCGAATATCCTTGCGGTTTGAATTATACCGATACTTTGACGCAGAACGTTGTGATGCACCCGACCGTGCAAATCACTGGCGACCCGATCCTCTGTGATGCTAATAATGTTGAACTTTTCGCGATTATCAACGATACTATTGACACTTTGGATTATCAATTTGAGTGGAGACTCTATAATAATTCTCTCTCAGGTATGAATTCCAATGATACAATTACTCAAAACCAAAGTGGTCCTTATGGTTATCTGGATATAAATAATGGCAACACTATTTTCAATGTGTATGCTTCTAATGATCCTTGGTTGACTGTTAATGGTATTAGTGCTCAGGATTATCCTTATATCTTCACGGTTGTTGTGACTACTCCTGAAGGTTGCCGCGTGGAGAGCGATCCTTACTATGTCTATGTTGGTGACAGCATTGAGGTTGTTGCCACGGTTGACTTTGATACAGTTTGTGCTAATGGTGAGATCACCGCTATCGCACATCTTGGCAACTGGAATATGGACAACCTGACTGCTATCTGGCAGTACAGCAATGATGGTGGCGAGACTTGGAATAATATCGACTATGGTACTTCCGGTATCCTTCACCATGTTCCTGGCGATGTTGCTAATGGTAACTCTACTGTGCTCTACAGAATTCGTGTTGAGCAAACGACTACCGGTTGTGTTGCCTACAGCAATCCTGTCTCTGTCGATATCATCGAACCCGCTCAGATTTCCAGCGTTGTTGCTATCAACCACGACGTTAACTTCATTACCGATAATGTTTGCGAAGGCGCCCAGTTGGATGTTGCCGCTTACATGATTGGTCCTGATGGTAATGAATATATCAACTACGATCTTAACTATATGTGGAAGCTGAATGGCATGGAGCTCCAGACCATCCATGGTCCTGAGTTCAGTGCACAGGCCTACATCTATGATGGTGATCCTGTTGATTACACTTATGAAGCCTATATCGTTTATGACATTCCTGGTTGTGAAATCGTTCCTGTCGCTTCTAACACGGTTCATGTGAAACGCAACCCGATCGTTACGATTGACGGTAACCCGAACGTTTGTTACTATGGTCCTGGCGTTGAGAACATCGTTCTTACTGCTTGGGTTAATGGTGTTGTTGACCTCGATGCTACTTATACTTGGTATGAGAGCGGTCAATACAGACCCAATCCTTCTGGTTTCGACAACAACTATCGCGAGTCTTGGGTGCCCACCTATGAGAACCCCTACATCTTCACTGTCTTGGTGACCAATGGCGATGGTTGTACTACCCTTTCCGATCCTTTCTATGTGAATGTTTATGAGAGACCGTACACCAACATCACGGCTGACGCTACTGAGATTTGCGAAGGCGGTAATGTTACGCTGCGCGCCAACCTCAATAACTACAATGATCCTATGTTGACCTACCAATGGTATAAGGATGAAGTGAACAATACGCATATCCTCCCCGGTGCCACCCACGAGATTGAGACCTTTGAGCCTGTTCTCGGTGCTACCAACTACATTGTTAAGGTTACGCATCTTATGGACTTCAACACTCAATATTGCGTTGCTTACGACACCATCCGTGTTGATGTGAACCCGATTCCGGTTGTTGAGGCTATGTTCATCACTCCTGATCAGACCACTGTTTGTGAGGGTCAGACCGTTACTATTATGGCTGGCGTTGTCGATGGTGGTGTTGAAGGCGGTGAAATTTACACTTGGTACCGCAATGGTGAGGTCATTGAGGGCTTCCACGAGAGCGTCCTTACAGACAATCCTGTCGCTGTTGATGGCGAACCCACCATTTACCACTACGCTGTTTCTGTGAAGCAAAGCGCTTCCGGTTGTGAGTCTCTGATTATGGATACTCTCCCCAATATTACGGTTAACCCGAATCCGGTGGTTGAGCTTGTCACCGATCCTATCGTTTGTGACACCACGGGCAACAATATCACGCTGCTCGCCAATGTCCAACCCGAGATTCTTACTCCTGTTTCCTATAAGTGGATGGAGAACAACGAAGTTATGTCCATCACGGAGAATAACACGATTTCCTTCCATAAGGATTACAGAGACTATCCGTACAGCTTCAGCGTCCAACTTGTCAACGACTACGGTTGCGTCTCCGAGGCTAGCGCTCTTGTCTATGTCAACGCTGAGCCGGTTGTGGCCATTACTGCTACCGATACTAACATTTGTAACGGTGGTGAGATTACCCTCACGGCTAACCTCGCTGACTGGAATGCTGGTGAGTTGACCTATCGTTGGTACGATGGCAACACTGCTATTGCTAATGCCACGGAGTTGAGCTACACGGTTGTTCCTACTCCTGGTGTCCATAAGTACACGATTCAAATCGATCAGTTGACTTCTCTCTGTCACGCTACTTCCGATACTATTACTGTTGTTGTGAATAACGATCCTACAGTTGTTCTGAACTACGCTGCTGCTCAATACACTGTTTGTGACGGTTATCAGGTTGATCTGACGACCACGGTCACTGGCGGTGTCACCGGCGGTGAGGTCTTCACTTGGTATCGTAACGGTCAAGTTATTGAGGGTGCTACCGCTTCTACTTACAGCGAAGTTGTCAGCGCTCTGAATGGTGAGCCTACTACTTATAACTATGCAGTGTCTGTCGCTCAGGCTGCTCCTGGTTGTGAGTCCAATGTCTATGATTCTCTCCAGACCATCACGGTCAACCCGAATCCGGTTGTGGTTCTCGTGACCGATCCTATCGTCTGTGTTGAGGAAGGCAACAACATTACGTTGACTGCTAATATGGATCCCACCAATGTTGGTTCTGATGTGACCTTCAATTGGATGGAAGATAATGCTACTTTGGCTGCTGGTTCTTACACGGTTGTTTCCAACAATCAGATTACGCTCCACAAGCCCTATAGAGATTATCCGTACAACTTCTCTGTCCAGGTTGTGAATGACTACGCATGCTCTGCTACCAGCGAGGCTCAGGTTTATGTCAATGCCAACCCGATCGTGAACACCACTGTTACCGAGACCAACATCTGTGTTGGCGGTGACATCACCATGGCTCTCAATCTCAACGATTGGAATGCTGATCAACTCACCTTCCAATGGTATCGCGATGGCGAGATTATCTCGGGTGCTACTTCTCTGACTTACACTGAAGTTCCTGCTGTTGGTGAACATGAATATTATGTCAAGGTCTTCCAACTCACCTCTGGTTGTCAAGCTCAGTCCATCCCGTTCACCGTCACGGTGAATCCGGATCCGATTGTCACCAATGTTACGGTTTCCGACGTCAATGTCTGTAATGGTGCTCAGATCACTGTTGCCGCCACGATTGACGCTCACGGTCTGCCTACCGATGGTGCTGTCTACACTTGGTATCGCAATGGTATCATGATGCCGAACGCTACTACCGCTACCATCGTTGACAATCCTTCCACGATTGACAATAATATCCAGCACTACACTTACGCAGCTGTTGTGACTCTCCCGCAGACCGGTTGTTCCTCTCTGTTCGAGACCTCCGCTACGGCTTCCGTCAATGTGTATCCGAATCCTGTTGTTGTGATCACTGGCGATCAACACGTCTGTGAGACTGACTCTGTGTTCTTGATTGCGAATGTCGATACCACCGCTTTCGCCGTCGGTAACCTCCACTACACTTGGTATGAGTCTGGTCAAATCAGAAACAACGACGCTTACGGTCTTGGCGACAGCAAGTTCTATGCTGAATACCTCTATCCGCGCGACGAACCCTACATCTTCACGGTCAATGTTGAGCGTGACGATATCGCGGCTGCTTGCGCTTCTATGTCCAATGAGTTCTATGTGTACGTCTATCCGCAGCCTGTCGTGAACGTCACCGCTACCGAGACTTTGGTCTGCACCGATGGCGAGGTTACTTTGACTGCTAACTTAGACAACTACAATATGGACAACCTCACTTATCAATGGTATGAGATTAGAGAACACGATGTGACGACCGCTGTTGGTTATAATGAGGATCACTCCTTCATTTATGAGACGAATACGGTTCAATATCGTTATTTCATCCCCGGTGCTACTATGCCGACCTACACTGTGAACCCGAATGTCACGACTACTTACGGTGTTGTTGTTTATCAAACCAACTCCACTTGTTTCGACAATGATGAGATTACCATCACGGTGAACCCGATTCCTGAAGTCACGGCTGTTCTCGTCAGCAATGACACTGTTTGCGAAGGCACTCAGGTTACGATTTCTGCCACTATCGATACGCACGGTACTCCTGCCGATGGCGCTGTCTATACTTGGTACAGAAACGGTGAGGAAATCGTTGGTGTCACTGGCGCTTCCTTCAGTGAGAACGTCTTCACCACGGACGACCACATCACTGTTAACAGCTACACGGCTGTTGTGACTCTCCCGGTTTCCGGTTGTGTCTCCCTGATGTCTGCTCCGACTACGGTGACGGTCATGCCTGCTCCTACCACTGTTTCTATCAGCGGTGACAATGTGATTTGCGAGAACGACAGCACAATCTTGACTGTTTACAGCAACGTTCCTGGCAACATCACTTGGAGCACTGGTTCCCATGCGAATGCTATTACGGTTCCTGCCGGTACTTACACGGTTACGGTTGAGACTCTTGGTTGTCAGATGACCTCCGAACCCTTCACGGTTGAGGCCTTCGGTACCGACCTGCTTGTGAGCGCTTCCGCTACCAGCATCTGCCGCGGCGAACACACCACGCTGTATGTCAATCAAGATGGTTGGCAGGGCAATGTGACTTATCAATGGGATGCTCAGGCTGGCAACAGCACGGCTACCACTGTTGATGTCCAACCCGACAGCACGACCACTTATCATGTGACTGCTACGGTTTCCTCAACGAGCGGTGCCGTTGGTTCCTGCACTGCTGAGGGTGAGGTTACCATCATCGTCCACCAGCTGCCCGCCGCCTTCCAGGTTACGGCTAATGTCGATACCATCTGCGAGGGTCAGCAAATTACTTTCACTGCTCCTGTTGATCCTCAAGTTACCGGTTATATCTGGTACCAGAACGGTGTTGAGATTCCTGGTGAGAACCAGAATGTCCTTACCGTCAACTTCAATGAGGCTGGTAATTACACCTTCGCCGCTAAGGCTATCAGCGTTGAGGGTTGTATCTCCGCCGAGGCTTCTGCTCCTGTGACTGTCACGGTGAATCCTGCCCCGAGCACGGTTACCATCTCTGGTCACAACATCCTCTGTCTGAACGATTCCACCACATTGCACGCTTACTCCGATGTTCCTGGTACTTTCACTTGGAGCAACGGTACTGTTGGCGAGACCACCGTTGTCACGGCTGGTGTTTACAATGTGACCATCGAAACTGCTGAGGGTTGTACGATGACCTCCGACAACTTCACAGTTGAATCCTTCGGTACTGATCTTATCGTGAGTGCTTCTGCTACAGCTATCTGCGAAGGCGAGCACACCACGCTCTATGTTGATCAGGATGGTTGGCAAGGCAATGTGGAATACACATGGTCAACTGGCAGCCACGCCGCTACGATTGATGTCACTCCTGAGGTGACCACCACTTATCATGTCACTGCCACTGTCTCTAATGAGAATGGTTCTTGCGAGGCTGAGGGTGAGATTACGATTGTTGTCACCCCGCGTCCTGCTACGGTTGTTGTGACCGCTACTACGGATACCATTTGCGAGGGTCAGCAAATCACCTTCAATGCTTCCGGTAATGCTTACAGCTACATTTGGTACCAGAACGGTGTTGAGATCCCGGGTGAGAACCAGGCTGTCCTGACCGTCAACTTCAATGAGGCTGGTAACTACACCTTCGCTGCCAAGGCCGTTAACGACCAGAACTGCGAAAGCGCCGAGGCTTCTGAGCCTGTTACGGTGACTGTGAATCCTGCTCCGAGCACGGTTACCATCACTGGTCACAACATGCTCTGTCTCGCTGACTCCACTGTTTTGACTGCTCACAGTGATGTCCCCGGTACCTTCACTTGGAACGATGGTACTGTTGGCGCCACTAAGACTGTCACCGCTGGTGTTTACAATGTCACCCTTACCACTGCTGAGGGTTGCTCTATGACTTCTGAGAACTTCACGGTCATCTCCGCTGGTACTGATCTGCTCGTGAGCGCTTCTGCCACCGCTATCTGCGAGGGTGAGCACACCACGCTGTATGTCGACCAGGATGGCTGGCAGGGCAATGTGACCTATGCTTGGTCCAATGGCAGCACTGCTACCACTGTTGATGTCCAACCTGAGGTTACCACCACTTACACTGTTACCGCTACGGTTAACAACGAGAACGGTTCTTGCACCTTCAACGGTGAGGTTACGATTATCGTGACCCCGCGTCCTGCTACGGTTGTTGTGACCGCTACTACGGATACCATTTGCGAGGGTCAGCAAATCACCTTCAACGCTTCTGGTAATGCTTACAGCTACATTTGGTACCAGAACGGTGTCGAGATTCCGGGTGAGAACCAGGCTGTCCTGACCGTCAACTTCAATGAAGCTGGTAACTATACCTTCGCAGCCAAGGCCGTCAATGACCAGAACTGCGAGAGTGCTGAGGCTTCTGCTCCTGTCACGGTGACTGTGAATCCTGCTCCGAGCACGGTTACAATCACGGGTAACAACATCCTCTGTCTGAACGATAGCACTGTCTTGACTGCTCACAGTGATGTTGCTGGCACGTTCACTTGGAACGATGGTACTGTTGGTGCCACCAAGACTGTTACTGCTGGTGTCTATAATGTCACGTTAACTACTGCTGAGGGTTGTTCGATGACCTCTGCCAACTTCACGGTCGAGTCCTTCGGTACTGATCTCCTCGTCGATGCTTCTGCCACCAACATTTGTGCTGGTGAACATACTACCTTGTATGTCGATCAACAGGGCTGGCAAGGCAATGTGAGCTATGTTTGGTCCACTGGTAGTGTTGCCACTACGGTTGATGTCCAACCTGCCGTGACGACCACTTACACGGTGACGGCTACTGTCAGCAACGAAAACGGTTCTTGCACCGCTGTTGGTGAAGTGACCATTAATGTCAACCCGCTGCCCGTTATCACTGGTGTTACTGCTTCTGATACGGTTGTTTGCGAGGGTACTCAGGTTACCTTCACTGCTACTGGCGATAATAACACCGTTTCCTACATTTGGTACAACAATGGTGTTGAAATCGAGGGTCAGAACTTGAATACTCTTACCGTCAACTTCAACGAGGCTGGTGTTTACAACTATGAGGTGAAGGCTGTCAGCGATCAGAATTGCTACTCCACCGTCACGGTTGCTGCTCCTGCTGTGAAGGTCAATGCTGCTCCTGCTTCTGTCGCAATTTCTGGCCAGCTGGCTATTTGTGACGGTGGCGCGACCACTCTCTATGCCAATGTTATTCCTGCCCCGACTGCAAATGACAACGTCACTTACGCTTGGTTCAAGGATAATGTCGCTATCAACGTCAATACTGAAAGTGTTGTTGTGAATGCTGCTGGCTCTTACAAGGTTGTTGCCGCCTTCAATGGTTGCGCTACCGAGTCTGACGCCGTTATTGTGACTGTCGATGAGACTCCTCAAGTCCAGCTCACTGCTACTGAGACCGAGATTTGCGCTGGTGGTACCACGGTCATTACGGCTGAGGCTACTGGCCATAACAACGCTGAGTTCAACTACAATTGGAACAATGGTTTCTCCGGTTCTTCCTACACCTTCAATTCTACTGCTGCCGGTACCTACACCTTCATGGTGACGGTTTCTCAGGCCACTTCTGGTTGTACGGCTGCTGACACGATCACGATCAATGTGAACGAAGTCCCGGCTACTCCGGTTGTGACGGTTGACAATGCTGTTGTATGCGATGGCGGTCAGGTTACCCTGACGGTTACCAACCCGAACAGCAACGCCACCTACACTTGGATGAAGAACGGTGTTGTGGTTCTCGGTGCCAATGGTCCTGTTATCTATGATTCTCCTGTCACTGTTGATGGTGATCAGACTGGCTATGTTTACACGGTCTTCGCTGAGCTGCCGATCTCTGGCTGCACTTCTATGACCTCTGCTAACACGGTTGTGACCGTTATCCCGACTCCGGCGGTTGCTGTCTCTGTTGAGGGTAACACCACTGTCTGCGCTGGTGGTACTACCACGCTGCATGCGAATGTCACTCCTGCTAATGCCAACTACAACTATCAATGGTATAAGGACAATGTCCTGATTGAGAATGCTACTGAGGCTGACTACGTCGCTGCTGAGGTCGCTCGTGAGACTGCTTACAACTACACTGTGGTTGTCACCGCTAACCCGGGTTGCAATGTCACTTCCGCTCCTACGGCTATCACGTTTGTCGTCGACCCGATTGTTGAGGCTACTATCAGCAACAACATCTCCTGCGTCGGCGGTACCGCCACTCTCACTGCTGCTGTCGTGAACGGTGGTGTCCAGACGGATTTGAGCCTCTACACCTTCGATTGGTATTCCAACAATAATGAGTATGTTGGTTCTGGTGCTACCTATACCACTTCTGCCAATGACGGTGCTGGCAACTACACCTACTGGGTGACTGTTACCAACAACTATGGCTGTCAAGGCACTTCTCAAGTTGTCAACTACAGTGTTGTTGCTGATCCTGTCGTGACCATCGCTGTCGCTACCGGCTATCCGACCACTGTCTGTAACAACGGTGCTACGATGCTTAAGGCTAACGTCGCTGGTGGTTATGGTGAGCAATCCTATCAGTGGTTCAAGAATGGTAACCTCCTCGTTGGTGAGACCAACCAGACCTTGGCTCTCGACAACCTCCTCGTTGGTGTGAACGACGTTTACACTGTTGAGGTTATGCAAACGGGTGTTGGCTGTGGCAATGTTGCTTCCGCCGCTATCAACACGCTCGTTACGGTTGCTCCGACCTACACGGTTGACATCACTGGCTTCGGTAATGTCTGCGAGGGTGGTACTCTTACCTTGAATGCTACTGTTAACGGTGTGATCGCCGGTGACGTTCTGACCTATCAATGGTACAGAGTCTCCAACGGTTCTTCTACCGCTATCTATGGCGCCAACGCCGCTCAATACCAGACTTCTGATCTGCTCCTCGGTGATTCTTACGAGTACTATGTTGTTGTGACCAGCAACATCTCTGGATGCTCCGTTGTTTCTACCTCTGTTCCCGCCAGCGTGGTGGCTGCTCCGACAGTCGCTATCCAAGGTGCTAACACGGTTTGTGAGGGTGGTAGCCTGACCTTGAATGCCTTTGTCAACGGTGGCGTTGATGGTGGTGCTTATACCTACACTTGGAACTGGACTGGCGCTGCCAACGGTACTGCCACTACGGCTGTCCCGACCTTCGTCCCGACCCTTTCCGCCAACGACGTTGCTTCCCCGTACTACTTCACTGTTACGATCACCCGCAACGACAACACTGGTTGTACTGCTACTTCCGAGGCTCACGAGGTTAACGTCCTCGCCATCCCGACCGTCAGCGTGACTGCTGATAACAGCTACGTCTGTCAGAATGGTGTGGTGACCTTCACCGCTCATGTCTCCCCGGTTGGTGCTTACAACTATGTGTGGACGATCAACGGTCAGCAACAAGCTGTGAATGCCGCTACGATCAGCACTTCTATGCCGACCACCGGTACGATCAACGCTTCTGTTGTGGTTTCCGCCGCTAATGCAAGCTCTTCTTGCTCCGCTACGGCTACTATCGCCACCCCGGTTCAAGTTGTGGCTGTCCCGACGGTTACTCTCGCTGCTAACAACACGACAATGTGTGTCGGCGGTGTGACGACCTTGACCGCTACTGTCAATGCTAACTCCAATATTCCTGGCAACTTCAACTACGAGTGGATTGTTGACGGTACCCCGGTTGCCGGTGTGACGAACACCCTCAACCAGACCCTCACCACCGCTGGTATCCACAACTATAAGGTGAGAGTCTCTCAAGACAACAACCTCGGTTGTGCTTCTGATTGGAGCAACCAAGCTACTGTCCAAGTTGCTGAGCAACCTGTCGTCACTCTGAGCTCTGAGGATGGCCTCGCCATCTGTGAGGGCGGTTCCATCAACCTGACCGCTGTTGTGACCAACTACAACACTACGGTTAACGGTGTGACCAACAGCGCCATCTATGGCAACATGGTCTTCGACTGGACTTCCAATGGTATCAACATCCACCACAATACTTCTAACACTGCGATGAACCAGGTGACTGAGACCCTCAACACCGTTGGTAACTACACTTACCAAGTCACTGTTGATCCGGCCGGTTACAACTGTCAACCGCAGGTCTCCAACGAGTACACTGTCAGCGTTGTTGGTCAACCTTCTTGGACCGATGTCCATGTCTATAGCAACAACGGCACTGACGCTTGTCTCGGTGAGATGGTTTACCTGATGGCTGGTATCCAGGGCGGTGCTATCGACGTTGTCGGCAGCACGAGCGGACACATCCAGTGGGTTGTCACTGACTCCCTCGGCAACACTGTTGCAGTGGACGGCGGTCTCGGTGGTACTTCCTATGACATTCCGGATGCTCCTGGTACTTACATCTACACTCCGACCTTCCTCGACAACATCGGTAACGGTTGTCAGCTGAACAACAATGTTGCTCAAGTTGCCGTGACTGTCCACGAGCTCCCGACTGCTGAATTCGTCAGCGGTGATGGTACGACTCTCTGTGCCAACGATCCCAGCGCTTCTGCTGAACTGGTCATCGCCTTCACGGGTGTTGCTCCGTTCACCTACGAAGTTGTTGATAACGAAGGCAACGTGATTGCTCATGCAACCACTATGACGAATACCGCTACCATCTATGTTGCTCCTGAACATCAAACTACCTACAGAATTAACTTGATTAGTGATAACTTCTGCGAGAATCCTGCTGTTGGCGATGCTATCGCAGTCACCGTCTATGTCAATGACATTGAGTTCACCGAAACCACGTTCGCTGCTGATTGCGATGCTAACGAGGTCACGATCTACTTCAATGCCATCTCCGGTCCGATGGATAACGCTACCATCACTTATAGCAACGGTGCTACTTACACCGCCACTGAGTTGGATCAGAACTCCGCTACCTTCGCTACTCCGTCTGAGCCTGGTACCTACGATGCTACTGTCACGATCGATGGTTGTACCTATGACATTACTGTCAAGGTCCCGATGTCTGTCGCGTACAACTACACCGGTACTCTCCCGCTCATGGATCAGCGTTGGAACGATGTCGTGGTTGTCAACTGTAATCCTGAGACCAATGGTGGTCACGAGTTCGTCGGCTTCCAGTGGTATCACAATGGTGTCCTCATCCCGGGTGCCACCTTCAGCAACTACCAAGACAAGGGCGGTCTGAATGGATTCTACTCTGTTGAACTTGTTGAGCGTTTGGCTGACGGTACAATGGTTACCTACATGGCTTGTGAAATGCCGTTCGACGGTATCTCCTTCGTGAAGGTTTACCCGGTCCCGGCTCACGTCCAGCAAGAGGTCACTATCGAACTTGATTTGACATCTGAGGAACTCGAAGGCGCTGTGCTCGACATCTTCAGCGTGACTGGCGCTCATATCAGCCATGTGACTGATCTGCAGCCGATCACTAAGATCGAAGGCTTCAAGGCCCAGGGTACTTACTTCGGACGTATCTTGACAGGTACTAATGACATCAAGACTGTTAAATTCATTATCGTAAAATAGTATGTTGAAATCCGAGCTTAGCGGCTTCGGCCGCTAAGCCCTCGGTTTCACAATTACCATCGAATAAAAAAAGTATATATATTATGAAAAAGAATTTATTGTTAGTCAGTCTTATTTTCGCCATGTGTACCGCTTTTGGTCAAGAGGTACAAACAGAAAATAATCCCGCCGATACGGGAAACTATGAGACTTCCTTCTTCTGCCCTCATCACATTAACGTGCATGCGGGTGAGGCGTGGACCAACAATATTTACAGACGTGCTGGAATCAACCAATACTATTCCCATAGCACTATGTTAGATATTGATTACGCTTACTTCTTCAACGAACATTGGGGTTTGAGCATTGGTGCCGGAATTAACCGTATTGGTGCGAAAGCTTCCATCTCCAAAACCGGCGTTATTGCCGATTATGATGAAATCCACGATTTAACTTTTGACGATGTCGAGAACTACAATCCCAACTACGATCTTTATTACGACGCACACGGTTTGCGTGAGAAAGAGGTTGTGTGGGCTGTTGAGATCCCTTTGAAAGCGCATTTCGATTGGCGTTTCGATGGTCGTAACGGTATCTATGCCACTCTCGGTGTTCAGGCCTACATTCCTTTGAAGGCTTATAACAAGTACAGTGGCGAAGGTACTATCACTACCACTGGTTATGAGGAACTTTTCAATCAATGGTATATGCGTCACTATGAAGATGGCAACATCAAGATGGATAACCACTTTGCTGAAGGTTCTTATTCCGGTAAGGGTAAAAACGCTAAGATGCGCTGCTCTGCCGACCTCGTTACCGATTTCGGTGGTGTTTTCGCCCTTAGCAAGAAAGTTGATTTCTACCTCGGTATGTACTGCAAGTATGGCTTCCTTGATATCCTTCCGAAGGAAAAACATACACTTCTTGGTGCTGATGACCAGGGTGATATGCGTTTCCAGGGTACTCTTGGTTCCAATATGCTTGACGAGCTCTACGCTAACAACCAGATCAAGAAAAATCAAACCAAGTGGAATCTTCTGCAAGTTGGTGTGAAAGCCGGTTTCCACTTCAAGACCTGTATGACTCCTCAAGAAAAGTCTAAGAAGCAGATCGAGAAGGAAATTCTGGAAGAGCTCAAGAAGAAATCCAATGAGCCTATCATCATCAAACAGGATCCTCAGTACATCTACATTGTGCCTGTTTGCGACCAGCTCGAGGATGACGATGATTATCTTACCCCTGAAGATAAGAAAGATATCGCTGAAATCAGTGATGCTTTGTCCAAGACGAAGATTCTCTTCGACCTTGACAAGGATATCCCGAAGATCAGCGACTATAATGACAACATTGACAGAACTGTTGCTATTCTCAAGAAGAACAACAGCTTGAAGTTGATTGTTGAAGGTTACACTTGCGATTTGGGTACAGAGCAGCACAACCGCGACCTTGCACAAAGAAGAGCTGCTGCTGTCCGTCAGCTGTTCATCCAGAAAGGTGTGAACCCCGACCAAATCGAGACTGCTTCTTACACGGTTAATGATCCGCAAAACCGTCAGAACATTTCTGATCCTCGCCGTGAAGAGCATCGCGCCGCTATCTTTAGAATCGTCAAAAGATAATTATTACTATTCTCGTTAGAAAAGGGACTGTCCGAATGGATAGTCCCTTTTTTGGTTTAAGGTTTAAGGTTTAAGGTTTAAGGTTTAAGGTTTAAGGTTTGATTGCTGTTTGTTGCTATAGTGCTGGTTTTCAATGTGTTTCGTTACTTCGTTACAAAAAGCGTGCCACAGTGAAATATTTTTTTTCAACAATGGGTGTTTGATTAAAAAAAATCCTATATTTGCCAGCTTGTTTAAAAATCGTTATTTGAGTGCGTAAGAGTTGTGGGTTTGATTTTTAATAAGTTGATTATGAGTGGATTATGAGGGGATTGGGAGTGTCCGCGCTTCTGGAGAAAGCGACACGTTTTTGCAGAAAGTATAGAGAATTATTCGAAAAATTGATAAAAATATAAAGAGATGAAGATAGTGAATTATTTTAGAGAGACGTATGATGAGCTGGTTCACAAGACGAGCTGGCCAACCATGCAAGAACTTGGAAATAGTGTTGTGGTGGTGTCTATTGCTTCCCTTATCATCGCGTTTATCGTGTTTTTGATGGATGCCGTCTTCAACCTGGGCATGAGTGCCATGTTCCCGGCTGTCTAAGTTTCTTTATTACTGACATTATATCCAAAGTTGCTTTGTCATGGCTGAGTTAGAGCGTAAGTGGTATGTGATTAAGTCCATTACGGGTACTGAGAAGAAAGTGAAACAGAACATTGATAGTGAAGTTGCGCTTTCCAGTCTCAAGGATTCCGTATTCGAGGTGTTAATCCCCACGGAGAAGGTTTTCCACAGTACAAAGACCGGCAAGAAGGTTGTCAAGGAGCGTAACTACTTCCCGAGTTATATCTTCATTGAAGCGATTATGACTCAAGAGGTGTGCGCGAAATTGCTTGAGATTCCCGGAGTGCTGGGCTTTGTGGGATGCAAACGCAAAAGCGATCCTCCTGTGGCGCTGCGCAAAGACGAGGTCTCCCGCCTGTTGGGTAAGGTTGACGAACTCTCCACCCAGGACGAGTTCCTTCTCCAACCTTTCATTGTGGGCGAGGAAGTCAAAGTGATCGACGGACCTTTCAACACCTTCAACGGTATCATCGAAGAGATCGACACCGAAAAGAAGAAGCTGAAGATTACGGTGAAAATCTTCGGCCGTAAGACCCCGCTGGAGCTCGGTTTTATGCAGGTTGAAAAAATATAGTGTCAGAACATCGTTACAAACAAATTAAATTAACAAACAATGGCAAAAGAAGTAGCTGGCTTAATTAAGTTACAGATTAAGGGAGGTGCCGCCAATCCGTCACCGCCGGTAGGTCCCGCTTTGGGTTCCAAGGGCGTGAACATCATGGAATTCTGCAAACAGTTCAATTCCCGTACGCAGGACTTGGCTGGCAAGGTGATTCCGGTGATTATCACGGTTTACAAGGACAAATCTTTTGATTTTGTTACCAAAACGCCGCCGGTAGCCGTACAGGTTATGGAGGCCGCCAAACTTCAGAAGGGATCAGGTGAGCCCAACCGTACCAAGGTGGGCACCATCACTTGGGACCAGGTGCGCAGCATTGCCGAGATCAAACTGAAAGACTTGAACTGTTTCACAATCGAGTCCGCCATGTCCATGGTCGCCGGTACTGCCCGTAGCATGGGTGTCAACGTGAAGGGAGGCCAGAATCCTTTCGAACAAAATTAATTAACAAGTAAAAATCAAACAAATGGCTAAGATATCAAAAAAACGCAAAGAAGCTTTTGCTAAATTTGATAAGAGCAAACAGTACGCTCTGCCCGAGGCTATCCAAGTGGTGAAGAACCTTACCTACACCAAGTTTGATGCGTCTTTCGACATTGACGTCCGCCTGGGCGTCGATCCCCGTAAGGCCAATCAGATGGTGCGTGGTATCGTGACGCTCCCTCATGGTACCGGTAAAGAGGTCCGCGTGCTGGTGCTCTGCACTCCCGACAAGGAGGAAGAGGCAAAGGCTGCAGGCGCTGATTTCGTGGGCTTGGAGGAATATGTCGATAAGATCAAGGGCGGCTGGACGGATGTTGATGTCATCATCACCATGCCGAGCGTGATGCCGAAAATCGGTGCCCTGGGTAGAATCCTCGGTCCCCGCGGCTTGATGCCCAACCCGAAATCCGGCACCGTGACGATGGAAATCGGCAAGGCCGTTTCCGAAGTCAAAGCCGGTAAGATCGACTTCAAGGTCGACAAGTATGGTATCATCCACACGTCAATCGGTAAGAACCGCTTCTCTGTGGAGCAACTGACGGACAACGCCCGCGAGATGCTCTCCACGGTGATCAAACTCAAACCGACCAGCGCGAAGGGTACTTACATCAAGAGCATTTTCCTCTCCACTACTATGAGCCCCGGCGTGGAGGTTGATCCTAAATCCGTCACATTCTAAAAAGATTAGTTAGTATGAACAAAGAACAAAAAAGTCAGATTATTGAAGAGATTTCCCAGGACTTGGCTAACTATTCTCACGTGTATGTGACCGACATCTCGGGATTCACAGTTAGCACAGTCAACCAGTTGCGCAAAGTGTGTTTCGGCAAGGATGTGAAGCTGAAAGTGGTGAAGAACACCCTTCTGAAGCGCGCCATGGAACAGTCGGATAAGGACTATTCAGAACTCTATGAGACCCTGAACGGACCGACGGCTATCATGCTGTGCAACACGGGCAACGTGCCCGCTAAATTGATCAAGGACTTCAGGGCCAAAAATGCGAAGCCCCTCATCAAGGCCGCCTTCATCGAAGAGGCTGTCTATATTGGCGACGACCAACTTGAGGCGCTCTGCAACATCAAGTCCCGCGAGGAATTGATCGGCGACATCGTGGCATTGCTGCAATCACCCGCCAAGCAGGTTATCTCTGCTTTGCAGTCGGGCGGCGGCAAACTGGCCGGTATCGTCAAAACGCTTTCGGAAAGAGAGTAAAAACAACAAACAAACAATTCAAACAAGTAAAAACAATTAAAAAAATAAAATTATGGCAGATTTGAAAGCATTTGCAGAACAATTAGTGAACTTGACCGTTAAGGAAGTTAACGAGTTAGCTCAAATTTTGAAAGACGAATACGGTATCGAACCCGCCGCCGCCGCAGTCGCCGTGGCCGCTGGTCCCGCCGCTGGTGGCGCTGCCGCCGCGGAAGAGAAAACCGAGTTCGACGTCATCCTGAAAGCCGCCGGCGGCCAGAAGCTGCAGGTTGTGAAACTGGTGAAGGATCTCACCAGCCTTGGCCTGAAGGAAGCTAAGGAACTCGTTGACGGTGCCCCCAAGGCCGTCAAGGAAGGCATCTCCAAAGAGGAGGCCGAGTCCCTCAAGAAATCTCTTGAAGAGGCCGGTGCCGAGGTTGAGATTAAATAGTTTCACCCTAAACCCCAAGCAAAAGAACAACGCTTCCACCACGCGTGGAAGCCTTGTTCTTATTGCTTTTTTATAATACCTGCTGATTGGTATTTTGCTAATGCGCTAATAATCAGTAATTTCGTCAAAATTAAAACAAACAGCCTTGTCAACTACAACAAACAACAGAATTAGTTTCGCGACCACGAGACCCGTCGATTTCCCGGACTTCCTGGATATCCAGCTCAAATCTTTCCAGGAGTTCTTCCAGATAGACACGGACCCCGAATCGCGCAAGAATGAGGGCTTGTATCGGGCTTTCGCCGAGAATTTCCCGATTACCGACGCAAGAAACTGCTTCGTCCTGGAGTTCATGGACTATTACATCGATTTTCCGCGCTACTCGATGGACGAATGCCTCGAAAGAGGATTGACATACAGTGTTCCACTGAAAGCCAAGTTGCAGCTGAAATGCAACGACGAGGAGCACGAGGGCTTCGAAGAAGCTCGCGTGCAGGAGGTCTACCTGGGTATGATCCCCTACATGACCCCGAGCGGCACGTTCATCATCAACGGCGCGGAACGCGTCGTGGTGTCCCAACTGCACCGCTCACCGGGCGTGTTCTTCGGATTCTCGTACCACTCCAACGGTACGCCGCTCTACTCCGCCCGCATCATCCCCTTCAAGGGCTCGTGGATGGAGTTCACCACCGACATCAACAACGTGCTGTACGCCTACATCGACCGTAAGAAAAAACTTCCGGTCACCACGCTGCTGCGCGCTATCGGCTATGAGACCGATAAGGACATCCTCAGCATCTTCGACATTGCCGAGGAAGTTAAGGCCTCCAAAGCCAACCTCAAAAAGTATGTCGGTCAGAAACTGGCGGCCGCCGTCACCAAGACGTGGTACGAGGACTTTGTAGATGACGAGACCGGTGAGGTGGTCAACATCGAGCGTACTGAGGTGCTCATCGATCGTGAGACTATCTTCGAGAAAGATCACATCAACATGGTGGCCGACGCCAACATCAAGACCGTCCTCTTCCACAAGCAGGACGAGAAACAGGTCGACTACTCCGTGATCTTCAACACGTTGCAGAAAGACCCCACCAACTCGGGCAAACAAGCTATCGAGTACATCTACATGCAGCTCAAGAGCACGCAGGCTCCCGACGAGGAGACCGCCCGCGCCACCCTCGACAAGCTGTTCTTCTCCGAGAAACGTTACGACCTCGGAGAGGTGGGCCGCTACCGCATCAACAAAAAATTGAACCTTGACATCCCGATGGAAACCGGCGTGTTGACGAATGAGGACATCATCTCCATCATTCGCTACCTGGTCGAGCTCATCAATTCCAAAACGGAGGTGGACGATATCGACCACTTGAGCAACCGTCGTGTCCGTACCGTCGGCGAACAATTATACAACCAGTTCAGCCTTGGCCTGAACCGCATGGCCCGCACCATCCGTGAGAAGATGAACGTGCGTGACCACGAGTCCTTCTATCCGCAGGACCTCATCAATGCCAAGACCCTCTCGTCCGTGGTGAATTCGTTCTTCGGCACCAACCAGCTGTCACAGTTCATGGACCAGACCAACCCGCTGTCCGAAATCACGCACAAGCGCAGAATCTCGGCCTTGGGTCCTGGCGGTCTGTCTCGTGAGCGTGCCGGCTTCGAGGTCCGTGACGTCCACTACACACACTACGGCCGTTTGTGTACTATCGAAACCCCTGAAGGACCGAACATCGGTCTGATCTCCTCCCTCTGCGTTTTCGCCCGCATCAACGAGCTCGGCTTCATCGAGACGCCGTATCGTCGGGTGGACAACGGCCGGGTGCGCTTCGACGAGGAGCCCATCTTCCTGACCGCCGAGGAGGAGGATAACAAACGTATCGCCCAGGCCAACACGCCGATGGACGAGAACGGCCTGCTGGGCGAGAAAGTGAAAGCCCGCCGTCTGGCCGACTACCCGATTCTGCCGCGCGAGGAGATCGACTTGATCGACATCGCGCCGAACCAGATCGCCTCCATCGCCGCCTCCCTGATTCCGTTCCTCGAGAACGACGACGCTAACCGTGCGTTGATGGGATCCAACATGATGAGGCAGGCCGTGCCGTTGCTTCGTCCCGAAGCCCCCATCGTGGGCACGGGTCTTGAGCACCGCGTGGCCGTTGACTCCCGCGTCGTGCTGCTCGCCGAGGGCACTGGTGTGGTGAAGTCCGTTGACGCCCAACATATCGAGATTGCCTACGAACGCACCGACACCGAGAATCTCATCAGCTTCGACTCCAACGTGAAGAACTATCAGCTGCTGAAGTTCCGCCGCACGAACCAAAACTCCTGCTTCAACCAACGTCCTATCGTCGTGAAGGGGCAGAAGGTGAAGAAAGGCGACGTGCTGACCGAAGGCTACGCTACCGAGAACGGCGAACTCGCCCTCGGACGCAACCTGATGGTGGCTTTCATGCCTTGGAAGGGCTACAACTTCGAGGATGCTGTCGTGATTTCCGAAAAGGCAGTCACCGACGACTTGTATACATCTATCCATATCGAATCCTTCACCCTCGAGGTGCGCGACACCAAGCGCGGCCAGGAGGTGCTGACCAACGATATCCCGAATGTCTCCACCGAGACGACCAAGGACCTGAACGAGGACGGTTTGATCCGCGTGGGTGCCGAGGTCAAGGAGGGCGACATCCTCATCGGTAAGATCACGCCGAAGGGCGAGTCCTATCCGACTCCTGAGGAGAAACTGCTCCGTGCCATCTTCGGTGACAAGGCCGGCGACGTGAAGGACGCCTCCCTCAAGGCGCCTCCAGCCATGCGCGGCGTGGTCATCGGCGCGAAATCCATGTCCCGCCTTATCAAAGACCGCAAGTCCAAGGCGAAAGACAAGGACATCGAGGAAGAAATCAAGGCGAAATATCAGGGCGAGCTCGACAGCCTGAAGGAAGTCCTGGTGGGCAAGCTTTACAAGGTGCTGGAAGGCAAGGTCGCGCACGTGATTTGCGCCGACACCAAAGAGCCTATCGTCCAAAAGGGTTCCAAGTTCTCCCAGAAGTTGCTGAACACGATCGACTACAAGAATGTCTCTGTGTCGAAGTGGACGAACGACACCCGTGTGAACGGTATGGTCGCCCAGATTATCCGCAACTACCTGGTGAAGGTCCGCGATGTCGAGTCGCGCCGCACGCGTGAGATTTTCGACGCCACCATCGGCACCGAGCTGCCGTCCGGTATCGTGCAAATGGCCAAGGTCTATGTCGCCAACAAGCGCAAACTGCGTGTGGGTGACAAGATGGCCGGTCGTCACGGTAACAAGGGTTGCGTGGCCAAGATCGTGCGCCAGGAGGACCTCCCGTTCCTCGCCGACGGCCGTCCCGTCGATGTGGTGCTGAACCCGCTGGGCGTGCCTTCCCGTATGAACCTCGGTCAGATCTACGAAACGATTCTGGCTTGGGCGGGCAAGAACACCGGCGTGAAGTACGCCACCCCGATTTTCGACGGTGCCTCTCTCGACCAGATCAACGAGATCCTGCGTAACGCCGGACTGCCCGAGAACGGCAGCACCCAGCTTTACGACGGCGAGACCGGCGAGCCCTTCCACCAGAAGGCGACCGTGGGTTACATCTACTACCTCAAGCTGCACCACATGGTCGATGACAAGATGCACGCCCGTTCCATCGGACCGTACTCCCTCATCACCCAGCAGCCTCTCGGCGGTAAAGCCCAGTTCGGTGGCCAGCGTTTCGGTGAGATGGAGGTGTGGGCCATCGAGGCCTACGGCGCTTCCAACGTGCTGCAAGAAATCCTGACCGTGAAGTCCGACGACGTGGTCGGCAGAGCCAAGGCTTACGAGGCCATCGTGAAGGGTGACAACATGCCGGTGTCCGGCATCCCCGAGTCCTTCAACGTGTTGGTCAACGAGTTGCGCGGCCTGTGCTTGGATATTAAGTTTGAATAAGAATTAAACAGCTGAAAGAAATGGCTCTCAGAAAAGATAACAATACCCGCAAGGAGTTTCATAAAATAACCATCAGTCTGGCATCGCCCGAGACGATTCTGGAGCAGTCGCACGGCGAAGTGCTCAAGCCGGAGACCATCAACTACCGGACGTTGAAGCCTGAACGCGACGGCCTGTTCTGCGAGAAGATCTTCGGACCGATGAAGGACTGGGAGTGCCACTGCGGCAAGTACAAGAGAATCCGTTACAAAGGCGTCATCTGCGACCGCTGCGGCGTGGAAGTCACCGAGCGCAAAGTGCGTCGTGAGCGTATGGGCCACATCCAACTGGTGGTGCCCGTTGCCCACATCTGGTTCTTCAAGTCGCTGCCCAACAAGATCGGCGCTCTGCTCGGACTGGCCACCAAAGAGGTGGAAGCCGTGGTCTATTATGAGAAATTCATCGTGATCCAAGGCGGCATCCTCGAGAGTGACGAGATCAAGAAGGGCAAGCTGCTGAACGAGGAGGAGTATTTCGAATTGGTCGAGAAACTGCCGGCCGACAACCGTCTGCTGGAAGACAGCGACCCCAACAAGTTCATCGCCAAGATGGGCGCCGAGGCTCTCTATGACCTGCTCTGCAAAGTCGACCTCGATGCCGAGTCCTACGAGTTGCGTGACCGCGCCAACCGTGAGACTTCCCAGCAGCGTAAGAAAGACCTGCTGAAACGTCTGCACGTCTTCGAGGCGTTCCGCGACAGCCGCAAACGCGCCGACAACCGTCCCGAGCGCATGATCGTGAAGACCGTGCCCGTGATTCCGCCGGAGCTCCGCCCGTTGGTCCCGCTGGATGGCGGCCGTTTCGCCACCTCCGACCTCAACGACCTCTACCGCCGCGTGATTATCCGTAACAACCGTCTGAAACGGCTGATGGAAATCAAGGCCCCTGATGTCATCATGCGCAACGAAAAGCGTATGCTGCAGGAAGCTGTGGACTCCCTGTTCGACAACTCCAAGAAGTCCAGCTCTGTGCGGACCGACTCCAACCGCGCGTTGAAGTCCCTCTCCGACAGCTTGAAGGGTAAGCAAGGCCGCTTCCGTCAGAACCTGCTCGGTAAGCGTGTTGACTACTCTGGCCGTTCCGTCATCGTCGTCGGTCCCGACTTGCACTTGAACGAGTGCGGTCTGCCGAAAGATATGGCTGCCGAACTGTTCAAACCGTTCGTCATCCGCAAGATCCTCGAAAGAGGCATCGTGAAGACGGTGAAATCCGCCAAGAAGATCGTCGACCGCAAGGATCCGGTGGTGTGGGAGATCCTGGAAAACATCCTGAAGGGTCACCCCGTCCTGCTGAACCGTGCTCCTACGCTGCACCGTCTGGGTATCCAGGCGTTCCAGCCGCGTTTGGTCGAAGGCAAGGCCATCCGTCTGCACCCGTTGTGCTGTACGGCTTTCAACGCCGACTTCGACGGTGACCAGATGGCTGTGCACGTCCCGCTGGGCAATGCCGCCATCATGGAGGCCCAAATGCTGATGATGGCCTCTCACAACATCCTCAACCCGGCCAACGGTGCACCTGTCACCGTCCCGTCTCAGGACATGGTCCTTGGTCTGTACTACATCACCAAGGAGCTGCCCTCCACGCCCGACCACAAGGTTCCCGGCGAAGGCGGCATCTTCTACGGCCCCGAAGAGGTGATGATTGCCTATAACGAGAAGAAAATACATCTGAATGCCAAAATCAAATGCCGCGTCGATATTGACGGGCAGGGTACCCAAAAGATCGTCGACACGACCGTGGGCCGCGTGATGTTCAACCAAGTGGTGCCGAAAGATTACGGCTACATCAATATGTTGCTGACCAAGAAAGCGTTGCGTGACATCATCGGCGACGTGCTCATCAAGTGCGGCAACAAGTCTTGTACACAATTCCTCGACGACATCATGAGCCTCGGTTACCGTATGGCTTACGAGGGCGGTATGTCGTTCAACCTGGGCGACGTTATCGTGCCTTCCGCGAAGCCGCAGCTGATTGCGGAAGCCAATGCGCAGGTTGATGAAATCACCATGAACTACAACATGGGCTTCATCACCAATACCGAGCGTTACAACCAGGTGATTGACGTCTGGTCGCAGTGCAACGCGCGCCTCTCCAAGATCCTGATGAAGGAGATTGAGGAGGATCGCCAGGGCTTCAACCCGGTGCACATGATGCGCGACTCCGGTGCTCGTGGTTCTGCTGAGCAGATCCGTCAGCTGTCCGGTATGCGTGGTCTGATGGCCAAGCCCAGTAAAGCGGGCTCATCCGGCGGCGAGATTATCGAGAACCCCATTCTGTCGAACTTCAAGGAAGGTCTGTCGGTGCAGGAGTACTTCATCTCCACGCACGGTGCCCGTAAGGGTCTGGCCGATACCGCTCTGAAGACCGCTGACGCTGGTTACCTGACCCGTCGTCTGGTCGATGTTTCCCACGACGTCATTATCAACGAAGTGGACTGCGGAACGCTGCGCGGCATGACCGTCAGCGCGCTGAAGAACAACGAGGAAGTGGTGGAGACGCTCTACGACCGTCTGCTGGGCCGTGTGACCCTGCACGATGTCTATCATCCCCAAACCGGCGAGCTGATTATCAAAGCCGGTGAGGAACTGACGGAGAAGTATTGCCAAATCATCGAGGATTCGCCCATCGAGGAGGTGGAAATCCGTTCCGTCCCGACTTGCGAGTCGAAACACGGTATCTGCCAGAAATGCTACGGCCGTAACTTGGCCACCGGCAAGATGGTGCAGATCGGCGAGGCCGTCGGCGTGATTGCCGCCCAGTCCATCGGTGAGCCTGGTACTCAGCTGACCCTGCGTACGTTCCACGTCGGTGGTGTGGCCGGTAACGTGGCCGCCAACAGCAGCATCATCGCCACCTACGACGGTGTGCTGAGCATCGACGAGCTCCGCGCTCTGGAGAAAACCGACGATACCGGTAAGTTCTACTACAAGGTGATCGGTCGTACCGCTGAAATCAAGATCATCGACGTGAAGACCGGCGTGGCCCTCTCATCCGCTAACGTGCCTTACGGTTCGAACCTCTATTTCAAGCATGGCGATACCATCAAGAAGGGCGACCTGATCGCCGATTGGGATCCGTTCAACGCCGTGATTCTGTCCGACGTGGCCGGTAGAGTGCAGTTCAACGACATCATCGAGGGCGTGACCTACCGTGTGGAGACCGACGAGCAGACCAACATCCACGACAAGGTGATCATCGAGAGCCGTCTCAAGACGAAGAACCCGAGCCTCAACATTGTGGACGAGGACGGCGACATCATCAAGAGCTTCGACGTTCCCGTGGGTGCCCGTCTGGCCGTGGAAGAGGGTCAGGTCATCGATTCCGGTGAAATCCTGGTCAAGATTCTGCGTTCCTTCGGTAAGTCCGGCGATATCACGGGCGGTCTGCCGCGCGTGACCGAGCTGTTCGAGGCTCGTAACCCCAGCGATCCCGCCGTGGTCTCCGAAATCGATGGTGTGGTCTCCTTCGAGAAGAAGCTGAAACGCGGTAACCGTGTGGTGAAAATCACCCCGCGTGTCGATTCCGGCGAAGGTGCCAAGACCTATCTCATCCCGACGTCCAAACAGATTTTGGCTCAGGAGAACGACTTCGTGAAAGCCGGTACGCCGCTGTCCGAAGGCTCCCTGACCCCTGTGGACATCCTGAACATCAAGGGTGCGCAGAAGGTGCAAGAGTACATCATCAACGAAATCCAGGAGGTGTATCGTCTGCAAGGTGTGAAGATCAACGACAAGCACTTTGAGGTCATTGTCCGCCAGATGATGCGCAAGATGGAAATCGAGGATCCGGGCGACACCAAGTTCCTGCAGGGCGAACTCATCAACAAGATCGACTTCCAGGAGGAGAACGACCAGATCTGGGACAAGAAAGTTGTGGAAGACGCCGGCGATTCCGATACGGTGCGCAAGGGCCAGATCATCTCGGCCAAGAAGCTCCGCGACGTGAACTCGTTGCTCAAACGTAAGGATATGCGCTTAGTGGTGACCCGCGACGCGCGTCCTGCCACCGGTAAACCGATTCTGCAAGGTATCACCCGCGCCTCTCTGCAGACCCACAGCTTCATTTCCGCCGCATCCTTCCAGGAGACGACGAAGGTGCTGACCGAGGCCGCCATCAATGCCAAATCTGACAGCCTGATCGGTATGAAGGAGAACGTCATTGTCGGCCAAAAGATCCCGGCAGGTACGGGTATCCGCGCCTACCAGAACATCGAGGTCGGTTCCAAGGAAGAGTACGAATCACTGATGGCTTCGAAGGAGGAGGACTAACAATTAGTAATTAGTAACTGGTAATTAGTAACTTGAAAATGGCTGAAAATAATAAAAACGAACAAAAAATGGATTTGAGTATCAGTGAGGAAGTTGCCCAGGGCGTATATTCGAACTTGGCCATTCTTTCCCATTCTGAGAACGAATTCTTCGTGGATTTCGCCTCCATGTCGCCGGGCATTCCAAAGGCCATTGTGCGCTCTCGCGTGATTATGACCCCCGTGAACGCCAAGCGTTTGCTTCGGGCATTGCAGGAGAATGTCTCCAAATACGAGGAGCAATTCGGAGTAATCCAGGACCGTCCGAACCAGATGCCTCCGTTTATGAGCGGCGGCGGTCTGGCATAAACAGACTACGTTCAAGCTTTTTTATAAATTTTGCAACGGTCGGGGGAGTTTCTCCCGGCCGTTTTCATTGTTAGCCAATCGCAAAAAAAATGTACTTTTGCAGACTCAAAACCAAGACGATATGTACACCGCAAAATCCGCCGCGGCGCAAGGCGGCAAAAACCATAAATCTTTCGGAGAATCCTTCCCGAGATGGGCAAAGATCTTCTGGAAAGTCTACTTCATCCTCTTCGGGCTGGTGTGCCTGATGTTCCTGCTCATCTCCCTGGGCTGGATGGGCTACATGCCCTCGTTTGCGGAGTTGGAGAACCCTGACTCCAACTTGGCCACGGAGGTCATCTCTTCCGATGGTCAGCTCCTCGGCACCTACTACCGCGAGAACCGCTCCAACTGCAAGTACGCGGATCTCTCCGACGAACTCAAAGACGCGCTAATCGCCACCGAAGATTCCCGCTTCTACAACCACTCCGGCGTCGATGTCAAGGCGCTTTTCCGTGTGGCGGTCGGTGTGGCTACCTTCCACCGCAAGGGCGGCGGCAGTACCATCACGCAGCAGTTGGCCAAGAACCTTTTCCCCCGCGACCCCAACGCCGGCAAAATCAAGATCGTGTTCACGAAGTTCAAAGAGTGGGTCGTCGCCACCAAGCTCGAACGCGCCTATTCGAAGGATGAGATCCTCGCTATGTACTTCAACACTGTCGATTTCGGCAACAATGCCGTCGGTATCAAGAGCGCGGCCCGCACCTACTTTGACAAGGAACCCGCCGACATCAACACCGAGGAGGCCGCCCTGCTCGTCGGCATGCTGAAGGCCCCCTCCAAGTACAGCCCCCGCCGTCATCCGCAGGCCTCCCTCGACCGCCGCAACACGGTTCTGGGACAGATGAAGAAGTACGGCTATCTCACCGACAGTCAGTTCGACTCCATCAAGCAGATCCCGATCGACATGAGCCATTTCAAGTCGCAAGCCCACACCGCCGGCATCGCGACCTACTTCCGCGAATACCTGCGCCTTGTGCTCAAGGACTGGTGCGACAAGAACCCCAAGAGCGACGGCTCCCGTTACGACCTCTATTGCGACGGTCTGAAGATCTACACCACCATCGACTCCCGTATGCAGAAACACGCGGAAGATGCCGTTAAAGAGCATGTCTGCGACTATCTGCAGCCATTGTTCTTCAACCACATAAAAGGGGCTAAAAACGCGCCTTTCGTGAATCTGAGCGACGAGCAGACCCACAACATCTTGTGGCGTGCCGTGAAGCAGAGCGAACGCTATGAGCAGATGAAGGACGCCGGCAAGTCCGACGCCGAAATCGAGGCGGCCTTCAACAAGAAGGTGAACATGACGGTGTACAACTACAAGGGCATGATCGACACGGTGATGACCCCGATGGACTCCATCCGCTACTACAAGTCGTTCCTGCAGTGCGGACTGATGTGCGTGGAGGCCGCGACGGGGCACGTGAAGGCCTACGTGGGCGGTACCAACTATG
>Ga0247610_10001608_pt1 | contig 27730 bp, 29 predicted proteins | sample 174DNAGHGhighgp2_FD_193483 | JGI IMG/M metagenome (GOLD analysis project Ga0247610, IMG submission 193483) | Sheep rumen microbial communities from Palmerston North, Manawatu-Wanganui, New Zealand - 1742 DNA GHGhigh gp2 | ecosystem: Host-associated > Mammals > Digestive system > Stomach > Rumen...
TTATTATAATAATGTATATGTAGGCTTCTCGCCCTACCGTCGTCTTTCGAACATCGTCGAGAACTTCGTCTTCGACAATCAGAGCGCCTACCTCACCACCAAGGCCTACGCCACCGAGACCTATCCTATCTCTACCGACGAGGAGCGCGATGCCTTCCGTCAGCATCTGAAGGAGAATGGTGGCGTTGTCTTCGACCAGTATGGCAACATCGTGGGTTCGTTTGGTGCCGAGCAGGAGAAGCACGACGGCGGTTGGATGTTCGATGCATCGATCGGCAAGTCGCTTCGCTTCAAGAACCGTTCGACGATGAGCATCAACCTGCAGTTGCAGAACATCAGCAACAACACCGACCTGCGTACCGGTGGCTACGAGCAGAACCGCGACGACAACTACTACACCCTCAGTTCCGACCCGAAGATAGGCAAGCAGAAGACCTATCTCTTCTCGAAGAACCCCAAATATTACTATGCCAACGCATTCAACTTCTACTTGAATGTAAGCTACCGATTCTAAAAAATGCATACGACTATGAAACAGTATCTTTCAATCCTTTCGGCAGGTCTGCTGGCAGCCTTTGCGCTCTGTGCCTGCACGGGAGACGTGGATGACCCGAACGTCTGGGCATTGTCTGCAGAATCGGTCGGCGTCACGGCTCCCAGCGGAAGCCTGCCCGATGTCAACACCACGATCTACGCCCTGAAGGAGCAGTATTCGAGCTACTTCGTCAACAACAACACGTGGACGCAGATCAAGAAGGACGTCGTCTTCGAAGGCGTGGTTTGTGCCAACGATGAGGGCGGCAACCTCTACCAGACCATCATGCTGCGCGACATCGACGAGACAGCAGGAACCGATGCCTCGATCATCCTCGCCATCAAGAACTCGTGCCTCTATCCCTACTTCAAGATGGGACAGCGTGTGCGTGTCAACCTCAAGGGTCTCTACCTGGGCAACTACAGCTACATGCCCCGCATCGGTCAGCCCTACTGGACCAGTGTCATCACCACAGGCAGTTCGACGGGCAACTACCGCCTGGGTCCCATCCTCTTCGAACTGTTGCGTACCAACGTCGAGCTCATCGGCCAGCCCGATCCCAAGGCTCCCGAGCTGACACCCATCGACTACACCGACGAGGAGGGCGAACGCTGGTTGTGCAACACCAATCACATGAACTATCGCTACTGCCCGCAGTTGTGCACCGTTCGCGGATACATCAAGGAGATGTACAAGGCCAACGCCAACATCGCCGAGAGTGGTCTCTTCCTCGAAGGCAAGGAGCCTCTGCCCAAGATCTTCGCACCCGAGGTGCTTGAGGACCAGGGCTACGGCGTCGATCGCACCCTGATGTTCATTCATCAGACGGGCAAGTGGATGACCATCCGAACCTCCACGCAGAACGACATCGCCTTCATGCGCCTGCCTGCCGACACCTGCACCTACACCGGTGTGATGTCCTACTACTCAGGCTGGCAGATGAATCTGCGCTACACCACCGATTTGAAGCATCAGTAACAAGAATATTAAAACATACGCTATATGAAAAAGTTTTCAATCCTGATTGCCGCACTCCTTGGACTGACGCTCACTGCCTGCGAGGACGTTCCGGCACCCTACGAGGTCATCTTCAATGACGATACGCAACCTGACTTCGAAGGCGCGATTCTTCCCTACACCAGTGCCAACCTGAGTGCAGGATTCGAGATCTATACCCCCAGCGACTACCCGTCGATTGCCGGCTGGAGCACAGGCTCAAGCTATGTGCAGATCACAGGTTATGTCGATGCCGATGGCGATGGTGAAAAAGAGTACAACCTCACCCAGTCGTGGCTCATCAGCCCAGCACTCTACATGAGCACCAATGAAGGCCTTGTCCTCAACTTTGACTATACCATTGAGTATGCAAGTAGTATGACATCAGCTGAGTTGGCAGCCAATCACAAAGTGTTTGTCAGCAAAGACTACACAGGCGACGTAGCTCTCGCCACGTGGGAGGAGCTGCCCTTCAAGCCCAAAGCATCTCCCTACAGTGTTAGATGGACTCTTTACCCAAGTGGAGACATCGCAATACCCGAATCCTACAACAATTGCGACAACGTCCACGTGGCCTTCTATTACCAGGTCACCGACCTCAAGAAGGTCAGCACCTGGGAGCTCAAGAACCTGATGATCTATGCCGGTATCCCCGAAGAGACTCCCGACGAGCCTGTCGATACGGGTGAGACCAAGGAAATGCCATGGACCAGTGCCAGCCTCAATGACTTCAAGGCTGTCACCGTGAAGGGTATCGACTGGAGCCTCGGCAGCACCTACGCCAAGGCATCGGGCTACGTCAACAGCTCTTACACCGAGACCGACGCATGGCTCGTTTCTCCTGCCATCAACACCAAGACCAGCTCCGGCGTTGTCATCGACGTGCAGCACGTCATCCGCTACACCAACAGCGCAGCCGACCTCGCCAACCACACCATGTGGGCATCGACCGACTACGATGGCGATGTTTCGAAGGCTACCTGGACCAAGCTCAACTACAAGCCCGAAGCAAGTCCAACCAACACGTGGGACTTCTATCCTGCCAAGACCGTAGGCCTGCCCGAAGCCCTGCTCAACAAGGATAAGGTATATATCGCCTATCGCTACCAGTGCACCAGCGAAAGGGCTTCGACCTGGGAACTCAAGGAATTCTCCATCAAGGAGGGTACTGCTCCCATCGACGACGATCCGCAGCCTGGCACTCCCGCCGAAGAGATTACCATCGGCGAGTTCCTCTCGAAGGCCGATCCCAACACCACCTATCGCCTGACGGGTACGGTGAAGAACATCTCCAACACGCTCTATGGTAACTTCGACCTCGTCGATGAGACAGGCAGCGTCTATATCTACGGCCTGCTCGACAAGGATGGAAATGCCCAGAAGTTCGAGAGCATCGGCATCAAGGAAGGCGATACGGTAACCCTCGAAGGCAAGTACAAGGATTACAACGGAAAGGCCGAGATTGCCAATGCCCAGTACATCAGCCACGTCAGCAGCGGTGACGGCCCTGGCCCATCTACTCCTGCCGAGCAGATCACCATTGCCGAGTTCCTCTCGAAGGCCGATCCCAACACCACCTACCGCTTGACAGGTAAGGTCAGCAACATAACCAACACGCAGTATGGCAACTTCGACCTCGTCGATGCCACAGGCAGCATCTACATCTATGGCCTGCTCGATAAGGATGGCAACGCTAAGAACTTCGAGAGCCTCGGCATCAAGGAGGGCGACGAGATCACCGTCGAAGGCAGGTACACCACCTACAATGACAGTCCGCAGATCAAGAACGCCCAGTACATCAGCGGCGGCTCGGGTGGCGATGTGCCTGGTCCGGGTACAGTCGAGCAGATCACCATTGCCGACTTCCTCTCGAAGGCCGATCCCAACACCACCTATCGTCTCGCGGGTAAGGTGAGCAACATCACCAACACGCAGTACGGCAACTTCGACCTCGTTGACGCCACAGGCAGCATCTACATCTATGGCCTGCTCGACAAGGACGGCAACGCCAAGAACTTCGAGAGCCTCGGCATCAAGGAGGGCGATGAGATCACCGTCGAAGGCAAGTACAACGAATACAACGGCAACCCGCAGATCAAGAACGCCCAGTACATCAGCGGTGGCTCTGGTTCGGGTGGAGGTGACGATCCTGGCACCGTTCCTTCAGGCGAATACATCACCCTCAGCTTCACCGACAATGTGTTCGGCATCGACACCGAGAAGCAGACCGCAGCCAAGACCTACACCTACGAGGGCTACAGCATCACCCTCACGCCAGCAGGCGAGGGCAACAGCTTCTACTACAACAGCAAGGACAAGTACGTCATCCTCGGCAAGCAGGACGCCACCCTCGAGTTCAACGGCTTCGACTTCGCAGTCAGTGCCATCGAAATCACCGGTCGTGAAGCAGCTTCGGCATCCATTGTCCAGAACTTCTTCGTGGGCGAAACCGCCGTCAGCACCCAGACCACAGGCGCCAAGGGCACCAATGTCTATAACATCGCCAGCGACTACCAGGCTGCAGGTACCCACTACACCCTCAAGATCCTCTCTAATCACAACACCCAGATTACCGAGGTCAAGGTCTATAAGGCCCAGTAATTCTCTTTCCACCATTGTCACGAATTATCGAATTATCGACTTGGTTTATTCAAAGATTTTATTCAAAGTTCAATCCATTTCAATTCTCTAATTCGCTAATTCTTGATATAAAAATCTCGAATTATGAGTACTTATAATAAGTTTGCTAAATACTTGACGATGATGGCTGTGATGCTCGCAGCCACCACCGCCTGTGAGGATGTCGATGACGATGGCGATATCTTCAGCGTGCAGCCCGACGGACAGGCCATCGACCCCGATGCACCGGGTGTCGATGAGGTGTCGTCCATCCCGCTCACCTGCTATACCGCACGCCTTGAGACGCCTGCCTTGAAGGATGGCATCTTCATCGAGCACAGCACCTTCGAGCGCGACGATTCGCTGGTCAACTTTATGCTGGAGTACAGTCCCGAGCACTTCCTGCCGCGCTGGGTTGCCTTCCGTTTCGACGCTCGCAATCGTGCCCTTACGGCCAACCGCAGGAGCTACGATGCCAAACCGCAGTACCCCGCCGATCCCGATTTGGGCAGCAAGGGCCTGCCCAGCGATGCGCCGTTCAACGGCTTCCAGCACGGTCACCTCTGCGCCAGCAACGACCGACGCAACAGTCGTGAGGCCAACGACCAGACGTTCTATATGTCGAATATGATGCCGCAGTCGAGCAATTTCAACGGCACGCAATGGGTCTATTTCGAGAGTTTCGTCCAGACCAAGGGCCGCTCCGAGGCGTTTGCCGATACGCTCTACGTCGTCAAGGGTGGAACGCTCGACGATGTGCGTCAGAACATCTCCGTGGCTGGCCACGTCGTTCCCGTGCCACGCTACTATTGGATGGCACTCCTTCGCGTCAAGGGCTCCAACTATTCGGCACTGGGCTTCTGGGTGGAGCATCGCGACAACTATACCGAAATCCCTGCCACCGAGATCAATCCGATGATCCTCGAGCATAGCATCACCATCGACCAGCTCGAGACACTCACGGGCATCAACTTCTTCCCCAATCTGCCCGACGACGTCGAGCGCACTGTCGAGGCAAGCTTCTCGGCAGCTGCCTGGGGCCTCTGATGCGCCAATTGTGTCATCTGCATAGCAGAAACCATCCGTTTAGCGATTTTATTTGCCTTGTGCGATGACGATTTTTAAACTTATTGCGGAAAATTCAGCCTAAAAGTTGAATTTTCCGCTTTTTTATTTTCGACAAAAGAAAAAAATACATATCTTTGCCCCAAACGTAAACTTTAAAAAACAAATACAACATGAGGAAATTTCTACTTACTTTAGCAGCTGTCGCCTTGACTGCCTTTGCAGCAAAGGCCGACCGCACCATTACACTTGATTTCGTCGGCTGGAACTTCGATGGCGTAGCCGAATGGACCCAGTCCTATGCCGAACACACCGTTAATTTCGACGATGCTACCGTTTATTTCAAGAAGGCCGACCGCCAGCCTGAAGGCAATGCCATCGACGACTGCCCTGTCACCAAGGGCTACGACATCGTGGTGACTGCAAAGTCGCAGATCGTCAGCACCTCTGTGCTCTTCAAGCAGTGGAACACCAAGACCAAGACAGCCAACATCGTGGTTGATGGCACCTCAGTTGCCGAGACCGATGCTTTCGCATTCGAGAATGTAGCCATTGGCGCTACCTCCTACACCATCACTTTCACCGAGACCAACAATCAGATTGGTCTGCAGAACATCACCCTCGTGCTTGCCGATGGCGAAACACCTGTCGATGAGGTGGCTGCTCCCGTCATCACGCCTGCTACAGGTACCTACGACGAGCCACAGACCGTCACCATCACCGCTGCTGAGGGCTGCAAGATCTACTACACCCTCGATGGCACCGAGCCCAACGATGGCAGCACGCTCTACACCGAGTCATTCGTCGTAAGCGAGACCACCACTGTCAAGGCCGTGGCTGTCAACGACGAGGACACCCAGAGCAAGGTTGCTACTTCCGTCATCACCATCAAGTCTGTTCATTCCATCGCCAACACCATCGAGACTGCCTACACCACTGCTGAGGCCATCGCCCTCATCGACGATCCCAATGCCGACCTCTCCGACAGCGTATATGTCAAGGGCGTAGTCAGCAAGGTCGATAACTACAACTCGAAGTACCACAGCATCACCTACTGGCTCGACGACAACGCCTTCCAGATCTACTCCGGCAAGGGCCTCAATGGTGAGGATCCTCAGTCCGACGAGTATCTCTCGGCTGGCGACGAGGTCATCGTCTATGGTGTCATCAAGAAGTACAACACCACCTACGAGATGGACAAGAACAACTACATCGTCAAGCTCACCAAGGGCGAAGGTCCCGCTGTCAGCATCAAGAACACTCCTGAGACAGCCTACACCGTAGCCAAGGCATTCGAGCTCATCGATGCTGGTCAGGGCCTGGACGACAAGGTTTATGTCAAGGGCATCATCTCTACTATCAATGAAGTGAGCACCCAACACGGCAACGCCACCTATTTCATCTCCGACGACGGCACCACCACCAAGGAGCTCGAGATCTATCGCGGCTATTCGGTAGGAGGTGAGAAGTTCACTGCCGAGGATGAGATCAAGGTCGGCGACGAGGTCATCGTCTATGGCAAGCTCACGCTCTATGGCACCACCTACGAGTTCTCGTCAGGCAGCTCCATCTATTCGCTCAATGGCAACACCTCTGCCATCAAGCGTGTCAGCGACGACGCTATCGACCTCTCCACCGCTGTAATCTACAACGTGCTGGGCAAGCGTGTCACCGATATGAGCAAGAAGGGTATTTACATCGTTAACGGAAAGAAATACGTTGTCAAGTAACATCCGACATAAAGCAGCAGCGTGGGCAATGCTTCTCGTCATTGCCCAGGCTGGCTATGCCGAGCAGAGCCAGGTGCCCCAGGGGTACTACGACTCGGCCAGCCAGCTCAGCGGAAAGAGCCTGAAGGTCGCCTTGCAGAAGGTCATCCAGGAGCACGAGGTCTTCGACTATGGTTCCCTGTGGTATCATTACGAACTCACCGATGTCGTCCCGGGTACCGACAACCAGGTCTTCGACTACTATTCCCCGCGCGTCTATTATTTCACTGGCACAGGCACCGCACCCAGTGGTGCCAACAAGGAGCATTGCTGCCCCCAGTCGTGGTGGGGTAGTGGAGCGGTCAGCAACTGCTACTCCGACCTCTTCAACGTCTATCCTTCCGACATCGACGCCAATTCGGCCAAGAGCAACTATCCCCTCGGTCTCGTGGGTTCGTCGGTCAAGTTCGACAATGGTTGCACGCTGGTGGGTCAGTCGAAACGTGCTGAATACGACGGTATGGTCTTCGAACCCTGCGACGACTACAAGGGCGACTTCGCACGCATCTACTTCTACGTTGCCACCTGCTATGCCAACGCACCCTGGGGAGCCAACCCCAACGTTGCCAAGACGGTAGCCTTCACGCAGCAGGACTATCCCACCATCAAGTCGTGGTTGCTCGACCTCCTGCTCGAGTGGAATGCCGCCGACCCTGTGTCCGACTGGGAGATTATCCGCAACGAACGCGTCTACAGCGAGCAGAAGAACCGCAACCCCTTCATCGACTATCCGCAGCTGGCCGACTACATCTGGGGCGACAGCGTCAATTATCAGTTCGACTTTGCCAATGCCCTCGTCAATGGTTCGGCTTCGGGTGGCACCAGTGGAGGACACCACGAGGGTGGCGATCCGGTCGATCCCAATCCGGGTGGAGGCGAGGTTGACCCCACCGACACGACCATCGCTGAGATGCTGCTCGACGAGGACTTCTCGTCCATCACCGACGGCAACGATGACTCCAGTGGCGGTTCGGGTGTAGTTTGGGCAGGCAATGACAACTTCCCCACTGTCGCTTCGACATTCCAGGCAGGTGGCGCCATCCGAATGGGCACCAGCAAGAAGACTGGACAGATCACCAGCCGTCCTTTGGGCAACGACGAGGGAGCCACGCTCACCATCGAGGTAGGCGTCAAGGGCTGGACCACAGTCGAAGGCAGTCTGACTGTCGGCATCACCGGTCAGGAAGGTCTGCAGGTCGATTATGAGGCCACGATGAACGATTCCTACGAGACGCACATCATCACGCTTTACAACTGTCCTGCCGATGCCACCATCACCATCGCAACCACCGACAGGCGCTGCTTCCTCTCCTTCGTTCGCATCGGCATCGCTGGCGACAACTCGCGCAAGGCCCTGCGTTTCGATGGTCGCAAGAAGGGCCGTCGCATCTTCACCCTCAGCGGCAAGCCCGTCTCCGACTCCTTTCGCGGCATCGCCGTAGGGGAGGGGGAAGTGTATTTCCAGGGATTCTAAGGGATATTAAGTGATATTAAGGGATTTTAAGGGACAAATGTTTCTTGTGTCCCATTCTCATCAAGCGAAAGTATCGTTCGCTAACTCCGAAAACTCCCGATCACTCCGATTACTCCGAAAATTCCGATCACTCCGATCACTCCGATAACTCCGAAAAAATATTCATCTTTTCTTTAATATTAACCCGTCCGCGACCCAAGTCAATGAAGGCAACCCCTCATAACCCAAGTCAACGACACAAATCCACTAAACAAATGAAAAAGTTCACATTGATCCTTCTCGCTGGCCTCATGCTCGTCATGAATTCTTGCGGTACTTACACTGGCAATGGTACTCTCATCGGTACAGGTGCAGGCGCAGCCCTCGGTGCTGGCGTTGGTGCTCTCATCGGCAAGGGTAAGGGTGCTGCTATTGGTTCAGCTGTTGGTGCTGCTGTAGGTGCAGGCACTGGCGCTCTCATTGGCAAGCATATGGACAAGAAGAAGGCTGCTCTCGAGGCTCAGCTCGCTCAGGCTGCCGACGTTGAGACCATCACCGATGCCAACGGTCTTACCGCCATCAAGGTCACCTTCAACGCCGATATGACCTTCGCTACTGGCAAGGCTGTCCTCAGCTCTACTGCTAAGTCTGCTCTCCAGAAGTTCGCTGCTCAGATGACCGATGCCGACATGATCAACACCGACATCCTCATCAAGGGTCACACCGACAACACCGGCTCAGCTGCCGTCAACGAGAAGCTCTCTCTCCAGCGTGCCGAGGCCGTTTCTAAGGTCCTCAAGTCGAATGGTATCGCTTCTGCCCGCCTCTCTGAGGAAGGCTGCTCTTACAACGAGCCAGTTGCCGACAACAGCACCGCTGCCGGCCGCAAGCAGAACCGCCGCGTCGAGGTTTACGTCCTCGCCACCCAGGCCATGGTCGATCAGTACACCAACGACAGCAGCCTCTAAAGAAAGGTTTGAAAGGTTCGAAGGGTTCGAAAGGTTCGAAAGTTTGAAAGGTTTGAAAGTTCGAAAGGTTCGAGTGGATCGAGCAGTTCATTAGTGTTCCGCGGCGGCCATCTTTGGCCGCCCTCTCCACCCTTCGACCCCCTCTTAACCCTTCGAACCCTTCTTAACCCTTCAGAACCCCTCTTAACCCTTCAGAACCTTTCAGAACCAAAAAAAACTCCTTCCTGGAAACCCGGGAAGGAGCTTTTTTCTTTACCCCACATCAAACAGCGACCCGCCAATGAACTCGCGCAGCAGCGACGTGGTAGGAATTTTCGTGATGTCCATCGGGGTGATCCACGACAGGAACTCGATCAGCAGCTTCACCGTCGAATATTCGCTCGAATCCTTGGGCACATCGCCCAGTATCTCCAGCGCCTTGGGCTTGAGGGCGGCCAGCTCGTAGAGCATCGACGTGTCGAACGTCGCGTCGGCTTCCTTCATGAACGGCTCGATCCACTTCTTCTCGCCGGCGCGCACCGATTCCCATCCGGCGATGGTTTGTTGTGCGCTCTGTCCGCGTGTCTGGAAGTCGCGGCTGATGCGGCGCAGCAGGCGGTTCACCGACGTCGGTATCCAGTGCTGTCCGTCCATCGAAACGGGAGTGAGCGGCGCGGCATAGACCTTGAACTTGCGGCTCTCTTCCACCATGTCGGTAAGCATGGGGTTGAGGGCGTGAATGCCTTCGATCACGAGTATCATGTCGGGCGTCAGCGTCAGCATCTCTCCACGGTATTCGCGTTCGCCCTTGCCGAAGTTGTAGAACGGCAGTTCCACGGTCTTTCCGGCAATCAGCGCGTTCAGGTCATCGTTGAATTGTTTCAGGTCCATCGAGTGGATGCTCTCGTAGTCCTTCTTGCCGTTCTCATCGACGGGTGTCTGGTCGCGGTTCACAAACCAGTTGTCGGTCGAGAGGGCCACGGGGTGCTTGCGGTCGGCGAGGAGCTGGATACAGAGGCGTTTGCTCGTCGAGGTCTTTCCGCTCGACGAAGGCCCGGCGATGAGTACGATGCGCACCTTCGGGCGTCGTGCTATGTCGTCGGCTATCTTGGCAATCTGTCGCTCCTGCAGCGCCTCGTTCACGAGGACGAGTTCTGCGGCGTGTCCGGTTTCGATGATCTCGTTGATGTAGGGGATGGTCTGCAGCTCCTTCTGGGTGATGGTGCAGTAGTCGTGCAGGGTATAGGCCTTATTCATGGGTTTGAGGTTGTTTGAACGGTTCGAAAGTTTCAAAAATCAGTGCCAAAGATACGCATAAATTCGTCATTTTCGTCTTTTTTTGTCCAAAATCGCATTATTTACGCTGATTTTTATGCCCAATATGCTCAATTCTTGATTTTTTTCCGTATTTTTGTACTCAAAATTGACAAAAAATAATTGTTAATTGTTAATTATTAATTGTTAATTGCCCAATGACCTCGTTCCTCCTCATACTCTCCCTCCTCGGCGGCATTGCCCTCAGCCTCTACGGCATGAAGGTGATGAGCCAGGGCATTATGAAACTTGCAGGCTCACGCATGCGAGCCAGCCTGCGTCACATCAGCCACAATCGTTTCGCCAGTTTCTGGACGGGCACCTGGATCACCGCCATCGTCCAGTCGTCGTCGGCAATGACCATCATGACGGTCGGACTGGTCAATGCCGGACTGCTCTCCGTCGGTCAGAGCATCGCGCTTATGATGGGAGCCAACGTGGGCACCACCGTCTCCGCCTGGATCATCGCCCTGTTCGGCTTCCTGTGGAATGCACGCATCTGGGCCATTCCCCTCATCGTCCTGGCGCTGCCTTTCGCCTACACCACCTACCTCAAGGCGCGTCCCTGGGGCGAGATGCTTATGGGCGTGGCGCTCTACGTGCTTGGCTTCACCACCTTCATCAGTATGATGCCGACCATCGACGACCAGCCTGCAGCTGCGCAGTTCGTGGCCACCCTGTCGAGCTGGGGCTATGGCAGTGTGTTCCTCTTCGTCCTCATCGGCATCCTCATCACCGTCATCCTGCGTTCGTCGGCAGCCGCCATCCTGCTTGCCATGGTACTGGTGGCGAAGGAGTGGCTCTTCTTCCCCATGGCAGCTGCGCTCGTCATCGGCGACAATGTGGGCACCACGCTCACGGCGTTCATCGCTGCACGTCGCACCAACGTCTCCGCACGTCGTGCCGCCCTTAGCCACGTGCTGTTCAACCTCTTCGGCATGTGCTGGGCGCTCATCCTCATCTATCCCATCAGCGAAGTGCTCTGGCAGCTCGTGTCGTTCGGCACAGGCTTCCCCACGCCCGCAGCCCTTGCCTTCGGCATAGCCATCTTCCACACCGCCTTCAACCTTGTCACGGCCATCCTGCTCATCGGTGCCATTCCGCAGATCAAGGCCCTCATGGCGCGTCTGCTGCCCATTCCCGAGGGAGATGAAGACGAACTCAGCCTGCACTTCATCCAGGGCGGTTTGCTCAGCACCGCCGAGCTCTCCATCGAGGAGGCGCGCAAGGAGACTGTCCTCTTCGCCGTGCGTTGCCAGCGCATGATGCAGCTCACCGACGACTTCGTGCATCTCTCGGCCGACAATGCCCAGTATGCCCACACCTTCTCGCGCATCGAGAAGTACGAGAAGATCACCGACCGCCTCGAGCTCGAGATTGTCCGCTATCTGAGCCATCTCGACACCTCCACCATCTCCGGGCAGACCGCAGCACGTGTGCGTGCTCTGCTCCGTATCGTCGACGAACTGGAGTCCATCGGCGATGCCTGCTACAAGCTCGCGTGCCTCGTCGAGCGCAAGAACGAGCACAAGGTGGTGTTCATCCCCATGCAGCAGCAGAACATCGACAAGATGTTCCAGCTCGTCCAGCAGGCGCTCGATCAGATGGTCGCTCTGCTCAAGAAGCCCGAGTTGACCGAAGCCGATATGATGCGCTCCTACAACCAGGAGGACGCCATCAATGCCCTGCGCGGACAGTTGCGCGAACTCAACATCGGCAATGTCCAGAACAACGACTACACCTACCAGTCAGGTATGATGTATATGGACATCGTCAATGGTTGCGAGAAGATTGGCGACTATGTCATCAACGTCATCGAAGCATATGGTGAGCCAAGTGATTTTGAGCAACACACATAACATTTCCCCACAAACTGCGCGCAAATGCAAAAGTTTTTTCCCGAAAAATTTGGAGATGTCGGAATAATCGCGTATCTTTGCGCCCGCAAAATTCCGATTGCCCCATGGTGTAATGGTAGCACACCAGATTTTGGTTCTGTTTGACTGAGTTCGAGTCTCGGTGGGGCAACCTTGCCGCAATTTATAGAAATATAAGTTGCGGCTTTTTTATGCTGTTTATCAGCGCTTTATGAAATTATAAACTTTCTTTCAATTTCTTCAAATTACATTGTTTTTTTATTTTATTGGACAATTTATTGGACAAAAATTTTGGAATTGTCCAACATTCTACATATATTTGCAGCGATTTTTATACATCAGACCCACATTTTATGGCAAACATCGAGTTATCGTTATCAATGAAATCGCGAGAGGACGGCAAGCGTCAGGTCCTTGTGCGCATCAGCAGAGGTCGTTCAATACGTTTTCGCATCAAGTCCGGCGTGTATGTATCTCCTGAATACTGGAATGATGATGACAAGTGCATAAAGGTTCCTGTGTTCAGGAAGATCAACAGGGCCAGCGTCGAGACGGCAAAGGCAGAAAAGGCTGCACTTGACAGCTTCGTTGCTGAACTGGACGCAATCATCTGCGCAAGTGATGATATACCGGGTGCGGAGTTGTCGGCCCAATGGATCGACCATTGCCGCGCCCTTCGCCCGATTCTGGAGGATCGCAGGAACGGGTTCCTTCCTTCCATGGCCAACGGCCTGTTCACGGCGGCAAATATCCAGAGGGCAGAGCGTTTGGTCGAGGAACAGGAATACACAGAAAAAAGGAATATAGAGCAGAAGGAGCGCAGCAGGATCCTCTACGACCTTATTCCTGACTATTGCCGCGCCAGAAACCTTGCGAAGTCAAGAATCAGGGTTTACAGGGTACTTTCAAGAATGCTTGGCAGATATGAATTGTTTGTGCAGATGTCCGACAAGAAAAGAAAGGGATATTCCCTTGTCGTCAGCAAGGTCAGCAGTGTGGACATAGAGGGTTTCCGCGAGTTCATGCGCAAGGAAGGGTCCCTTCAGGAACAGTACCCCATGATCTTTCAGCAGATCTTGCAGCGATTCCCACAAACAGAAAAACACGATAACGGTTCCGACTCGCTGCGTGGAAAGGAAGAGAGCAACAGACCGATTCGGGATCGCGGCGAAAACTACGTGTGTGTCACCATGAAGCGGCTCAAGGCATTGTGCGCCTGGTGCCGGGAAACAGGCCGTACCGATATAGATGCCTTTCGAGGTGTCGAGGTCGGCAGCGAGAGATACGGCACGCCCTATTACATCACAAGGGAGGAACGCGACCATATTGCGGATTTCGATCTTTCGTCAGCTCCGCTTATAGTTCAGCAGCAGCGTGACATTTTCGTATTCCAATGTCTGATAGGCTGCCGCGTCTCCGACCTCTATTCTCTCACGTCCGACAACATCCAGGACAGGATGCTGCGCTATTCCCCCCGGAAGACGGAGAACAAGACCGGCATGATCGCACGTGTGCCATTGACAGACCGTGCCCTCTCGATCCTTGAGAAGTATGAGGGTGTTGACAGGAAGGGCAGACTTTTCCCTTTTGTGTCCGAACAGCGATATAATGACTTCATAAAGCAGATATTTGGATTGTGCGGAATCACCCGTCAGGTCATTTGGCGCAATCCGACAACGGGCAGGAGCGAAATGCGTCCCATCAGCGAGGTGGCGAGCAGCCATCTGGCAAGGCGAACATTCTGCGGCAACCTTTATCGCCAGGTGAAGGATCCCAACCTGATAGGCGCGATGTCCGGCCATACTGCAGGGAGCAGGGCATTCGCCCGTTATCGAAACATCGATGACGATATTCTGACTGAGATCATAAAATCGAGCAACTGAAAGATGGTCGTTTATTATTTTTTCAATTTGATTTTTTAACTTTTTTAACATTTGTAAAAAGGGCCAAAAATGCGCCTAGAAAGGTTTACTTTCTTTTGAAAAGTACACCTTTCTTTTTTTTTATGCCCCAAAATAGTGGGTTTTTTGGCTTTTTTTTTTGAAAAAATCGCAAAAAATAAGTATATTTGTAACGCAAAAAACGCAAATAATACAAAATGAGTCATCGTTTTGAGAATTTAATTACTTTATTTTTTTATACAATGAAACGAAATTTTTTTAAAAAATTGACCGATGCCGGAAATCAAATCTTCATGATCACAGCAGATGATCTGAAGGATTTTGCTTTCTCAATTGCTGCCGAAATGAGGGTTGCAAAGTGTAACCAAGATGTCAATAATGACTACATGACGGCAAAGGAGGTGTGTGCGAAATTAGGCATTTCGCGACCAACATTATGGCGATGGGCGAAAACAAAATACCTCGTGCCTATTTATATCGGCAAAACTCGCCGATACAAGTCAGAGGATGTTAATCGTGTTCTGGGCAAAATTTCGAGAAGTCAAAACGAGGCTATATGATCTATTTCCCTTTAATCAAATTCAAACCAAACCCTTTGTGGCCGCAAGGTTTTCCGCAGAGGAAAACGCACACGTGCACCTTTAACCCGAAAACGGGTCAAAAGTGCGTGTGCAAGGAGGGGGCAAGCCCCTCCGTTGACCTCCCCTGCGGGCGGCAGATTCCGCCCGTCAAACGCCGACACCCCCTATGACAAGCAAGAAGGGCGCCTGCTCCAGCAACACCCAGCCGGCAAAGGCCAACTGCCTCGCCCACAACCGCCGCGAGGGACACACCCCGTCCTACGTCAACCCCCACCTCACCCACCTCAACCGCACCGTCTTCGAGGATGCAGCGGTCAGCGGCCGGAAGTCCATCGTGCCGCTCGTCAAGCGAGCAGAGAAGGACTACACCGCCAAGACCGGGCAGAAGTGCCAGAAGTCCTTCACGCCCTTCCGCGAATCTTGCCTGGTGGTGAGGGCAGGCACCACCGACGCGCAGCTCATGGCCTTCAAGGAGAAGGCGGAGAGGCTGCTCGGGTGGAGGTGCCTGGGAATATGGATGCACCTCGACGAGGGGCACGCCAAGTCGAGGTACATCGAGGGCGAGGACGGATTCGCCACGAACTCACACGCCCACGTCCTGTGGGACTGCATCGACCACGCCACGGGCAAGGCCGTCAGACCGACAAGGAGCGCCTTCAGCAGGATGCAGGATCTCCTGGCCGAATCGACGGGCATGGAGCGAGGCAACAAGGCCAAGGACACGGGCAGGACCAGGAGATCCGCAAGCGAGCAGCGCATACACTCGCTCGAGCAGCGGATCACCCAGCTGGAGCAGGAGGCGGCGGCGAGAGAGCAGCGCATAGAGGCCGCTTCCGGAAAGGCCAAGGAGATAGGGGCAGCGGCCATCGAGGGGCTGCACTCTCTCCTGCAGCCCGGCAAGGCCAAGCAGGAGAGAGCTGAAGAGATTGCCGCTGCCCGAGCTGACGAGCGTGCCAAGGTCATCAACGAGATTCAGCAGGCCGCAGGCCTCACACTCCGGGATGCCACCTCCCAGGGAATCGGCAAGCTATGGGGTAGCAGCCACCGCAAGGCTGAGGAACTGGCCAAGAAGTCGCAGGATCTGCAGACGCAGAACCGCGAACTCAAGGACAAGGCCGAGAAGGCAGAGAAGGAGGCCGACGGGTGGCGGAAGGATTGGGGCAAGGCCGTGAACGAGAAGAGCGAGGCCATGGACAAGGTCAAGGAGCAGGCCGAGGAACTCGAAGCATGGCGAAGCGGTCTGATAGGTCGTGCACTGGATGCCATCGCGCGATATGTCATGAACCTGGTCTATCGGCTCAGCCCCAAGGAGAGAGACGATATCGCCCAAGCAGCGGCCAAAATCACGCCACACGGCCTTTACTTGCTCGCAACGGCACAATTGCCCGTCGATTCGGCTAAACGCGCCGAAAACGCCATTAGTTCGGCAATTAACGGCGATGCCGAAAAGGTGGAAACCAATTCAATAAAGGCCTCAGAGGACAATGAAAAAATGATAAGACTTAATGTCGATGGCATTGAAATAGAAATTTCGCAAATAGCGAGAGATTTTTTAGCAGATGAGGTTTCAAAATTTGACGTTCGGACTGTTGAAACAGCAGAACGAATCACAAACGCGGCTATACTACTCGCTATCAATTACATCAATGAGGCAACGACATTGGCCGAATCGCACGGCGGCGGTGGCGGCGGTGACATGACCGGATGGGGCAGGAAGAAGGATGAAGATGACGAAGCCTGGCTTCGTCGTTGTGCTACCACTGCACATTCACTTTTTTTGCCACCAAAACCCAAATATAAAATAAAGAGGTAATGGGCAGCTTTACCACCTGCCCACTAAAATTTAAAATATGAACATCAAGAAAATCTTATTTGGAGAAAAGACACCTGACAAGGATGACCCGAACTACCAGAAGCTTCGTGAGAAGAGCGAGGCAGCAGGTTTCAAGACGTCGAAGTTCTTGCGCCTGGACAAGGCTACAGCAGCCGTCCAGCGTTTTGCAGAAGGTCATAGAACGCTGTTTTTTGGATTCTTGCTAGCTTTCTGCGTTCTCATTGCATCAGCACATATAAATCGGATACGAATTGCCATGAAGTATCGCAATAGCCACTCGACAGCCGTGGAACGTCAGGAACGAGAGTTGGGCTTCAAACACTTACAAGAATCAGAAGTGTCTGAAGGGGAAGGGAATGATAACTATTAAAACTAATAGATTTATGACAAATCAAGAATTAGACCAAATGGAGCAGCGTTGCTCGCAGTATGCTATCGAACATATCACTGGCAAAGGACTTCATACCGGGGAGCGGTGGCTGAGGGATGAATTTACCGCTTACTGCGAAGCCATCAATGCCAACGATTACGGCCGTAGGCATATAGTTGCCCAGAAAATCGCTATTAACTGCATCAATGCACTGGATCACGATCGGCTGCAGCGTCTTGACAAGGTTCTTGACGGCATCGCCCGTGAGCCAGGACAAGCGCGAGGTCGCGGATGGAGCCATTGAAAGAATAAAGGGAAATAAATGAAATTATTAAAATTAATCAATATGAAAAAAACAATTATATTTATTGCAGGATTGGCAACAGGAGTTCTGCTTCTTTTTATTGTAACTCTATTTTGCTATATATATAATGAGCAAAAGATTCATCCAGAAGTTCAAGAAAATGGTGTAACCATGTTTGATGCACCTGGTGACAAGATCGACGAAACGACATTTGAAGTTTTCCAAGTATTGGAGCGGGGTTCATCCGCATTATCGAGAGGCACAGGCATTAATACGTACCATACAATATATCTGCTTACCAATGACGAAGGTAAATTATACTACGACGACGAGAAAGTAACTGTCCCATCGGGAAAGATTGCTCGTCAAGTAGGTATATATCAATATCAGACCAAAAGTGGAGATTCAAAGACTGTTCCGATTGTCAAATTTTTAAATAAATAAAAAATATGGAGCAAGACAGCACACTTGTCGATTTCGGCATAAACCTCCTTGAGGAGGAGATAGACGACGTTATTTTTCGCACGAACGAGTTCCTTACCGACCCGACATTCATCGGCTCACAGGGACCATTCTGGTGGATCCTGGAAATGTCGATGGCACTTGCAGGGTTGTTCTCCATCATCTTCTTTTCAGGCATGGCCTACAGGATGATGGTAAAGCGAGAACCGATTGACGTTCTCAAGTGTTTCCGACCGCTTGCCATCAGCCTCGTGCTCGCATTCTGGTACCCGCCATCGATGACCGGCATTGCCGGTGGTTCAGCCAATGACTGCATCCTTGACGTTCTTGCCGTCATTCCCAACGCCATCGGCAGCTACACACATGATTTGTACAATGCCGAAGCGGCGCAGGTCGGCGACAGGATGAAGGACGTGCAAAGACTGATGTACCAGCTTGATGAAAATGCAGCAGATCCGATTTCCACGATCCAAGCTGCCTACAATGCCATCGGTCAGCTTGCCAAGGAGTCCGGTGTTCAGCAATCCGTCGATGCAGATGCGATCATTGAGCAGGAACAGCTCATCACGAAGTCACAGCGCACCACGCTCATTGCGGGTATAATGATGGCCATTGACAAGATTATCATGTTTATCGCACTTATCACCTTCCGCATCGGATGGTGGGGCACGATATACTGCCAGCAGATTCTTCTCGGCATGTTGACCATCTTCGGCCCGATTCAGTGGGCATTTTCATTGTTGCCGAAGTTCGAGAATGCGTGGTCAAAGTGGATCGTGAGATATCTGACCGTTCACTTTTTTGGAGCAATGCTTTACTTCGTGGGTTTTTATGTTCTGCTTCTCTTTGACATCGTTTTGAACATCCAGTTTAACGATCTTGCAGCGGTTGTGGCCGACAGCGAGACCACGATGGCCTATTTGAAGAACACCTTCTTCTCGGCAGGTTACCTCATGGCGGCAAGCGTAGTTGCTTTGAAATGCCTTGGCATCGTGCCGGATCTTGCGTCCTGGATTATACCGGAGGGAGAGGTTTCCTTCTCAGCCAGAAGCTTCGGTGACGGGGTTGCCACTGGTATGAAGAGTTCGATCACCACCATGGGGCATAGTGCAGGAAAGCTGTTTTAATACTTATCCTCCCCAAATAATTAATTAAGTGAGTCAAGGGGTTAGACCCTTGGCTCACTCGGAAAGCGACGATTTGATTCATCTGATGGTAAAGGATGGGGCAAAGATACGCATTTTCCAGGTAAAAACCAAATTTTTGAATAAAAATTTTCATTTCATGGAAAAAGAAAATCTTAATAGCGATATTTTTGCTAAATATGCAAAGCCAGAGATCTATAAACAAGGACTTTTTATTGAAGTTGCTGGACAAATCCGCAAACGGAGTCAAAAACCCATGGCTGATGACTCCTTTGAAGATGTTTACATCCCATGGCCTGTTGACAGCATCTTTCGTAATTATGGAAAAGATTATACGCAAGGCACAATTTTCAAAGAGATGCCAAGATTTGACGGTGAAACTTTCATGCCTGCGCATATTGACTTTAAGCCAGTTATCGGCCGCTTTATAAATTTGTATCATCCTTTGCGATATCTACCAAAGGAGGGTGGAAACTGGCCCCATATAGAGAGCCTTTTTAAACATATTTTTGGAGCTCAATATGAACTTGGATTGGATTATATCGAGCTTCTTTATTTAAAGCCTATGCAGCGACTACCTCTAATACTTCTTGTAAGCGAAAGTAATCAGACGGGAAAGTCCACTTTTTGCGACTTCCTGAAGATGTTTTTCGGCCAAAACGCAACGGGCGTAAGCAGTGAAGGTTTGAAAAACAGATTTAACTCGATTTTGACCAACAAGCTGATTGTCTATGTCGAGGAAAAACTGTTCGAAAAGGAGGAAGATTCTGAAATGCTAAAAAACCTTGTGACAACATTTATGACTCTCAGCGAACGAAAGTACCATGATCGTGAAGAAGTAACTTTCTTCACTAAATTCGTGATGACTTCTAACAATGAGAATAATCCCATTTTTATACCTGAAAACGATACTCGAGTATGGGCGATAAAGGTGCCGGAGTTGGCAGAAGGGGCGAAAGCTCCAAACTTTCTGGAGAAATGCCAAGAAGAGATACCATACTTTATGAGTTTTTTAAAGAACCGGGTATTGTCAACCGAAAAAGAGGATCGCCTTTGGTTTAAACGTGACCTCATTGTCACCGATGCATGGCATCGCATTGTAAACTATTGCCGCCCACTTTTGTTTAAACAGACGGCAGATCTCATGCTTGAAATCATGGATAAATGTCAGGTAAATGTCCTACGTTACAGCTTGACAGACTTGATAATTCTTCTGACAAATGATAAAATTAAGGTCGATCGATTTGGATTAAAGCAGTTGTTGAAAGAGCGTTTGAATATGCCAGACCCGGTTAAAGCGAGATATGATTGCTACATTCAAGATTACAGTTGTGACGAGGGATTCAGTCATAAATCCACGACAGGGTGGTGTTATGAATTTCGTAAAGAAATGTTAATGAAATTTACTGTCTGATAAGTCTTATCAAACAAAACGTCACAAATGTCACAAAAATGTCACAAATTACTCGATTGAATATCAACCTATTAGGGCGAAGTGTGACATTGTGACATTTGTGACGTATTTTTTCTTCTTTCCAATTATCTATATCTCATAATTACGTCACAATGTCACAAATGTCACAACACTATATAAATCGCTGTATTATAGTTATTTATTTTGTGACAAAATTGTGACATTTGTGACTTAATAGGTATATTTTCGAATTAAGGGAAGAGAAAAGTTAAATGAATTAACTTTTCTTTTCTTCATTGAAATATTTTTGAATGAAAATATTTCTTCCCTTTAATCAAATTCAAATTTTGGAACAGTTGGCCACGGACGAAGTGGATGAACGAGCAAAACTGAGCGCAGTCCGCTGTTCTGTTCCCTTCTTTCTTTCCCTTAATTCGCTTGCTCCATGTCCGGGGCACCTGGATCATTCTTGGATAACAATGCTCAGATAACTTACGTATCATCATCATTATTTGATAAAGGGGATGGACCGGAATCAGAGGGTGCGGATAATCATGGATTTGGAGGATTTCCAGCAACTTCAGATATACTTCGGATAAATTGGGCATTGTTGCACCCTTCAAATCCTTTGTAACACGTTGTATATTAACATAATAATAAATAATATATGGCAATTTCGACGAAAACCAGGAATCCGACAGAACATCGGGTAAACTGCCTGAAAGTCCAACATTATCAAGGTTTTACGTTAAACCTTGCCCCCTTAATTCAGTCTAAATAGAAAAAAGGGGATCAAATATCATCATCAATGGCATTATGGAGATTATCATCATATTAGCTTTTCTCTATCTGGGCTTCTGTAACAGGCCCGACAAGAACGAGAAGAAGAGAGCCAAGAAGGCGAAGAAGAAGAAGGGTTTCTTCGGCACCATCCTCGAAGATCGCGCCAACTATTGGAAGAAACGCGACAAGTATATGAACGGCGGCGGTTGGTGGGATGACGTAAACAGCGGCAGACCACCCGTTGGCCCGTAATCTATATGAAAGATATGGACTACCGGGTGATCATAGCGGGTTGCAGGGACTTCGACGAATATGCTCTGCTCAAGGAGCGGTGCAATCATTACCTGCAGGAGAAGATGGTGACACATAACGTCATCATCGTGTCCGGACATGCGTCGGGTGCGGATGCCCTGGGCGAAAAATTCGCGAAGGAACACGGCCTTCCATGCGAGACTCATCCTGCAGACTGGAAAAGCCACGGACGCGCTGCTGGTCCGATACGCAACGCGGAAATGGCAGAGGTGTCGGATGCTCTCATCGCCTTCTGGGACGGCCAGAACCCCGGCACGCGCTCGATGATTGAGCTCGCCCGGAAGAAGGACCTGCAGGTGTCCGTCGTGTACTTCACCGATAAAAAATAACGAAAGCACCACTAAGAAAAGTGATGCTTCCGAGCTTGGCCCGCCCACCCCGAAGGATGCGGCCTTGGCTAATGTCGGTACAAAGATAGTAAATAAATCCGAATGCGTCAAGAGATTGGGTGAACTTTTTGATTATATTGTTCAAAAAAAGGCACTCGGCCCCCATGAATTGCTACATGAGAGTTCCATGTTCGATCGATTGAAATTGAGAGAGGGATGTTATCGTCTCCGCCCTCTGCCAAGACCGGGCTTCATCATTGATGTGGCCTGTCTGATGCAGCGCATCCACCATTGATCATCATCTTCGTCTCGCTTTCGCCCCCATCCTGACATGCTGCCGCCACCTCCTCCACCATGGGATTCCGCATATGTCGTGGCTTTGTTCACGAAGTTGATGGCAAGCAGCAATGCGGTGCCAATGACATCGTTGGCCTTGTCGGCCAGGTCGTAGTAACCCGAATCATGAAGGGTCTCCCTCTGGTCTCGATCAAGCGTGTCAAGGACAGGCTTGAACGTTTCGGTTAGTTGTTTGTAAAACGCTTTATGGATACCAGCATGCACAAGCGTGGCTTCTTTCCTCATGTCTCCTTCGCAATCTTTCGACCATTCCTGATGTAGTTTTTTTAAATCATTTATGCCATTTTCGAGGTCTTTTTCTACTTGCTGCTTCCTCGCGATCTTCTTTCCTCTTTTTTATCTGTGCCGTCCGTGAGACCCGTCTTTCCCCAAGTCCAGAGAATCGTTTCGCTCATGTGACAAGGGTTCTGAAGACTTTAAGGAATCATCTTTGACATCGTCCTTTTCAAGATTGCAATCCTCAAGAAGAGCCATGCCCACTTTATTATCGAGAAGGATCTTCCTGCAGCCTTCCAGATCATGTTCGCTAATGGCGACATATCTTGCAGCTTTCCCGTCGGGACCAATGTGCGTCGCACTCTCCAGAACGGGGATTTTCAACACCTTTGCCACCAGCTCCGCATCTGCCTGATACGTCTCGTAACCGACGCTGACGTGGAAGAGGGGAACAAGGTTTGGCATTGTCTTTTTTATATCGAGGTACTGTTGAAGGAGGGGATGTGAAGGTAGGACCTTTTTATTGGATTCCGATTGTTCAAAAACAATCTGCCATATTTCATCAGGATTTACCCTCGTAATACCAATACTTGACAATCTTTGGTTTTCCTCGCTTTTAACATGAAGATGGCATTTGTATGAATCTCCATCAACTAGAGCAGTAATCTGGTATGCTCCATTGCTTTTAGGCTCGATTCTAAGATCGCTTATGACCTTCCCGCTTTTCGAGGTGAAAGAAAAAGATTCTTTGATTTCCAATTCTTCCATTTCTGCCATATTGAATCTCAAAGTGTCATCTATTCTGCCAACCCAAAACGGGTCAATGTTATATGATGCGGCCTTGCTTCTAAAGGTTTCCAGTGACATCGAGATTTTTTTGATGATATTGTCTGCATTTCTTATGTTTTTTGCTTCTGCGAAACCCTTAATGTCTTTTCGGGTGAAACCCATCCGCTTGCCGCCAATAGATAGACAATGTTCCCGATTGCCTATATAACCATCATTCCTATATCTCATAAAGATGAAGCAGAGATCATAGGCTGGAGCCAGCTCCCACTTGCCTCCTCTTCTTCGCATGAACGAGAAATTCCGTTCATGATCATCTGTGTTATTTGACAACACATTGAACACCATCCTGCGGAACACCTCCTGACAAACGGATTCGGCCAGGCCCAATTCGCGACATAGGTCAATAAGGCCCTCATAGCTGTGAACCGCAGGAGCCATTGCAGCCAAGGTCTGTGTATGAATCTTTTCGCCATCAAGTCTGTCGAATCGCCTGGTAAGGAAATGATTTGTACCCTCGACTTCCATCAGACGACATTCCATCATCTGAATACCGGCATTCTGGGCCATTTCGTAGTACACCTGTTCCAATTCCGCTGATTGGAACGAGGCCGTTCCAAATTTGAGGATATAGCTGTCGGAATTGTCAACATTGCCTGTCTCGCCTGAAGTGACGGCTCCGGTTCCCCGATCTATATTGATGGCTATCTTTTCCATTCTTCCACCAATGGGCGAACCCAATCTGTGAAGTGCAGCCATTGTAGGTTGTTCGTCAGCAGAAATGCAGGCATTGCCACGACTGGTGACTATCCTTTCAGATAATTCAGCCAATGAAGCAATATCAATATTGCCAAGCCGTCTGCCCCTGCTCATTTCCGGGATGAATTCCAAGGCTCCCATTCCCCTTTTGCCGATATACGACAGCTTCAAGAGAGGGGTCAATTGTGAGCTGGACAGATCATTGTCCTTTGCCCATTGCTCGAAAAGCAATGAACCCCAGTTGTCGGGAAGGGAGTCGGAAAGAAAAGCGGGAAGATACTTGTATCTGTCCTTGTCCTCATTGCTGTAAATTGGCAGCAGCGCGCTGCTATCCTTCAATGAATAAGACAGGTCGGAAGGTCTTCCTCCATCCTTGATGTATTCAGGATTGAACACAAAATAACTGTCTCTCTGTTTGTCCCTCCACGTCAAACGTCCGATTTCATGCCCCCATAGGAGGACTTTCAAATACAAGGGTGTCTCCATATTCAGTTTTTCTTATGCCTTATTCGTCGGATTCTCTTTCCTTTCTCGTTGAACTCGTATGGTGACGGAGGAAGCTCAGGCAGCAGGTTGTCCAGACGGTCAACCAAGCCCAGAGACTTGACCAGCAGAATGAACACGCTCAATGAGATGTTTTGCGAGCTGCCATTTTCAAACCGATGGATAGTGGGTACAGACAAACCGGAAATGTCGGCCAGTTCTCGTTGGGTCATATTAAGACGAATGCGATATTCCCTGATTCTGCCGCCAAAAACCAGAAGAATATCCCTCGATGTCATTTCATTGGTTATTTCCATAGCCATATAAAATATTTAATCAGATAAATTAAATAGAAATATGCCAATAAACTATCAGCGCTGCAAAGTTATAACTTTTTTTTGAATCCGCAAAACTTTTCTTGGGAGAAATGCAATTTTACGCCCTTTTATCATCAATTTCCCAGGACAATTCAAATAAATGGCCCATATTTGCACTCAATAAGATGCTGTTATCGACTTCTTGTGCGGTTACACCGTGGCGTTTCGAGCATTTACAAGATTCGATACCGTGTTTTTTCTGTTTGTATATATTTACGCATATTTATTTACGCATCAAGACGTTTTTTCGTTCAATATTTTGCATATTTCGAAAATTCGTCTTATCTTTGCAGCCAGAGAACAAACTTTTTATAGAACATGATGGCAAAGCCCTTGAAGTATACCCGGAAATTGACGGCGAAGATGGAGGATCCGACGCTTATGACCAAGGAGGAGTTTTACGCCCGTGTGGATAAGGCAAAGGAAGAAATCAAACAGGGTTGAAGGAATTCGATTCTCTGATCCTGTGGCTATGAAAGAATGGCTTAATTCTCTCTGACCATGTACGACATCATCTACTCCAAGCAGGCCAAGGAAGATTTGGCTTCGATAAAAGGGAAGAAAGAATAACGAAAGCCCCACCGAAAAAGGCAGAGCTTCCGAGCTTGGGCTGCCCACCCCGAAGGGTGCGTCCGTGGCTAAGGTCGGTGCAAAGATAGTGAATAAATCCGAATGTGTCAAGAGATTGGGCGAACTTTTTGACAAAATAGCCAGATTCCTTACAATAAAGCTCACTTCGTATAGCAATATTTGCATGTTTCGTCATTGTTTATACCCTTGAATCCTTCCTATCCACAGGTCATCGACGAACTTCTATGGTCATAGCCTGGAGCGATCCATAGTCCAATAAACGACGGTTTTACGGACATCTGAGGGCTATTGAGGAATCCGATTCTTTTCTTCCCTTTGTTCGGTTCAAAAACCCGTCTGTAAAACAAAGTAAAAGAAATAGGGGAAAAGAACCATAAACAGACGCTATTTCGCCGGTAAAACCAACTTTTCTTCGAAAATATTTGCTTTATTATATAATAATGTGTATATTTGCACCGCCAAACTATCAGCAGCCGCGAACTATCACGGCTGAAATATCATATTCGTCCTCAGCAGGTGGTGAGCCGGGAAACCGTCACATGGCTCTGATAGGCCAAGCAACACCTTAGCTGGGGACATTTTGCTAAAACTATCAAACTATGTTACAATCAACCAATGACGTAATGGCCAATTATGAGCCTCGTCACCTCCGTCAGAGCCTTTGGCTCGTTTACAACCGACTTACTAACTACATTCTCCTGGACAACGGCGAGAACGATGTTTGCGCCAGCGAGGACAATCTTCCTGAAGCAATGGAGATCCTGCGTGAGCTCATCGATGCCATCGACCGGGATGAACACAATGAAGCTTGAACCAATGGCAAGGTCACAATGTAATTATTGCGCTATGCGGCATGATTGCGCCGTATGCCATCCATCATGCCCAACGTTTGAGCCTTGGATTGGAGAAAATGGCCAATGTAAAGACTATTGCCGTGACGAAGATGCTTTTGGCGCGGCGATTGAACGTGAAATGTGAAATTGCCATACCGGGATGTCATACGACTATAAATGACTTTCTTTTTTACCAATAGGACAAAATATTGGACAATTTATGATTGTCCACACTATGGGTAATTCAGAACTAATTGATTATCAGATGATAAATTTTATATCATTTATCTCTCGGTGGGGCAACCAGCCGCAATTCTCCGATGAGAGTTGCGGCATTTTTTGTATGAAGATCGGCCTTTCTCTCGCTTTTAAGCATAATACATTGGATTTTGTGCGCAATGATATGTTTTTCAAGCGACTTTTGCAATAGTTGCTGTCATTTTTCTAGCGACTTTTATATATTTTTATGCTTTTTTTCTAACGAAGTTTTCAATTCCATTGCTTTTTTTGTTCCCATTGCCATTCGGCATATAAAAGAAGGTAAAAATGTGCTGCCTCAATGGCAGCAAAAAATTGCTTCTATATAACAACGATGTTTTAGGGGTCGCTTCGCTCAAAATTATAAGAAAATTGATTTTAAAATTATCAAAAGAAGTTAGCATAAAATGGCCGTGACCAACATCGTCCCGTTTTTCTTATAATTTTTTGATTTAATTTTTCTATAATTTTGAGCTATGCGACCGCTTATGTTATTATCCCCTTTTGTTTTCGATTTCTCGAAATGGGCACTTCGCAGAAAATTTTTGCTAGTCCCTTTCCTCATTTTTCGTCCTTTTCGTTTTTTCGTGTTTTTTCGGAATTATAACGGGCAGCAACAACCAGGCCATTGGGCCGAGGTTGTCTGCCATTTTCACCTTCTCTTTTATACAAAAGCGCTGTAAATATAAAAAAAGCAGGCTGGTCCTCACGGATAAGCCTACCGCACTCCATTTGTGACGTCTCAAAATGGAGGGACTCCACATTCCCGGTACGGTAAATGTGAAGCTTGTGACGCTCACAGCCCATAGTCGAGACTGTGATTGTCGCCGCAAAGATAACGACTTTTATCCAATTCTCCAAAAAAGTTGTTGAAAAAAGCGCTTTTTTCAATCAAAAAATATAAAAGCAAGCCCTCCACGTAGGTAGGCTTGCTTTTTTGGTTCGCCCAGCATGGGCATATTCTAACGGGTGTAAGTCCCCAAGCCGCCCTGATAACGGGAAGGCTACAGCTAAAGGCAAGGGTGTCCGTGGCGACGCGGAATCTGAAGGAAGCTGGCGG
>Ga0247610_10001609_pt1 | contig 27725 bp, 20 predicted proteins | sample 174DNAGHGhighgp2_FD_193483 | JGI IMG/M metagenome (GOLD analysis project Ga0247610, IMG submission 193483) | Sheep rumen microbial communities from Palmerston North, Manawatu-Wanganui, New Zealand - 1742 DNA GHGhigh gp2 | ecosystem: Host-associated > Mammals > Digestive system > Stomach > Rumen...
AGAGGCCATGCCCTACAACCCGATACTGAACTTCAATGCCAACCTCTATGCTGCATGGGGATATGGCGAGACTGCAACATCGAACATGCCCGTGGCTTTCATCAAGAACATGAAGCACATGCTGTTTGCCGGTTTTGAGGAAGAGGTGGACTACAACATCATCGACGAGTTTGAGTGCGTACAGCTGGCCGACGAGACCTTCACAGGCATACGCCTGGGCGAGTACTTCGAAGGCGACGAGATACCTGCCACCGACACCGGCGACGAGACACTGGCTGCAATACACGTACACAACCCCTACCACAATGCTTACGTCTACATGCCTTTCTATGCCAGCGCCACCAAGCTTATCACCAATGCCATAGACCTGCTCAAGGGTTCGAAGAGCCCCGTGGAGAAGGCTCCGGCACCGAAGATCTCGCTTGAGTACAAGAACATGAACACCAACATCACGCTGGCCATGGCATCGAGCACCCTGCCAAAACCGCATATCTACTACACTCTCGACGGCAGCGAGCCCACAGAGGCCAGCACCGAGTATACCGATGTCATCAACGTCACCAGCAACTGCACCGTGAAGGCTGCAGCCATCGCAGAGGGCTATCTGCTCAGCGACGCTGCCGAGGCCGAGGTCGAGATCTTTGCCCAGCCCGACATGCCTACCATCAACTGCGACTATCAGGACGGCAAGACCATCGTCACTCTGGAGTGCACCACTCCCGACGTAGACCTCTGGTACAGCTTCAACACTGCCGAGGCTGCCGACACCATGCAGTCGATGAAATACACAGAGCCGTTTGCCGTGGCACTGCCCACCGACTTCACTGCGTTCAGCGTGGCCGGCCGCCAGGTGTACTCTGAGCTGGCACAGAAGCGCATTGTGGTGAGCAACGCCAGAGTGCGTCAGGACCAGATAGGCGTCTTCGATGCCAATTCGGCCAACTGGCAGCAGGGTGGCTCGGGCAGCACTGTCTACTATTTCTCTTGGGGCAAGAGCGCACAGAGCATCTACGACACCTCGGGCGAGCCTATCGACGTGGTGGTAGACCCAGAGACGGGCGATGAGACCCCTGTCTATGCTGAGGTCGACTATCAGTACTATGTGCCATTGAACGAAGAGGGACTGCCTGCCACCGACTGGGAGGTGAAGTCGAAAGGCCAGGTAATGATCTGGCAGAGCCTCAGTGTGGGCAACGACCCGGGCAATGGAGATGGCTACAACCCTGAGACCACGGGCGACATGCTGAGCTACGCCAAGGCTACCAACAACGACATACAGTTTGGTGGCAAGACCAGCGGCGAGCGCTGCACAGGTGCCATCCAGAGCCTGAAGAAGTTCCAGGGCCCCTTCGACGTGGTGACCATAGTGGGCACTGCTGCCGGTGGCGACAACGTGGGACGCATGCAGCTCGAGGTGTCGACAGACAGCGTGGAGTGGACAAAACTGGGCGACGAGATGCACACCTCGAAGGTGAAGCGTCTGTGGAAGAGCTACACACGCAGCTACGACGAGACCGATGAGGTTTACGTACGCCTCACACAGGCCGGTGGCGGTGCCAGCGTGCAGATTTACAACATCTACGTGCTCAACGAGGGCGAGAACTCAGCTGCACTGAAGCAGCAGTACGACGAGGAGTTTGCCAACAGCGGCGAGCAGCAGGGCATCAGCGACATCAGCGCCAAGAGGGTTGCCACAGGTGTCTACAACCTCAACGGCATGCGCCTTGTGGGTGCTTCGCGCGGGCTAAACATCGTTGTCAGCAGCGACGGCTCGGTGAAGAAGGTGATGGTGAAGTAACACACACCAGCCACATCTGAAAGTCTGTTAAGGGTGTGCCTGCAGCTGCAGGCGCACCCTTAATAATTGTTATCTGTAACAACAATTCGTGAGTAAAACCGTTATATATACAACCTATAATATAGCATAATCGTAATATTCAACACAAGATGAAGAGCAAGAGTCTTTGGGCCATCATAGCAGCGGTGGCAGTCTGTGGGGCAGTGGCTGCCTTTTTCTTTATGGGCGGCGAGAAAGAGAAGTCTGTGACATTTCAGACAGCGCGGGTGGAACGTGGTGTCATACAAAACTCCATCACTGCCACCGGCACCATTGAGCCGGTGACCAGCGTCACAGTTGGTACACAGGTGAGCGGCATCGTCAGCCGGCTGTATGTCGACTACAACTCGGTGGTGAAGAAAGGACAGGTGATAGCAGAGCTGGACCGCACAAACCTTACCAGTGAACTGAAGACGGCTCAGGCCAACCTCTCGTCGGCGCAGAGCTCGCTCGACTACGAGCAGAGCAACTACAACCGCTATAAGACTCTCTACGACAAGGGACTGGTCAGCGCCGACGAGTACGAGTCGGCACGCCTGGCCTTCCTGAAGGCACGCGAGCAGGTGAACACTTCGCGCGAGAGCGTGCGTAAGGCTCAGACCAACCTGGGCTATGCAACCATCACCAGCCCTATCGACGGCATAGTGCTCTCGAAGAGCGTAGAAGAGGGACAGACCGTAGCCGCATCGTTCAACACGCCGGAGCTCTTCACCATAGCACAGGACCTCACCGACATGCGCGTCATTGCCGACATCGACGAAGCCGACATAGGTGGGGTGAAGGAGGGACAGCGCGTCTCCTTCACTGTCGACGCCTTCCCCGACGACCGTTTCGAGGGCAGCGTGACGCAGGTCAGACAGCAGGCTACCACAGAGAGTAACGTCGTCACATACGAGGTGGTCATCTCAGCACCAAACAACGACCTGAAACTGAAGCCTGGCCTCACGGCCAATGTCACCATCTTCACACTCGAGAAAACCGATGTGCTCACCGTGCCGGCAAAGGCACTGCGCTTCATGCCCAGCGAGGCCATCCTCACAGAGGGGCAGACCATTGAAGACATTGGGGGCGATGCTTCCCAGCATCAGGGGGCGCCTGCTCAGAAAGTGTGGACCCTCGACGGTGCTGTCTTCCGTGCTCACGCAGTGGAGACGGGCACCACCAATGGCGTCACCACCGAGATAGTCAGCGGCATAGCCGAGGGTGCCGAGGTGCTCACCGACTTTGAGATTGAGGGTGCCGGCATGGACACCCCTGGCGGTCAGCAGGCCCAGAACCCCTTCATGCCACGTCCGCGCAACAACAATAAAAACCAGCAGAACCAGCAGCGGCGCTAACCGCCCGTCCAGTATGTTGCGACTCAGTCGCAACAAACAGGACAGCCAAGACCAGACAGCCCCAAAACAGGCGAAACAACTGAAGCACCTTTATATGGACAAGGACACCTTCGAAAAACAAAAGGCGTTTGCCGGCAAGAAGAAACCTTCCATGCTGCGCCGCTGTGTGGGACACGACTACACAGAACGGCAAATCTACATGATTACCATGGTGACGGAAGGACGACGTCCTCTTTTTGGTGACCTCTGTGGGAGCAGCAACGGGCAGCCAGGAACGCCAGAGGCTCCTGGCATCAGGCTGTCACCCTTAGGGATGCGTGTAGAGCAAGAGTGGTGGGGCATACCCCACTACTATCCTCAGATAGAGATGCTGGCCATTCAGATGATGCCCGACCATCTTCATGGCATACTCTTCGTCAAGGAGAAGATGGAGAAAGACCTCTCCACCGTGATACGAGGCTTCAAGACTGGTTGCAACCGCCACTTTCGCGAGCTGGTGCTCGGCCTTCCCCCCGTCCAGTATGTTGCGACTCAGTCGCAACAAACAGAACAGCCAAGACCAACAGTAAGTCGCACCAAGGAGGACCGGCAGCACGGCATGCTCTTTGCCCGTGGTTTTAATGACCGTCTGCTGATTCAAGAAGGACAGCTGGAACGGTGGCTACAGTATCTGGCCGACAATCCGCGGCGGCTGTTGATGAAACGTGAGCACCCCGACCTGTTTCGCGTTCAACGTGGACTTAGTATTGGCGGAACCACCTTTTCTGCCATAGGCAACCGCTTCTTGCTTGACAGACCTTTGCTGGTGCAGGTGCAATGCTCTAGAAGTATGACAGAAACAGAAATAGCCCATAAAACCAGGGTCTGCCTCACTTTGGCCCGCCAAGGAGCCGTGCTGGTGTCGCCATCCATCTCGCCAGGTGAAAAAAGCATCATGAGTGCAGCCTATAGCGAAGGGCTTCCACTTATCTATCTACAGGAAAACGGGTTTACCGACTTGGCGAAGCCGGGTGGCAAAAGGATGGAGGCTTGCAGCAGAGGACAGTTGCTCATCCTGGCACCGTGGGAACACCACAACGAGAGGTCAACCATCAGCCGGGGACAGTGTCTGACTCTTAACGAGATGGCAGCGGCAATTTGCAATTTCAACATAAACCAAAAAGCACGATCATAATGGACAACAAGAAAGTAGTCATCGAGCTGCAGAACGTGAAACGCTACTTCCAGGTGGGCAGCGAGACGGTGAAAGCCCTGCGCGGTGTCTCGTTCAAGATTTACGAGGGCGAGTTTGTCACCATACAGGGCACCAGCGGCAGCGGCAAGTCCACGCTGCTCAACCAGCTGGGCTGTCTCGACACCCCCACCAGCGGTGAGTACTACCTCGACGGCATCTCTGTAAGGACGATGTCGAAGACACAACGCGCACACCTCAGAAACCAGAAGATAGGCTTTGTGTTCCAGAACTACAACCTGCTGGCCAAGACCACAGCCGTGGAGAATGTGGAACTGCCACTGATGTACAACTCTAAGTACAACGCACGCGAAAGGCGCGAGGCTGCCATCAAGGCGCTGCAGGCCGTGGGCCTCGGCGACAGGCTGGAGCACAAGTCAAACCAGATGAGCGGCGGACAGATGCAGCGTGTGGCCATAGCACGCGCACTGGTCAACGACCCGGCAGTGCTGCTGGCCGACGAGGCAACGGGCAACCTTGACACACGGACATCGTTCGAGGTGCTCGTGCTCTTCCAAGAGCTTTTCCGCCAGGGCCACACCATCATCTTCGTCACACACAACCCGGAGATAGCCGAGTATGCCAGCCGCAACATCATGCTGCGCGACGGCAAGATACGCGAGGACACAGTAAACAGCAACATCAAGTCGGCCGCAGAGGCACTGGCAAAGCTCCCACTGCCACAGGACGATTGAATAATGCATAATTCACAATGCATAATGCATAATTGCTGCGCAAGCCTATGCACAATGGATTATGTTAAAACGCGATAATGAAAACACTCTGCATAATGGATTAAGTGAAAACACTGCGCAGCCTCATTATGCATTATGCATTACGAATTATGAATTAAAATGAACGTACTCAATCTTTTAAAAGTAAGTCTCAGGGCAGTAGCCAACAACAAGATGCGGTCGTTTCTGTCCATGCTCGGCATCATCATCGGTGTGGCAGCTGTGATCATCATGATGTCTATAGGCCAGGGGTCGAAAGAGAGCATACGCCAGGAGCTGTCCACCATGGGCACCAACCTGCTCACCATACGCCCCGGTGCCGACTTCCGAGGCGGTGTGCGTCAGGACCCGTCGGCAATGCAGACACTGAAGATGGCCGACTACGAGCGTATACTGCGAGAGAAGAAGTTCGTCACGAAGGTCTCGCCAGAGGTAACCTCCAGCGGACAGGTCATCTATGGCAACAACAACACCACGACCACCATCTACGGCGAGGCACCCGAATATCTCGACATACGCCTCTGGACCATAGAGGAGGGCGAGTGCTTCACCGAAGAGGACATAAAGAAAGCTGCAAAGAAAGTAGTCATTGGCCACACCATAGTCACCGAGCTTTTCGGCGATGGCGTGGACCCCATAGGCAAGACCATACGCTTCAAGTCCATACCCATGACCGTCATAGGCGTGCTGAAGTCGAAGGGCTACAACAACTGGGGCATGGACCAGGACAACGTGATGATAGCCCCCTACACCACGGTGATGAAACGCATAGCGGCGCAGACATGGTTCTCAAACATCATCTGCTCGGCTGTCACCGAGGAGATGAGCGACGCTGCCATAGAGGAGCTGACACAGATGTTGCGCGACAACCACAAGCTGAAGGGCGACGCTGCCGACGACTTCAACATCCGCTCGCAGGCGGAGATGATGGAGACCATGTCGACCACCATGGACACCGTGACGCTCATCCTTGTCGTAGCCGCAGCCTTCTCGCTGCTCGTGGCAGGCATAGGCATCATGAACATCATGCTCGTCTCGGTGACAGAGCGCACCAAGGAGATAGGTCTCCGTATGGCCGTGGGCGCCACTGGCCCTGTCATCTCCATGCAGTTCCTCATAGAGTCGGTGCTCATATCGGTGACAGGAGGCCTGCTGGGCATACTCCTCGGCTGTTGCGCCAGCGAGTGGGTGGTCCCAGCTTTCGGCATGCCCAGCAGCGTGCCCATGTGGGCCATCTATGTCAGTTTCCTCGTATGTGTCTGCATAGGCATACTCTTCGGCTACATACCAGCACAGAAGGCTGCCAACATGGACCCGATAGAGGCCATACGCCATGAATAAACCTTGCTGTCTGCGGAGCAACCTGGGCGAGAGCTTCACCACTAACCCGTCGGTCGACGTGAACTATGCCGACGCAGCCAACCAGTGGGGACAAACTTCGACGCAACAATGGTCTAGTATGATGCCGACAAGACCACCGTGCCAGACATCATCAAGGGCTTCAAGAAGATAAAGTATGAGGCAAAAGAGGTGAGAAGTGTGAAGTGAGAAGTGAGAAATACCATGTTTGTGGTACGCATATAACATACAGGGGGTATTGTGGGAATGGAAAAAACGCCGTACCTTTGCACCATCAAAACAAATGAATGAAGAGTAATGACATTTTAAGAAAAGTAGCATTATGACAAAGATTGCAAAGCAGCTGACCGAGCTCGTCGGCAACACCCCTCTCCTTGAGCTCAACAAGTATTCTGAGGCAAAGGGTCTTGACACTCCCGTCATAGCCAAAGTAGAGTTTTTCAACCCCGGTGGCAGTGTGAAAGACCGCATAGCACTGGCCATGATAGAAGACGCCGAACAGAAAGGCATACTGAAGCCCGGTGCCACCATCATCGAGCCTACGAGCGGTAACACTGGTGTAGGACTGGCTCTGGTCTCCGCCGTAAAGGGCTACCACCTCATTCTCACCATGCCCGAGACGATGAGCGTGGAGCGGCGCAACCTGGTGAAGGCCTACGGTGCCGAGGTGCGCCTCACCTCTGGCAAAGACGGTATGCCGGGTGCCATACGTGCCGCCGAGGAGCTGCGCACGCAGATTCCCGGCAGCGTGATACTGCAGCAGTTCGAGAACGCCGCCAACCCCGCCAAGCACTATGCCACCACGGGCCCAGAGATATGGCGCGACACCGACGGACAGGTGGACATCTTCGTGGGAGGCGTGGGCACAGGAGGCACCATCTCTGGCACTGGCAAGTATCTCAAGGAGCAGAACCCCAACGTGAAGATCATCGCAGTGGAGCCAAAGTCGAGTCCGGTGCTGAACGGTGGACAGAGCGGGCCGCACAAGATTCAGGGCATAGGAGCAGGCTTCGTGCCAAAGACATACGACGCCGACGTCATCGACGAGGTGTTCGACGTGGACAATGACGATGCCATCCGCACAGGGCGCGAGATTGCACAGCAGGAGGGTCTCCTCGTTGGCATCAGCGCCGGAGCTGCCCTCTTCGCAGCCACCGAGGTGGCCAAGCGCCCGGAAAACCAGGGGAAGAAGATTGTGGTGCTGCTGCCCGACACTGGCGAGCGCTACCTCTCCACCGTGCTCTACGCCTTTGAGGATTATCCGCTCTGAAGTGGTTTGCCTGCATTGGTCTCTGAAACGCACCGCGTCTTAAAAAAAACAGTAAGAGAACTTACAAAACATTTTTGAAAGACCGTTTGCCGGTGGAGACAAATACAGTCTGAATATACTTTAGATAGTATCAAACCCGGAGTTAGATAGTTTATAACTAGGAGTTAGATAGTTTCCAACTCGGAGTTAGATAGTTTCCAACTAGGAGTTAGATAGTTTCCAACTAGGAGTTAGATAGTTTATAACCCGGAGTCAGATAGTACTAAAAGTCTAAGAAAGAAAGTCAGAAAGATGCCGCAAACCCTACTCCCAGCCAGTGGCTCGGCTCCGCTGCTGCCCATTGCTGTCTGCCTCATGGTGGGCATAGCAGTGGGCAGCAGCCTGCATCTGCCTTTTGCCCCCGTATGGCTGCTGGTGGTCTGTTTGCCTCTGTTCGTTGTCGCGCGCCGGCCTTTGTTACAGAGCATTATCATCTATGTGTGCTCCACGCTACTGGGCATGACTCTGTCAGAGTGGCAGCACGAAGAGCCGCTCGAGGGGAAGACTCTGGAAGCAGTGGTGATGTCGGAACCGGCAGAGCGCCCTAAGACCATGGGAATGATGTTGCTGGTGCCATCTACGGGCGAGAGCGTGCGCTGCTATCTGAAGAAAGACCATGACAGCCGGAGTCTGAAACTGGGCGACGCTGTCGTGGTGAGACTGTCGCACAAGATGGGTGGCGAGGGCAAAGGCCGGCGACTGGCCATGTACTATGTGAAGAGCGGCGACTGGCAGCTTGGCGGCACTGCCCACAAGCAGATGTCGAGGGTAGAGGGCTCACGGCTGTTCTTCCTGAAGCAGCGTCACCGTCTGCTTCAGCGCTACCAAGCCCTCGAAGGCAGCGACGACGTCTACGGCATACTCGCCGCCATGACCCTGGGCGACAAGTCATCGCTCACCAAGGAGACACAAGAGATATACAATATCAGCGGTGCTTCGCACGTGCTTGCTCTCAGCGGACTGCACCTCGGCATCGTCTACATGCTGCTCACGTGGCTCATGCTGGGCCGTCCGCACTTCATGTTCTCGCAAGTGGTCATAGTGAGCGCCCTCTGGGCCTTCGCCCTGCTCACAGGGTTGTCGCCCAGTGTCACACGCTCGGCCACCATGTTCAGCATCTATGCCATCTTCGCCCCGCGCAGCAGGGGGCGTGCCTCGATCAATGTGCTGGCTTTTGCAGCCATTGTGATGCTCATCGCCGAACCGCGTATGCTCTTCGAAGTGGGGTTTCAGATGTCGTTCAGTGCCGTTCTCGCCATACTGCTGTTCATGCCGCTGTTCGAAAAACTGTGGCAGCCACGCCACAGGCTGACCCAATGGCTGTGGGGCACCATCTCGATGACAGTAGCGGCACAGTTGGGCACAATGCCCATCGTGATATACTATTTCGGTCGGTTCTCCACATGGTTCATCCTTACCAACCTCATCGTCATACCTGCTGCCTCCATCATCATCCTGATGTCGCTGCCGGCAATAGTCTTTCCTCCGTTGGGGAAGATGCTTGTCTGGACGGTAGAAGCCTTGAACCACTCGCTCAGCGCCATTGCCTCGCTGCCCTACTCCAGCATAGATGGCATCCGCATTTCCGGCATTCAGGTGGCGCTAATATATGTCCTCATAGTGACGCTCTACCTCATGGCACGCGTGCTGACACCTTACATCAGCAAGAAAATGCCATAGCCTGGGCTCTTCCATCAAGAACAAACGGCTGTTCAGAAAGGCGCGGGCGAGTCAAACTGCAAGCGGCGGCCTGTCACGGGATGGTTGAAAGCCAGCGTGGCAGCGTGCAGACAGAGACGACTGCCACTGCGATGGCCGTAGAGCTTGTCGCCCACAATGGGGGCGTTAAGCCCTTCGGCATGAGCACAGTGCACACGCAACTGGTGGGTGCGCCCGGTGTGAGGGGTCAGCAGCACACGGGTGTGGCCGTCGGCAGTGGTCATGACACGATAGTCGGTGACGGCAGCCTTGCCATGGTCGTGGTCCACCACCTGTCGCGGTCGGTCGAGCGGGTCAGGACGCAGTGGGAGACTGATGGTGCCAGCGACAAGGCCAGAGCCACCGGCAGGTGTTTCTGCCTGTGAGGGCTGGCGTATGTCGCCATCGAGCAGCGCCTCGTACCTTTTACAGACAGTACGCTCCAGAAACTGGCGCTGCAAATGGTGGTAGCTCTCTTCGGTCAGTGCCACGACCAGCAGCCCTGAAGTGTCCTGGTCGAGCCGGTGGACCATGAACACCTGTGGGTGCGTGAGCAGCAACAAGCTCTGCACCGACGGCATGTCGCTGCGCCCGGGCACGGAAAGGAGGCCTGAGGGCTTGTCGATGACCATAAGACTTTCGTCGGAATAGACCACACGTGGTGTCAGCTCATTTGTCACTGTCTCTGGGGTGGCCAGGTGCGGATTGCACAGCATCCACTCTAAGACGGGCTTGCACTTCCCCCGGCAGGCGGGGTAGAAGCAGTCATGGTGGCGTACCTCCTGCTTCGGCGACCGTCCCTGCCAGAACTCGCCGATACAGAGTGGTTTCAGACCGTGGGCAAAGGCATACTGCAACAGCTTTGGCGCGCAGCACTCGCCAGTGCCCGAGGGTGGTATGTTTGGCTTCACGGGAAAGCGGGGGGAGGTCTTTTGCGGAGGCAAAACGCGGAAAATCTCAAGTAGCGAGCGCTGCTCTCCCTGCGAGTTGAGCATCACAAAATGGTCGAACAACCATAGCTGCAGGGCTTCGGAGCGGCGTTGGCGTTCCTCTTCCAGCCCACTTATTTCTTTATCCAGCAGTCCTACACTTGTCTCCAGTGCCCGGGTCTTCTCTGCCCACCGTTGTTTCAGTCTGCGCAGCTCCGCCTTCTGATACTGGCTCTCGCGCACCAGCTCTTCCTCGGGCACCTTGCCACGCAGGCTGTCGCGCCGCAACTTCGACTCGTGCATCATGGCTTTGTAGGCTTCTGTCTCTTCGGCCTTCTGTTTTTGCAGCTGGCGCAACTCGTCTGTAAGACTCGTGTACTCTGCCGAAGCTCTCAAATGGCTGATTCGCCTGTTGATGCGCGAGATGCATTGTTCCTCTTGCTTGAAATAGCCGTCGGGCTGCAGATAGTCGAACACGGCCGGCACGAACCAAGGCCAGTCCTCGCGCCCTCCTATCTGTCCGCTGTAGGCCGCCAGAAAACCTGTGTGCCCATCTTTGTCGGCACACACCAAGACACCGAACATCTTTCCCGCAGCCACCTCGACCGCCCACTGTGGCATGTCTGCCAACCTTTGCCGCACACATTCCGCCGCCATCAACGTCAGCGGATGCGGCTCGTAGTCGAAAGGATTGTTCAGCTGCGCCGGTGCCTCAAGAGCGGAGACTTTGAGAGGATGGAATGGTGACGTATCACTGCTACACATTTACAACCGAAATATGAATTACGTATTACTACGCTGCAAAAATACAACTTTTCCGCCGAACGGCCAAAAGTTTTTCTGGAAACCTTTGGCGGTTCCGTTTTTTCTCCTTATCTTTGCATCGTGATTCGGGGAGAAATCCCGAACACTTTGATGCAAAAGCTTATTATTTCGCACTTTACCGAAGTAGCGTAGGAAACTAATTTCTGGAATAAGTTCGATTTAAGAAGCAAAGGGAAAGGCCACGGATTAACGGCATTCCCTCTCCATTAGCATTAGCTATGCCCGCGCCTCTGGCGTGGTGACATTCCTTATTTATGGAGAGGGGTTCCAGATTTCCTACGCTCACCCCTTAGGTAAAGTGCATAAGGATGGCCACGCCATTCTTTTTGCCCTTCTGTTTGCGTCGTTCAAGTCGGAAATATTACTATTTTTTCATACCAACATTATTAACTCTAAAAACGTATTTCTTATGAGAAAGTTTTATTATGTTGCTTCGCTCTTTGCACTCATGCTGACATGGGCTTGTAGCAAAGATAGCTATGACGACAGCAAGCTATGGGAAAAGGTGAACTCACTGGACTACCGCGTGACTAATCTGGAATCTACTGTCAGCCAGTTTAATTCTGACATCAGATCCATCAGCGACATTGTCAATGCTCTGAAAAACAATGTGTTCGTGACAAGCGTCGTTGAGACATCCGAGGGACAGAAGATAACATTCTCCGACGGCAAGAGCATTGTCATAAAAAATGGCAAGGACGGTAAAGACGGTGTTGACGGCAACAGTCCGTTCATAGGTTCAAATGGCAACTGGTGGATAGGTACTACTGACACCGGCGTGAAGGCTAAAGGCACCGACGGCCGCAACGGCACTGACGGTCTGACGCCTGTGATAGGTGCCAACGGCAACTGGTGGATAGGCACTACAGACACTGGTGTGAAAGCTGCCGGCACCAACGGCAAGGACGGCGAGACGCCCCATATAGGTTCCAACGGCAACTGGTGGATTGGCACAACAGATACTGGCGTGAAAGCTGCGGGTACTAACGGCACAAACGGCAAGGATGGTTTCACCCCGCACATCGGTCCTAACGGCAACTGGTGGATAGGCCAGCAAGATACTGGCGTTGCAGCGTCAGGGGGCAGCGGTGGAGGCTCGACGGCTGTCGATGTACCTATCATAAGCATCAAGGAAGACGGCGGAGTGTACTACTGGGTGCAGATACTAAATGGTGTCACCACTTGGCTTACTGACAAAGAAGGCAACAGGCTGCCAGTGTCTGGCAAAGACGGCAAGGATGGAGTAAACGGAACGAATGGCACAAATGGCATCACGCCCTTGCTACGCATAGACTCGCAAGGCTACTGGCAGGTGAGCTATGACGGCGGAAAGAGCTACACCTACGTCACCAACGAATACGGCCAGAGGGTGTCGGCAACAAGCGGAGGAGGAGAATGCAACTGCAAGCAGTTCTTCAGAGATGTATACTTCAAGGACGGCAGACTGTATCTTATTCTTATTGACGGTTCTGTGTTTTATTTTGAATTTGCCAGTGATGAGGGTAATGTAACTCCGAAACTGCCAATCGCCCCAAACATTGTGATTCCCAACCCCAAATTTGTAGTGGTGTATGAACCAGGACGAGGATACGTGCTTCGCATCTACATGTTGGGATTCAAACATCCGACAAAAGAACAGTGGCTAACATATTCCGACGGAGCGGATGGAAACTCACGCAACACATGGATTGACATTGACGGAAAAGGGCAGGTGATAGACATTTACAAACCTAACAATGAGGGGAACAAGACAATGCCCACAGACCTTACATTCTTAGTAGACAATTCAGGAAGCATGGGCGAAGAGGCTGATGTCCTGGCACGCGACATAATAAGCTGGTCACAACAACTTTCCAACAAAGGAATTGACATTAGATTTGGTGTAGTTGGCTATTCTGAATCTGGAACAATCAATGGAGCTCTCGATTTTACGACTGCAAGCTATTTGAATGCATACCTTAATTATGAGGGGCGTACTGGAACGGCACGCACGACAGGTTTCGCTGCACAAAATTCTATTGTGCAACAGACAATGATAAATAACTCAAATAACTACACCGTAGCAGGAGAATGTGGAGGTATGGCCCTCCGATATGCTGACGCAAATCTGTCGTTCCGGACAAATTCATACCGTGTCTATGTGAATTTCACAGATGAGCCGAACCAACCGAATAAAAAGAAAGAATACTCTGTCAGCTGGTTTACTAACAATTCCAACTGGTCTACTGAAAAAGGAGTCATTCACACCATTTATAGTGCATCTGATAATTTTGCAGAAACTCAATATGAGAGAGAAAACTACAAGCCGCTGTCAAGAGCAACTGGTGGTGAATATATAACTGCAAAAAATGACTTCTCAGATATAGATCTGAACCATCTTCCTGTTACAAAAGCAATTGAAGATTCCCAGATAATTGATATTTATGGTATCTCCAACGATGGTAGTACACACGATGTAAGAGTGACGTTCATCTCTGCCGACAACACTGTAGTAGGACAGAATACTTATTCAGTGAAATTCTCTGTCAACTAGTACATAGACTAAACACTGAGTGTAAAAAAAAATTATTCGGGTGGGCTATAATAGTCCACCCGAATGATTATATTTTCTCCCAGTTCTCTATCTTGCACGTGTGTTGCTTTGTCTGCGTGTCGTAATTGATGCCGACGAGGAGCATGTCGCCAGTGTATGCCTCCACCTGTTGCGGGTAGCGACGCTCCTTTATCTGGTCGATGGCGGCGGGTGCGCTGTGGTCTTTCTTCAGCTCGATGACCAAGGCTGGCTTGCTGACGTTCTTGCGTGGCAGGAAGACAATGTCGGCATAGCCCTTTCCCGTCGGCAGCTCGCGAATCATGAAAAAGTCGTTGCGGGCATAGTAGTAGGCTATGCTGATGACACATGACAACGAGTTTTCGTCGTTATAACTGAAAATGCTGGTGTTCTCAGAGTGCATCTCCTCCAGCCGCGCCGCCACGTAGTCCTCATCGCCGCGAAGGGTGGCGTCCAACAGCTTTTCCGACTGCTCCAGAGCCTTGGTCACAAACTCCCAGCTGTTCTCTTTCACGGCGTTCACCATCTCACCGCCCACTTCCTTGTTGGGTATATAGCACTTGCTCTGTTCCCACTCGTAGCTCAGGTAGCCCAAGTGTATGAGTACGGTGTACACATCGTCCCTATTCTTCACTATCGACATATCGTTCTGGAAACGTGTGGGGTCCACGGTCTCGCGGCCCCCTGCCAGCATATCTACTATACCATCCTTCAGCCCATCGAAATTCATATTGATGTAGCCTGCCACGGTCTCGAACGCACCTGTTCCAGACCAGTAGCTGCGGCAGCGGCCAGTATCTATTGCCTGCATCACACTGTTAGGATTGAACATCGACTGTTCGTCGCCTATCCTATATCCGTCATACCATTTTTCTAAGTTGTCGAAGTCCATGTCGTACTTCTCTGCCAGCCTTTGCACCTCGTCTCTGGTAAAACCGAAATAGCGGGCCATGCGACGAGGCTCCACCATAGAGTACTCGATAAAGTTGTTCAGTGCCGACTCGGTCTTGTATTTCTTTATTGGCAGTATGCCTGTCATGTAGACCCCTGCAAAGACGTCGACAGCAGCCACATCCTTGAACATGCGGCGCAGCAGGTTCACGAAATCGTCCTTCACCTCGGGTTTATCGTCATAGATACGTATGACGGCATCCCACTCGTCGACTATCATCACGAAACGTTCGCCCGTGGCAGCCACAACCCGCTGCAAGTATATCATCAGGTGCTCGCCCTCATTATACGCTACCTGCGGGTATGCCGCACTTATGTCGGCAATGAGCTCGCTCTGTATGTTGCTAACCACATCCTCGCTGCTTACGCCCGATGTGAACGCTGTCATGTCAACGTAGATGACAGGATACTTGTTCAGATGCTGCTCAAAGGAGGGGTGTCCAGCTATCTCCAGGTCGGCAAAGAGCTGGCGCGAGTCGCACGACTTATCGTAATAAGCACACAGCATCCTCGCAGCCACCGACTTGCCGAAACGGCGGCAACGCGAAACACAGCTCAGTTTCATCTCGGTGAAGAGCGTACTGTTCACCACGGCTATCAGTCCACTCTTGTCCACAAATTCACTGTTGCGAATCTGCCGGAAGCCCGCGTTACCTTTATTGATATATAAACCCATTTTATTGCTACAATCTAAGGTTCAACCGTTTTCGATTTGACTCTGCAAAAATAAGCATTTTCTGCCGAACGGCCAAAAATTTTTCTGAAAACCTTTGGTCGTTCCACCATTTCCTTCGTCTTCCATAGCTATTAGCCTGAGAGCCGGTGGCCGAGAAGAACGTGGGGAGGAGCATTTATCGCATTATAATTGCAGTATGCCGGGAAGAAAAAGGAGGTGAAGTTTGGTTGTTTCCGAGAATTTGATTACCTTTGCAGCCTCAAAACAAAAACAAAAGCAAAATCATGGCATATTTCTTTTCCTCAGAATCAGTGTCGGAGGGTCATCCCGACAAAGTAGCCGACCAGATAAGCGACGCCATTCTCGACCAGTTCCTGGCCTACGACGCAGATGCCCACGTGGCCTGCGAGACATTTGTGACCACCGGCCAGGTGGTCATCATGGGCGAGGTGCGCAGCGAGGTGTACATAGACCTGCAGACCATTGCCCGCAACACCATAAAGAAGATAGGTTACACGAAAGCCGAGTACCAGTTTGACGGCGACTCGTGCGGCATACTGTCGGCCATACACGAGCAGAGCCAGGACATAAGCCGCGGTGTAGACGGAACAGAGGACCAGGGTGCCGGCGACCAAGGCATGATGTTCGGTTATGCCACCAACGAGACCGAGAACCTGATGCCCGTGAGCCTCGACCTGGCCCATCTCATCATGCGCACCCTTGCACAGATACGCAAAGAGGGACAGCTGATGACCTATCTCAGACCCGACTCCAAGAGCCAGGTGACGGTGGAATACAGCGACGACGGCATACCCCAGCGCATAGACACCATAGTGGTGTCGACACAGCACGACGAGTTTGCCGACGACAAGACTATGCAGGACACCATAAAGGACGATGTCATCAACATCCTCATCCCCCGGGTCAAAGAGCAGATACACTCTCCTAAGGTCCTCGCCCTCTTCGGCAACGACATAAAGTACTACGTGAACCCCACCGGCAAGTTTGTCATAGGCGGTCCCCACGGTGACACCGGCCTGACAGGGCGCAAGATAATCGTCGACACCTACGGCGGCAAGGGAGCCCACGGCGGCGGTGCCTTCAGCGGCAAGGACCCGAGCAAGGTGGACCGTTCGGCGGCATACGCTGCCCGCCACATTGCCAAGAACATGGTGGCCGCCGGCGTCAGCGACGAGATGCTGGTGCAGGTGAGCTACGCCATAGGCATAGCAAAGCCCATGAACATCTACGTGAACACCTACGGACGCAAGCACGTGAACATGAGCGACGGCGAGATAGCCCGCCACATAGAGAAGCTCTTTGACATGAGGCCCAAAGCCATAGAGCAGCGGCTGAAGCTCCGACAGCCCATATATCTGGAGACAGCCGCCTACGGCCACATGGGCCGCAAGCCCGAAGTGGTGGCAAAGACGTTCACCAGCCATTATCATGAGACAAAAACCATCGACGTGGAGCTTTTCACCTGGGAGAAGCTCGACATGGTCGACGAGATAAAAAAAGAGTTTAACCTTTGACACAGCAGGACTCCATTGCACCGCTGCCCAGCGACTCTGAGTCAATGCTCCAGCCAGACTCGCTCTTCATCCAAGAGGCGAGGCCATGGAGAGCGCGCTATGACTCGGTGGTGACACTTACGCCGGGCAACTGTTTTATCATGCCCATGCCCGAGGACACGGCAGGGGCAGGACACGCACATCCCGATCTGGGCGGCGAGCTGTCGAGAGTCATGGCCCACAGCTTTTTCACCGACAAGGACTCTACGCTGAGGACCGACCTGCCTTACCGCAGCTACGGCATGGCTGGCGACCCTGTGCCATACACGGTGAGGGGCGACAACGCCATCACAATACTGCTGATACTCTGTTTCATCTTCTTCGTAGTGTCTGTGGCACACTCACAACGCTTCATCATCAAGCAGATGAAGGGTTTCTTCTACGTCTCCCACTCTTCGGAAAACAATGGTGAGACCGGCGGCGAGCTGCGTTTCCAGGCTTTTCTGGCCACTGTCGACTGCCTTGTCCTTGCCATAGGCTCCTATCTGTTGGCAACACAGGCTATGACCAGCGAGTTCATGTTCAAGACCGACCTTACGCTCATAGCATATCTTTTCGCCGCTTTCCTGTCATTTTTCGCCTTTAAGCTCATCGTGGGGACTGTGGTTAACTCGGTGTTCTTTGATGTGAAAAAAAATTTACGATGGATAAAGGCTTTGCTGTTCCTCACCGCCTGTGAGGGGGTACTGCTCTTCCCCATGCTATTGTTTCAGGTCTATTTTGATTTTTCTGCAGAAAACTCACTATATTACTTCGGATTTGTTCTTATTTTGAACAAAATATTGACATTTTACAAGTGCTGGCAAATCTTTTTTAAGCAAAAGGGTCTGTTTTTGCAAAATATTTTGTACTTTTGTGCCCTCGAAATTGCACCTTTGCTCGCTTTTGGCGGTGCTTGGCTTGCATTAATAGATTTTTTGAAAATAAATTTTTAGGACAACTAAAGAAAGAGATGATTAAAAAGATTCTGGTTTCACAACCAAAACCGACGAGTGACAAGTCGCCCTATTATGACATTGCGGAGCGTTTTGGAGTAGAATTAGTTTTCCGCCCTTTTATAAAGGTAGAAGGCGTGACAGCCCGCGAGTTCCGCACTCAGAAGGTTAACATTCTTGACTACACTGCGATAGTGTTCACTTCACGACATGCTATAGACCATTTCTTCACCTTGGCCAAAGAGCTTCGTGTTGCCATCCCGGAAGACATGAAATATTTCTGTGTCACCGAGACCATTGCCCTCTACATACAGAAATACGTGCAGTACCGCAAAAGGAAGGTATTCTTCGGCACTACCGGCAAGATGGACGACCTTCTTCCCACAATGGTGAAGCACAAGAGCGAGCGCTATCTGGTACCCATGAGCGACGTGCACAACGACTCTCTTTCACAGTTGCTCGACTCAAAGAAGCTGGTGCACAAGGAGTGTGTGATGTACAAGACGGTGAGCAACGATTTCACTGAGGAAGAGGCAAAGTCGTTCGACTATGACATGCTCATCTTCTTCAGCCCCTCGGGCATAGAGGCACTGACGAAGAATTTCCCCAATTTCAAACAGGGTGACATAGCCATCGGCACTTTCGGCCCTGCCACCGCCAAGGCAGTGCACGACGCCGGCCTTCGCCTCGACTTGGAAGCTCCCACCGAGAAATACCCCTCAATGACTGGTGCTTTGCAACACTATCTGCTCTTGCAAGAAGATTGAAGACTGACAAATAGATTATTAGAGATTGAAGATTGAAAGTTTCAGAAAATCGGAACGCATAGTCAGTCAGAAACAGATTGACAAGTTGTTCTTGGAATCAAGCAGCCATTCAAAGGCTGCTTTTCCTGTTAGGGCTGTTTATATATTAAAAGAACGCGCGCAAAACGGAGAGGCTGTCCAGTTGCTGCTCAGCGTGCCGAAGAAGCGTTTCAAGCACGCCGTAGACCGCAACCGCATAAAGCGGCAGTTGCGCGAGGCCTACAGGCACAACAAAGGCCTGCTGGCCGACCTGATGCCTGCCGACAAGGCAGTGGACATAGCTTTTATCTGGCAAGCATCGACCCACCTGCCTACAAAAGCCGTGGAACAGCGAGTAGTGAGCCTGCTGAACCACATTGCACAAAAACTGCAAACTATGAACTATGAACTATGAACTATGAACTCTAAACTATGAAGCTTCTGTGGAAATATGTCTGCATGATTTTGAAATGGCTGCTCATCACCCCCATCATCTTCTACCAGCGGTGCATCAGCCCTTTCACACCACCTGCCTGCAGGTTCACGCCCACCTGTTCGCAATATGCCCGTGAAGCCATTCAGAAGCACGGTCCCTTCCGGGGCCTGGGCCTCGCAATATGGCGGTTGCTGCGCTGCAACCCGTGGGGCGGTTCGGGCTATGACCCTGTTCCTTGACAAACAAAACCATCCCCCCCAAGATTATGAAAAGACTGTTGCTTGCATCCATCACCTTGTGTCTCGCCTTTGCCACTGCCTTTGCCGCAGGAGGAAAGCATGTCCAGAGCCCATCTTCTTTCATAACAGGCAAGTAATCAGTGCAAAAGAGCACTTTTTCGGGAAAATGTTTTGTATTCTCGATAAAGTTTGCGACCTTTGCAGCGTCTTTCATGAAACGAAAGCAAACATGAGTAATAATCACAAAAAAATAATAATTTAAGGAAAACATTTGTTTATGGCTGAAAAATTGGAAGTGAAAGAGCTCGACCAGGTGGTTGTACGCTTTTCTGGTGACTCCGGCGACGGCATGCAGCTTGCCGGCAACATCTTCTCTACCGTGAGTGCTACGGTGGGAAATGGCATCTCTACATTCCCCGACTACCCCGCCGACATCCGTGCCCCGCAAGGGTCTCTGACGGGTGTCTCCGGATTTCAGGTGCACATCGGTGCCGGACAGGTTTACACCCCTGGTGACAAGTGCGACGTGCTCGTGGCTATGAACGCCGCAGCACTGAAGACGCAGTACCGCTACGCCAAGCCCGGCGCCACCATCATCATCGACACCGACTCGTTCGGGCCGAAGGACCTGGAGAAGGCACAGTTCAAGACCGCAGACTACCTTGGCGAGATGGGCATAGACCCCGACCGTGTGATACAGTGCCCACTGACAACTATGGTGAAGGCTGCACTGGCCGATTCGGGCATGGACATGAAAGCCATGATGAAGTGCCGCAACATGTTCGCCCTGGGTCTCGTATGCTGGCTTTTCGACCGTGACCTGAGCCTGGTGGCCAACTTCCTTCGCGAGAAATTTGCCAAGAAGCCCGCCATTGCCGAAGCCAACATCAAGGTGATACAGGCCGGTTGGGACTATGGCCATAACACCCACTCGAGTGCCATCAACGTATACCGTGTAGAGTCGAAGCACAAGGTGCCCGGCCGATATATGGACATCACCGGCAACAAGGCCACTGCCTACGGACTCATAGCAGCAGCAGAGAAAGCCGGGCTGCGGCTCTATCTGGGCAGCTACCCCATCACGCCTGCCACCGACATCCTGCACGAGCTGTCTAAACACAAGTCGTGCGGAGTAATCACTGTACAGTGTGAGGACGAGATCAGCGGTGCCGCATCAGCACTTGGCGCATCGTTTGCAGGTGCTCTGGGCGTCACGAGCACCAGCGGCCCTGGCGTCTGCCTGAAGAGCGAGGCCATGAACCTTGCCGTCATCATGGAGCTGCCGCTGTTGGTCATCGACGTGCAGCGCGGCGGTCCCGCCACTGGTCTGCCCACCAAGAGCGAGCAGACCGACCTGCTGCAGGTGCTCTTCGGCCGCAACGGCGAGAGCCCCATGCCAGTGATGGCCGCCACCAGCCCCACCGACTGCTTCGACGCCGCGTACCAGGCTTGCAAGATAGCGCTGGAGCACATGACTCCCGTGGTGCTGCTCACCGACGCCTTCGTAGCCAACGGCAGTGGTGCTTTCCGCCTGCCAGACATGGAGAAACTCGACCCCATCGACCCGCCATACGTGCCCGAGGAGCTGAAAGGCAAGTGGACACCATACATGCGTGCCGAGAACGGCACACGCTACTGGGCTGTGCCCGGCCGTGAGGGCTTCACCCATATCCTCGGCGGACTGGAGAAGGACTCGGAGACGGGTGCCATCTCAACGAACCCCGAAAACCATGACCTCATGACACGCCTGCGCCAGCAGAAGATAGCAAACATAAAAGTGCCCGACCTCGAAGTGACAGGCGACGCTGACGATGCCGACCTGCTCATCGTGGGCTTCGGCTCCACCTACGGCCACCTGCGTGCCGCCATGGATGAGCTTCGCGCTGCCGGCCACAAGGTGGCACAGGCACACTTCAAATACCTGAACCCGCTGCCCACGAACACCGCCGAAGTGCTCAAGCGCTACAAGAAGGTGGTGGTGGCAGAACAGAACATGGGCCAGCTGGCTGCATACCTCCGCATGAAGGTCGACAACTTCACGCCCTACCAGTTCAACCAGGTTAAGGGGCAGCCCTTCGTTGTAGAAGAACTCACAAATTATTTTAAAACGATAGTTTCCTAAAAAAGATTACAATAACTATGAGCACATATACAGCACAAGACTTTAAGAAAGGGCAGCCCCGGTGGTGTCCGGGTTGCGGTGACCATTTCTTCTTGGCCTCGCTCCACAAAGCCATGGCCGAGATTGGCGTAGCACCAAAGGACATAGCCGTAATCAGCGGAATAGGCTGCAGCAGCCGTCTGCCCCACTACATGGCCACCTACGGCATGAACACCATTCATGGACGCGCAGCTGCCATTGCCACCGGTGCAAAGGTAGCCAACCCCGACCTCACAGTATGGCAGGTAAGCGGCGACGGCGACGGTCTGGCCATCGGAGGCAACCACTTCATACATGCCAACCGCAGGAACATAGACCTCAACATGATCCTGCTGAACAACCGCATCTACGGACTGACCAAAGGCCAGTACTCGCCGACGAGCCCCCGCGGCTTCGTCAGCAAGTCAAGCCCCTACGGCACTGTCGAGGACCCGTTCCGCCCCGCAGAGCTGTGCTTCGGCGCCCGCGGCCACTTCTTCGCCCGCTGCGTGGCCACCGACGCCAAAGGCAGTGTGGAGGTGCTGAAGGCAGCCTACGAGCACAAGGGTGCAAGCGTCACCGAGGTGCTGCAGAACTGCGTCATCTTCAACGACCACTGTCACGACATAGTCTACAACAACGAGGGCCGCAAGAAGAACGCCATCTATGTGCGCCACGGCGAGAAGCTGGTCTTCGGCGAGAACAACGAGTACGGACTGGTGCAGCAGGGCTTCGGCCTGAAGGTGGTGAAGATAGGCGAGGACGGCTATACGCTCGACGATGTGCTGACCCACGATGCCCACTGCGAAGACAACACTCTGCAGCTGAAGCTCGCCATGATGAGCCCCGAGAACGGGTTCCCCATAGCCCTCGGCGTGATACGCGACGTGGAGGCACCGACATACGACGACGCCGTGCACCAGCAGATAGCCGAGGTGTCGGCGCAAAAGAAGTACCACAACTTCACAGAGCTGCTTGAGACCAACGACATCTGGGAGGTGAAATGATATGACCGGACGGATGCTGCGCTTTGCCCTCTTCGGCAACACCTACCAGAAGGAGAAGTCGGAAGCCATAGGACTGGTGATGACCGCCCTTATGAAACGCGATGCAGTGATAAGCATCGACGAGGACTACTACCAGTTCCTGTGCACCGTCCCCGGCTTCCCCTGCGGTCCTGACAGCCCGGAGATTCCGGGCCGCCAGACCATCACCACGTTCAAGGACGACCAGTTTGATGCCGACTTCGCCATCTCCATGGGTGGCGACGGCACGCTGCTGAAGACGGCAAGCCGCGTGGGAGGGAAGCAGGTGCCCATAGTGGGAGTGAACATGGGTAGGCTGGGCTTTCTGGCCGACGTGGCAGCTACCGACTTTGACACCTGCCTCGATGCCCTTTACAGCGGCGAGTTCACTGTTGAGGACCGTGCGCTGATACAGGTGGACACCAACGGCGAGTCTGTCTCTGGCTGCCCATGCGCCCTCAACGACGTGGCAATATTGAAGCGCGACACAGCATCGATGATAAGCATCCGGGCGTCTGTCAACGGCGACTACCTCACCACGTACCAGGCCGACGGCCTCATCGTCTCCACACCGACAGGTTCCACGGCCTACTCCCTGTCAAACGGCGGGCCAGTCATAGTGCCTGGAACAGGAGTGATGCTTATGACTGCCGTGGCACCACACACACTGAACGTGAGGCCCATCGTCATTCCCGACACATCGTTCATAGAACTGAAGGTGAGCAGCCGCAGCCACACCTTCCTCGTGGCCATAGACGGACGCTCGTCGAAACTGCCCGAGGGAACCACACTGCGCCTGCACCGCGCCCCATACGTGGCCAAGATAGTGAAACGCAGCGACACCCGCTACTTCACCACACTGCGCGAGAAGATGATGTGGGGGAAGGAGATAATAGCAAATGAGAAATGAACTTAAAGGAGTTTCTTCAGCTACCCGACAACCACTACACAGCGAGACAGATATTCCGATGGCTGTGGCACGCACTGAGGGGCAACCGCCTTCAGGCAGTGCTCAACGCGTCGATAGGTCTGGCAGGCGTGGCACTAAGCCTGGCTTCAGTGTGGGCCATGCAGCGGGCCATCGACACCGCCTCAGGTGCTCGCGAAGGCAGCATCTACTGGGCAGTGGGCGTGATGGCGATGCTCATCCTTGGTGAGTTTGCGCTTGGCATCTCACGGGTGTGGGTGAAGAACATCCTTGGCATACGTGCCCAGAACCGTATGCAACAACAGTTGCTGGCACGCTTGCTGCGCTCGGAGTGGCGAGGACGGGAAGCCATGCACAGCGGCGACATCATAAACCGTCTGGAACAGGACGTCAAGCATGTGGTGACCTTTCTCACCGAGACACTACCCTCTACACTGAGCACCGTGGCAATGTTCTGCGGCGCCTTCGTCTATCTGCTGCAGATGGACACCTGGCTGGCCATCGTCACCGTGGGCATACTGCCGCTGTTCCTGCTCATCAGCCGTTACTACATACTCTACATGCGCCGCTTCACCCGCAAGGTACGCGACTGCGACAGCGAGGTGCAGAGCCTTCTCACCGAGACCATGCAGCACCGCATGCTGGTGAAGACGATGGAGGCCAACGGGCAGATGATATCACGCTTAGAGAGTCTGCAGAGCACACTGCGCGGATGGGTGCGCCGCCGCACCGCCTTCAGCGTGGCAAGCAATTTCTTCATCAACGTTGGTTTCTCTTTAGGCTATCTCATTGCCTTCCTGTGGGGTGCACTGCGACTGAGCCAGGGCACCATCACCTTCGGCGCCATGACAGCCTTTCTCCAGCTGGTGTACCGCATACAGGGACCGGCACGCGAGCTGACACGCCTGGTGCCGGCCTTCGTCAGTGTATTCACTGCCACCGAACGACTTATGGAACTGGAGGAGACCCCCGAGGAAGAGCAGGGAGAGCCAAGGCTGGTGCCCGCCCCCTGCGGCATACGCTTCGACAACGTGACCTTCAACTACGGCGCCCCCGGCCAGCAACCGGCTTTCAGCCACTTCTCTTTCGACTTCGCCCCAGGCTCCTGCACTGCCATCATGGGCGAGACAGGAGCCGGGAAGACCACCCTCATACGGATGTTGCTGGCACTGGTGAAACCACAAGAGGGGACGATAACCATCTATGGCAACAATCAGCAATCACAGCTCTGCGCCCTGCACCGCTGCAACTTTGTCTATGTGCCGCAAGGCAACACTCTGCTCTCGGGCACTCTCCGTGACAACATGCTGTTAGGTCGCCCCGATGCCACCGACGAGGAGATAAGAGAGGCCCTGCGGCTGTCGTGCGCCGACTTTGTCCACGAACTGCCCGACGGCCTCGACACGAAGTTCTCCGAACAGGGTGGCGGTCTGAGCGAGGGGCAGGCCCAGCGCATCGCCATTGCCCGCTCGCTACTCCGTCCCGGCAGCATCATGCTCCTCGACGAGGCCACCAGCGCCCTCGACACCGACACCGAGCGACAGGTGCTGGAAAACATACTCAGGGAGCACAGCCGCACCATCATCTTCGTCACCCACCGCAAGGCAGTGGTCGATTATTGCAGCCAAGTGCTCAACATCGAGTAGAATTCTCCCCCCCCAAAAAAAGAAAGCATCTGCAACTTTCTGTGTCTCTTTGCCGTCAAACATTAAAACCCGAGACGATGATTAAACTACGCGACGTAAACAAGACATACTTTGGAGCACAGCCCCTGCACGTTCTGAAAGGCATCAACCTCGACATTGGCGAGGGTGAATTTGTCAGCATCATGGGTGCCTCCGGCTCTGGTAAGAGCACGCTGCTCAACATCCTCGGCATTCTCGACAACTACGACTCCGGCCTCTACGAGCTGGCAGGTGTTAAGATATGGAACCTCTCCGAGCGCAAGGCTGCCGAATACCGCAACAAGATGATAGGTTTCATCTTCCAGTCATTCAACCTCATCAACTTCAAGACGGCTGTTGAGAATGTTGAGCTGCCGCTGTTCTACCAGGGTGTCAGCCGCCGGAAGCGTCACTCCATGGCTCTGGAATACCTGGAGCGGCTGGGGTTGCTCGACTGGGCCGGCCACTACCCCAACGAACTGAGCGGCGGCCAGCGACAGCGGGTAGCCATAGCCCGTGCCCTCATCACCCACCCTCAGATTATCCTGGCCGACGAACCGACCGGCGCACTCGACTCCAAGACCTCTGTCGAGGTGATGCAGCTGCTGAAGACCCTTAACGCCGAAGAAAAGATTACCCAGATAATAGTGACCCACGACCCTGTGGTGGCTGAACAGACAAACCGCATCATCAGAATAAAAGATGGAGTTATTGAATGAGATATGGCAGACGGCACGGCGCAACAAGCTGCGCACCGGGCTCACTGGCTTTGCCGTGGCATGGGGCATCTTCATGCTCATAGTGCTGCTGGGTGCCGGCAACGGCCTCATCAACGCACAGCTGCGGCAGAGCGAGCGTTTCCTGTCAAACTCGATGGTGGTCTTCGGAGGCGAGACGTCGATGCCGTACCAGGGACTGAAGGAGGGGCGCTGGATCCGCTTGCAAGAGCGCGACATCAACACCACCGGCACCGAGTTTCCCACAGTCATTGACAATGTGGGCGCACAGTACCGGACTACGGCCGTCATCAGTCACGGACAGCAATACATCAGCGGACAGATAGCTGGCGTGTACCCCAACCACACACAGATAGACAAGGTGGAGATAATAGCAGGGCGCTTCATCAACGCTATTGACATACGCGAGAAGCGCAAGACTCTGGTGCTCAGCAACAAGCAGGCACAGGAGCTGCTTGCCGCCCCGGCTGCCGCGGCTGCCCCGGCTGTTGCGGCTGCCCCGTCTGTTGCGTCTGTTGCGTTGGCAACGCAACATACTGGGCGCGCCGCCACCCTCATCGGCCAGTACCTGAAGGTGGGCAGTTTCGCCTTCCAGGTGGTGGGCATCTACAAAGAACAGGAGAACGGTAGGGCTGACGTGTTCGCCCCCTACTCCACCATAAAGGGCATCTACGGTGCAAACACCGACGATGCCGGGCGCATAGAGTTCACCTTCCACGGGCTGACGACAGAGGCTGAGAACGAGGCTTTCGAGAAGAGCTACCGCCAACGTCTGAACGCCAGCCACCAGGCCCATCCCGACGACGAGAGCGCCCTCTGGCTGTGGAACCGCTACACACAGTCCATGCAGATGGACGAGGGACTGGGCTACCTGCGCACAGCCCTCTGGGTGGTGGGGCTGTTCACTCTGCTCAGCGGCATTGTAGGCGTGTCAAACATCATGCTCATCACCGTCAAGGAGCGCACTCACGAGTTCGGCATCCGCAAGGCCATCGGCGCCAAGCCCTGGAACATCTTGCGCCTCATCATCGTTGAGAGCATCATCATCACCACCTTTTTCGGCTATATAGGCATGGTGCTCGGCGTGGCTGCCAACGAGTATATGGATGCCACCATAGGCCACCAGCAGGTGGACGCCGGCTTGTTCAAGGCCACCCTGTTCGTCGACCCCACCGTGGGCATCGATGTGTGTCTTGAGGCTACCATTGTCATGATCATCGCCGGCACCATTGCGGGGCTTATACCGTCGCTGAAGGCCGCAAGGATAAGACCAATAGAAGCCCTCAGGGCTGAATAAAAAACTCACACCGCACACATGAGACTCGACCTCGACACATACCGCGAAATCCTCGACACCCTGACCCGCAACAAGTCAAGGAGCTTGCTCACAGGCTTCGGCGTGTTCTGGGGGGTGTTCATGCTCGTAGCCCTGATGGGCGGCGGCCAGGGGCTGAAGGAGCTGCTCAACCAGACCTTCGAGGGCTTCGCCACCAACAGTGCCATGATATGGGCGCAGCCCACGACAAAGGCATACCACGGTTTCCGCAAAGGCCGCTACTGGTCTATGGAATATAAAGACGTGGAGCGCATCAAGAGCCGTGTGCCCGAGCTCGACGTAGTGTCGCCGGTGCTCTTCTCCAATGGCGGCACCGCCTACTACGGCGACCGCAAGACCAGCGTCAGCGTCAACGGCGTGCTTCCCGACTACCAGCGCGTCAACGAGCCGAAGATACGCTACGGCCGGTACCTTAACGACATGGACATAGCCCAGCGGCGAAAGGTGTGCGTCATAGGCAAGAAGACCTGCAAAGACCTCTTCCCCGGC
>Ga0247610_10001610_pt1 | contig 27711 bp, 27 predicted proteins | sample 174DNAGHGhighgp2_FD_193483 | JGI IMG/M metagenome (GOLD analysis project Ga0247610, IMG submission 193483) | Sheep rumen microbial communities from Palmerston North, Manawatu-Wanganui, New Zealand - 1742 DNA GHGhigh gp2 | ecosystem: Host-associated > Mammals > Digestive system > Stomach > Rumen...
AATCAAAAGGAAAAGTATAATAACTTATTCCTATTTGTAATGTTACTCTTATGGGTACTAGGTATAGCTGTAATGCTTACACAAGGTACAAGGTTTATCGAACAGTTTGAAGTACCAATCGCATTGATGGCAGGTATTTCCGTAGGATATACCTTAGAATATCTCAGCCTTAAATGGGAATCACGCTATCATGTAACACTTGTAGCAGTAGTACTATTATTACTGGCAGTTGCAAGCCCATTATATGCGGATCATTTAACTTCCTCCCAGTCTGTAGGAAGTACAAACGATGACATGTACAACACATTAACCTGGATTAAGGCAAATACTCCAGAAGATACAGTACTTGCATCTTGGTGGGACTTCGGGCACTTGTTCACAGCAGTAGCTGACAGACAAGTGGTATTCGACGGAGGTTCACAGAACAACATGAGAGCATATTGGATAGGTCATTCATTGACAACGTCGGATGAAGCATTATCTGCAGGTATCCTAAGAATGTTGGCAAATAGTGGAGAAGATGCATCAAATACATTAGATTTATATACTAATGATACTGCAAAATCCGTAGAAATATTAAATAAAATATTACCAATGGATAAAGCACAAGCAAGTTCTACACTAACAGGTACATATGGATTAGATCAACAACAAGCAAATTCAGTTCTTGACAAAACACATCCAGAAAAGACAAAACCAGTTAACTTAATATTAAGTTCAGATATGCTTTCAAAAGCAGCATGGTGGTCATACTTCGGTTCATGGAACTTTGAAAATAAAACTTCAGTCCATTACTCATACTATCCATCTCAAAGTGTAACTGAACAAATAAATGGTAAAGCATTTACCTTAGGTTCTGAAAATGGTATAGTGGGTGTAGAATCTACAGGAAATGAAACTAATGGTTCATCCATGACATTTGCATACCTTGATCAATCTAAATTAAACAAAACAGTTGGAAACTTCACAACAGAAGATAAAGAACGTGTATCAAAAGAGTTAACAGATGGTACTGGTAATGAACTATTAAAACCACATAAATTATTGGTCGTTGAAAACAATCAACTATCCGAAAGAATAGTTAATGAAAACAGTAATATGTCAATTATGGCAATTCATCAAAATGATGGTTCATACTTTACTGTTTTATTTGATTCATACTTGGAAAATTCCATATTTACCAAATTATACTTGGAAAGTGGATATAACCAAACAAGATTCAATCTTACCCATTCAGAACCAGGTATAAGTGTATGGAATGTAATGGAATATGGATCATCAACTTCCAACAATGTAACTACTAATCAAAGTAGTTAATTTATAAGCTCCCTTTTTTTATTTTTTTTAATAAAATAATTTTTATATTAAACATTATGCATTTATCTTTCAATAATACTAATTCTAATTGAACATTATTATAATCTAGTATATTTTTTTTATATTTTTGAAATTTTATTTTATTTTTTTTAAAAATTTTTTAATTATACTTCAATGTATTTATATAACAAAAAACAGAAATATAAATAGATAAATCTATTTATAATAGATGAGGAGATAAAATTGAAAACACTTTCAGATTTAAAACAAGCAACAGTTATTCCTACAAATTCATCATTAGATGAACTTCTTGGTGGAGGAATAGAAAAAGGTTGCATAACACAAATATATGGACCACCAGGCTCGGGTAAAACGAACATATCCTTAAAAATTGTTTACGAAGCCACAAAAAATGGTTCAAAAGCCATATATATGGATACTGAAGGCGGTTTATCTCTAGAGAGAATACAACAAATTGCAGGGTCTGATTTTAATAAGATTGCACAAAATATTTATCTATTAGAACCTAAATCATTTGACCAACAACAGTTGGATATTCAGAATATAGAAGATTTATTATCTGAGGATGACTCAATAGACATTTTAATAATTGATTCAATAGTAGCTTTATATCGTGTAGAAGAAGGCGATCCTTCAGAAATAAATAAAAAACTTGGAAGACTGATGGCAAAATTATTAACACTTAGTAGAGATTATGATATAGCCATCTTAATTACAAATCAAATATATTCGCCATTCGATTCGGATGATTTAATAGTTGAACCGATAGGTGGAACGGTACTTAAATATTGGAGTAAAGTAATTGTACAAATAGAAAAAAATACAGGGTCTTTAGTAAGAACAGCCATTCTTCAAAGACATAAAAATAAATCATCAGGACAAAAAATTACATTTGAAATAGTTGATGATGGAATAACATAAAAGAGGTTAATATTATGGCATTTAAGAAAAAAGAAAAAAAAATACCAAGTGGATTTAATTCAATAAATGAATTTTTTGATTATTTATATAAAAAAGAAGATTTAATATGGATGGGACAAAATACAAATCACCTTCAAAAGGATAAGAACATAGAAAACGCACTCATAGCAGCAGCTAAAAAACGAGACTATTGTAAGTATCCTCCACCTGAAGGATTTCCGGAACTTAAAGAATTAATCCTAAAGGATTTGGATTTAGACCCTGAACAACAGGATATTCAAATAACCGCTAGTGGAACAGAAGGATTATATTTAGCTATAAGTACAATATTACATCATACACAAAATTCCATAGCATCTGATCCGGGATATTTAATTATTAACAATTTCGCTAACAGATTTGGAAATCATGTAAAAGAAGTACCAATATACAATAAAGACTGTGGATATAAACTCACACCAAAGCTAATTAGAGAATATATGGATATGGATACTAAACTAATAATATTGATTGATCCATTAAATCCATTGGGAAGAGCATATACAGAGGATGAAATCAAAGAAATTGCAGAAATCGCAAAGGAAAATGATATCTATATTTTACATGATGTAACCTATAGGGATTTTTCAAAACATCATACAATAGCAGCTAAATATGCTCCAAATCATACAATAACAATATACAGTTTTGCAAAAATATTTGGTATGGCAGGATTAAGAATAGGTGCTGTAGTAGCATCACATGAATTAATACGTAAAATGAGATCAAGTGTAATAAACGATTTAGGTACTAACAGTATCGCTCAGGAAGCAGCTATTGCAGGACTGGAAAGTAAAGATAAATGGATTAATGATGTAAAGGACACTACATTTGAAAATCAGAAAATTATCAAAGAAGCAGTTGATGAAACACCTGGAACATTCTTGCCAGTATATCCATCAGATGCAAATATGATGGTGATTGATGTCTCAGGAACAGGTCTTGCACCAACAGAAATAGCAGAATACTTGCTTAAGGAAAAAAATATATTTGTACGTGAAGGAAACTATACCAGTAAATTATTTGCAAATAAATACATACGTATAAGTTATTCTATACCAACAGAGCAAATACTTAAATTTAAGAATGAATTTAAAAATGCAATTCTTACATTGCAAGAACAAAAAAGATAATATTAATTAGAAGATTCATCTTCTAATTCTTTTGGATTAACAATTTCTACATCAGGAACATCTTTTGAAGTTTTTTCTTTAATTATTTCTTTTTTTTCAACATTTAACAAAACATAATCTCCTATTTCACGAACCATGTCTTGTGTAATTTCAGAGTTAACTTTTCTAAGAGTCAATTCATTGCTGCTGATATATATTTTCTTGATGCAATTGTTCTTTATATCAATATCAATGTCTGATATTTTTCCAACTTCATAAGCGCTACTGTCTAGTACTTTTTTACCAATAATATTTGTAACTTTCATATATATTACCTTCTACTAATATATTATACACTTAGTTAATATTAAGGTATTTGCATTTAAAAATGATTATAATCTTATAAACTTTAAATGATAAAAGTTATTATTAATCTAGTTTTAAGGAGTAGCTATGATGGAAGACATTTGTAGATTAATTATTGAAACTGCTATTGCGGAAAATATTCAAACAAAAAAGGATATGGAAAAACTAAAAAATAGGATATGTCGACAAAATGGTACAAAAGGTTTTATGAGTAATTCCAAAATATTAGAATATGCTAAGGAAGATGAAATGGAATTCTTAAGACCACTTCTTATGAAGAAACCTACTCGTACTATTTCTGGTGTGGCAATAGTTGCTATAATGTGTCATCCACATAAATGTCCTCATGGAAGGTGTAAATATTGTCCTGAAAGTAGTGTAGCTCCTCCTAGTTATACAGGTGAAGAACCTGCTGCATTAAGGGCCAGAATGTTTGATTATCATCCATATGTACAGACATTTAACAGGTTATATCAGTTGAAAAATATAGGACATACAATTGATAAAGTTGAATTGATTATAATGGGTGGAACATTCGCATCAAGATGTCTTGACTATCAGGAATGGTTCGTATCTCAAGCATTAAGGGCAATGAATGATTTTGACAAGGTATCTAAAACTCTTGTTCCAAATAAACGTGAAATAACTATTACACCACCTATGGACTTTAAATATCTTCATGATATCCAGAAGACTAATGAACACAGTAAAGTACGATGTGTGGGATTAACTTTTGAAACAAGACCTGACTTTTCAAAAATTGAAGATATAAACAGGATGTTGGAATTTGGTGTTACACGTGTAGAATTAGGTGTTCAAACATTATATAATCATATTTATTCAAGAGTTGATCGAGGACATACTATACAGGATGTAGTGGAGGCTAATCAGTTGTTAAGGGATTCAGGTATAAAGGTTGCAATGCATATGATGCCTGGATTACTATCTACATTCGAAAGTGATAAATTCATGTTTAAAAGGTTATTCAATGAATCCTCATTTTCACCTGACATGCTTAAGATATATCCATTATTAATAACAGAAGGTTCTGAATTCTATGAAATGTGGAGAAGGGGTGAATATGAACCATATTCTTCACAGGAGGCTGTTGATTTAATTGTTGAGGTTAAAAAGTTCTTACCAAAATGGGTTAGGACCATGAGAATACAGAGGGATATACCTGCAACATTGATTAATGCAGGTGTAAAGAAATCAAATCTTGGAGAATTGGTATATAATAGACTGGAAGAGGAAGATATCCAATGTCAATGTATTAGATGTAGGGAGGTTGGACATAAGAGAGCTCATGGAATAGAAGCAAACTATAATAATCTGGAATTATTAAGAACTGATTATGAAGTAACTGGAGGTCATGAAATATTCCTGTCTGTTGAAGATGTCGACAATGATATATTAATTGGATTTACAAGACTTAGAATTCCTTCAAAAAACGTCTTCAGAAATGAAATAACTAACAGTAGTGCTTTGATTAGAGAATTGCATGTCTATGGTCAAATGCAAAAAATTGGTAATAAAAACAAGAATTTATGGCAACATAAAGGTTATGGTGCACAACTGTTAAGTCAGGCAGAACATATTGCAAAAGAGGAATTTAATAAGGATAAATTACTTATCATAAGTGGAATTGGTGTAAGGGACTATTATCGTAAATTAGGATATCATAAGGATGGACCTTACATGTCTAAATTTATATAACTCTATTTTTCCTTTTTTAATTCTTAACTTTTTTTGTTATTTCATAATCCATATTTAAACAAAGCATTATTAATAAGTTTAAACAAAAATAAACATAGTATATAAAAATTCTCAATATTCTTTTTTAGGTTGTATTATTTTGAAAATTGAAACTTCTGCAAGATTACATCTATCTTTAATAGATTTAAATGGCTCGGAGGGTAGGATTGATGGAGGTATTGGAATTACTCTTAAAGATCCTGCATTGGAGATAGAATGTATTGAAAATGATGATAGTACTAAGATATTATTTGATGAGTCCATATCAAAAGATTTGATATACGATGAGTATTCACAGAAAATACTAGAAGCCACCAATAATATGAAAGAATACTTATCAATTGATACAGAGTATACATTTAAAATCAATAATATATATCCTATTCATCACGGATTAGGGCTGGGAACTCAACTATTATTATCGGTAGGTCAGTTAATATCTCAATTAAATGATACATCACTAGATATTAATCAATTAGCAAGAATAATTCAACGTGGAGGAACAAGTGGTATTGGTGTTGAATCATTTAATCGTGGCGGATTTATCGTTGATGGTGGACACAAAAAAGATATAAAAAAGGAGTTTTTACCATCTTCATATTCTACTGTTTCACCACCACCTGTACTTGCAAGATATGATTTTCCTGAAAAATGGAACATAATACTTGTAATACCAAATATTTCAGGTGGAGCATCTGGTAAAAAAGAAAAAGACATTTTTCAGTCATATACTCCGATTAATATAAAAGATGTTGAAAAAATCAGTTATCTGACATTGATGAAATTAATGCCGGCAGTAATTGAAGAAGACTTACAAAGTTTTAGTGATGCAATAAATAAAATACAAGAATTAGGATTTAAAAAGATTGAAAAAAATTTACAATATCCTATCATACATGATATTATAGATTATATGAAAGAAAATGGTATTGAAACAGCAGGAATGAGTTCATTTGGACCAACTTGTTTTGGAATAACTGATAGTAATATTAAATATCATAAAAGGGACTTAGAGGATATGTTTGGAGAAAACAGTACAATAATTGTTACAAATGGGAAAAATCATGGTTCAAAAATAATTAAGTAGGAGTAATTGTTTATGCAAAAAATGAAGGGGAAAGTATGGAAATTTAGGGATTGTATAGATACGGACGTAATTATAGCAGGTAGATACTTAAGGACGTTTGATCCCAATGATTTAGCTGCACATGTAATGGAAGCAGAAGATCCGGAATTTTCTACAAAGGTAAGTAAGGGAGATATTATTGTTGCAGGTTGGAATTTTGGTTGTGGTTCAAGTCGTGAACAGGCACCAGTTGCAATAAAACAGGCAGGTGTATCTGTTGTAATAGCCAAATCATTTGCAAGAATTTTTTATAGAAATGCAATAAACATAGGACTGCCTGTAATCCCAGCAGACATAGATGCTGATGAAGAAGATATTCTGGAAATAAATGTAGAAGAGGGGATAATAGTAAATCTAACATCAAATAATGAATATAAGATCAAGGCTTTTGATGAAACCATGTTAGATATTTTAGAAGATGGTGGATTAGTTCCACATTACCTGAAAAATAAAAAGGAGGAAGAACAATGACTTGTCCAACATGTGGTAATGAAGAATATGAAATATTAAAAAGTAAAGGAAAGAAGGTAAAAGAATTAACAGTTCAATGCACATCATGTAATCATGTTTATCGTGAAGTATATGAAGAAGCATATGAAATAGCAGTAAGGGTAGTAATAAGTGAATTTGAAACTTCATGGAAGACCAATGTAAAACTATTCTCAGATGAATATTTGGAAGTTGGAACAATATTATACATAGATAACAAGGAAGTAGAAGTAACTTCAATAGAAAATAATGAAAGTATACGTGTATATGAATGTCCAGTAATAGAAATTCAAACAATATGGGCAAAATCCTTAGATACACTTGCAAGAATAGGATTATCTATTGACAATCATGGACAAGTACTATCACACAAGATTGAGATTGAAAGGGATTTCATCTTTACAATAGGTGATATTGGTGAAGTAAATGGATTAAAATTCCAAATTTATGGTTTTAAGACATTGGAGAGAAGTATGAAAAAGGGTTATGCTTATGCTAAAGTAATAAAACGTGTATATGCTAAGCTATTATCTCCGAAGGATAAATCTACAATAAAATATGATTTGTCAGAATATGTTGTTAAAACAACAATTAAAGAACATGATTATAATTAATTGTGATAAAATGAAAATAAATTTACAAACATATGGATGTACATTCAATCAGGCAGATACTGCAATAATGAAAAGCATTCTTGAAGAAGATAATACGATTGTAGATAATATGGAGGATGCTGATGTAATTATATTGAATACATGTTATGTTAAACGTCCTACAGAACAGAAAATGATTACAAAAATTCATGAAATTGAAACTAAATTTCCTGACAAAAAATTAATCATAGCCGGTTGTATGGTTGAAGTTGATCCTATACGCCTAAGTAAATTTTCTAAAACAGCATCATGGATAGGTCCTCATAAACTGGATAAGGTGGCAGATGTTGTTTATCGAACGGCAAACGGTGAAATAGTAAGAGAAACAGGTAAAACTGCCATCATTAAGGCAGGACTTAACAAATATGATGATTCTTTGATACATATTCTCCAAATATGTGAAGGATGTAATGGTGGATGTACCTTTTGTTGTACTAGAATTGCAAGAGGTTCCCTTGTAAGTTATCCTATCAGTGCAATTGTAAAGGAAGCTGAAGATGCAATAAATCATGGGTGTAAAGAATTGCAAGTTACGGCACAGGATACTGCATGTTTTGGAATGGATAGTGGAGAATCATTTGCAGATTTGCTTCAACAATTATCTGATATTCCCGGAGATTTTCGTATTCGTGTAGGTATGATGAATCCTAGAAGTCTTAAAAATGAATTTAAGGACATAGTTCGCGTATTTAAGAATAATGAAAAAATATATAAATTTTTACATCTTCCAATACAATCAGGTAGTGATAAGGTTCTTAAAGAAATGAATCGTCTTCATGAATTGAATTTATTCTTGGAATTACTTGATTATTTTAAATCTGAAGTACCAGAATTATCCATTGCTACTGATATAATTGTAGGTTATCCTACTGAAACTGAAGAGGATTTTCAGGAAACAATAAAATTATTAAAAGATATTAAACCTGACATAATACATATATCTAAGTATATGCATAGGCCTGGTGCAATCTCAAGTAGTTTGGATGAAATTGATCACAAGGTTATGAAGGACAGATCCCATAGACTTAATAAAGTTAAAACCGAGGTAATGCTGGAAAACAATTTAAAATATGTTGGTACCCATCAAAAGGTATTAATATTATCTGAAGGTAGTCGTGGAGGTTATGTGGGTTATACCAATAGTTATAAGAACATAATCATAGATGAGGCTGAAATAGGTACTTTTATGGATGTTGAAATAGTAGATGCTAAACGTACTTATTTACTAGCAAAAGCATTATAAATAACAAAATAATATAATATGTATTTAGTATAAAAAAAATATAGTGAAATTTTTTTAATTTAATGATGATAATATGAGTTTTATAGTTTGTCGTAATTGTAAAAAATTTGTAAAGGTCGATGTTAATGTGCCATTAAATTTTGACAAATGTCAAAACTGTGGCAATACTTTGGAATTTGCAGGAGACAGTAATGATTTAAATTATATTATTAATGATATTGAGATTCCCAAAGTATCTTCCAATAAGATTTGTGCTTCCTGTCATTCTGTTAATCCTAGAGAAACTGGAACTTGTTTATTCTGTGGTTCTTCAAGTTTTCTTTTACAATATGATGCAGATAGTGTTAATAAGTATAATAAATCTGTCAGTGACATTCAGGAAAGAGGTAATGCAATCATTATTCAAACATCAAATAATGTTACTAGAATTCCATTTTTTGTTAAAGTAATTTCTATTGTTATGGGATTGGTTGATTTCTTCTTTTTTGCATTTGTAGGTCTTCAATTAACTATTGATTTATCTGCTATCAGTTCTCTTAATCCTGCAGATGTTATTGCTTATATAACTCCTCATGCTAATAATATAACGTTGGTAATTGTTGCATCCCTTTTGCTTTCAGGTATTCTTGCAACATTTATCATTCCTAGAATATCCTATAAACAAGCTTTTAAATTAACATCAGTTATTGGGATTATAATTGGATTATCTACATTGTACTTAAATATGGGTATTGGCGTTCTTATTGCTTCTATAATATTCTGTGGATTATTTACAGGGTTAGGTGGTTTAATAGGTGAAGCTGTTGTCCACTTTTTATTAAGTAAATTAAATTCATAATTCTTTTTTTTTATTTTATTTGTTTTTTGTCTTATTTTTACAATTATTGTTAATAATTATTTAATAAAAAGTATTACCAATCTTCTAAAAAATAAGTGCCGCAGGCCGGACTTGAACCAGCGACATCCAGATCTTCAGTCTGGCGTTCTCCCACTGAACTACTGCGGCTTATATATGGGCCGAACGAGATTCGAACTCGCGATCCCCTCCACGTCAAGGAGGTATCATACCTCTAGACCATCGGCCCAGATTGCCCTAATGTCTTATCAAAAGACTATATAACATTATGATTTTTATACTATATATACTTTTTGGTATCTTTAATATTATATGATTAAAGAAATATAACTATTAATATTATTAAAAATAATTCAAAATAAGAGGTGTAATTATCATGGCATTAGAAGAAAAAATTGAAACCACATTTACTCAAATCCAAAAAGTTATGGATGCAAACAGTATTGTTGGAAATGCAATTTCAACTAAAGATAAAATCATTATACCAATATCTAAAGTGGCATTAGGATTTGGGGTTGGAACAGTAAATAATCAGGGAACTTCAACTACAGAAGTAGGTGGAGCTGGTGGTGGAGGATCCATAGATCCTGTAGCATTTTTAATAATTTATAATAATATTCCAGGACCTGACGGTGTTGAATTAGTGCCATTGGATGCAGGTACACCTGTGGAAGATTTACTCTCTAATTTAGGTAAGTTTGCATTTGACATGATATCTGGTAAACAACCTGAAGCATCCGATGTTGAAGAATCAACATCAAGTATAGATAAAATTAAGACAAAAATAAAACCAGAAAGTAATGTAAAATAATATCATATTTTTCATAGGATTAATCAATCTTTTTAATTCAAATTATCCTCAATAATTTATGGGTGTGTGTATATTGATTGTTAAAATATTATTCTTATTTATTATATTTTTAATAGCACTATTGTTAATAATATTTTCTGAATCAGTACATATATCTGTAACATTAAAAAATAATAATCTTTCATATTTTGGTGTTATAAATATCAAATATTATTTTTTTCAAATTATATTTGATATAAAGTCACGACAATTAACTATGTTGATAAACTCTAAATTTCTCACAAAGAAGATAACTACAATAACTCAAGATAACTCATCAGATGAAACTGATTCAGATGATGATTCACACGAAGATGATCCATCCAAGGATGTATCTGAAGAGTCTAATGAAGAAGATGATGTGAATCTGAACAAAATAAAACAATTATTAAAACTCATATATGACTCTAAAAGGGATATAATGGATTTAATAATATCAGTCATTAAATTGATCTCTTTTAAAAACAGTTATATTTTAATGAATTTGGGATTGGGAGACAATAATCTTACAATAAAAACATGTAATAAATTATGGGCAATAACAGCTCCTTTTTACACAATAGGATTACAAACAATACTAACTCCGCAATTGAATGAAACAATTCTAAAATCAGAGGTAAACATATTCTTAGAAGTCGAATTATTAAAAATTTTAAAATTAATTAAAAAAGTATTATTTAATAAAAACATACGTAATATAATACTTTTTTACATAAAATCTCTTGATTAATATGTCAAAAAAATATTTAAAATTAAAATCAATTCATTTAGGTGATAGAACTATAAATCCTATAGCAAGTTTAACTGTTTTATCATATGATGGTATATTTTACTTTGTTGATTATGAGGTTGTTGCATTTAAAATTAAGGAAAATGAGAAGGTTTATTATAAAAATTTATCATTAACTAAAACAAAATTAAATAAAATAAAAAAAATATTTGAAGATTAAAAATATAATTACTTTGTTAGTTAATTCTAAATTTATTTAATTATAATTCTTTGTAAGCTACTGCGATATCTTCAGCTTTAAGAGTTTTTCTTCCATTTTCTTTAGCATTATCTAAAGCTAATTTTGCAATTTCATTTGCTTGTTCAACTAAAAATTCGGATAACTCTTCTTTAGCATCTTCACTTACTCTTTCAGCTCCACCATTCTTAATAATTCTTCCTAATGGAGTTAATGGTAATTTAGACATATTTTCACCTCTATGATATTTTATTTATTTTAATTCTTGCTATAATATGATATTAATACTTTACTTAATGGTTTTTTATTCATTTAAGTTATCAGTACTAATACTTAATATAATTATATAATTTTATATTTATAAACTTTCTTATTAAAACTCAATATTTTATTGTTATATCCTTTTATACCTATTTTAATTTTGTTTTATTTAATACTAAACTCATTAGTTCTTTAATCTTTAAAATTAATGATAATTCTTCTTTAAGTATTTAATATGTTATTAATGTTTATTATCTTTTCTTTCTATCGTATTATTTTATATAATTGGATTAAAATATGATTTTTTTCTCATTGTCCTATATTTAAATTGTAATTTCAATTTAAACCTTATTTTCATATTAAAATTAGGAATATCTAAAAAATTAATTGTTTTTTTAATATAATAACATTATTTGAAAATGGATAAATAATTGAAAAAATAAAAAAAAGTTGAATGGTTTTTGAAGTATTAATATGAATGGCAATTTTATTCGTTACGTTTGTATATGTTTGCAAGAATTTCTTTTGCTCTATCTGATTCAAGTGGTATGTGGAATTCTTCTTCAACAGATTCTCTATAAATATTATTCATTGTACAAAATGGAATGATTTTTCCATCTGGTGTTGCATAATGAATTACACATCTGCTAACTCTGTCTTGGTCAAAGTTGAATGGATCCATGAAGTGCATACACGATATAAGTAATGCATTTACGTGGAAGTCACCTAATGATGTATAGTCCTGTTTTATGAATATGTTTTTAAGTAAATCTGTTACGTTGATATATGAAGGTGATTTACTAGTATCAACTGTTTTTGGCAATGTTTTTAAGGCTCTTGCAATTGCTTTGGTTTTTGCAATTTTAGAATCTTTACTAACATCGGGGATGCTTTTTTCAATTAATTCCATAAACTTATCAACATCTATGAAGTCTGTGATTGGTATTACACTGCCATCTTCTTCTTTGAAAACATATGTTCCAACACCACAGTGTTCATGACATGTAAGGGTAACTTCTGCTTCAGAATTACTTATTGCAGAAATTAGATCTGATATTGGTGCTACAGTGGATGCTGAATAAAATGCATCTTTCTTAATCATACCATTTGTTTGTTCTTCAACTTGATACATTAAGTCATCAACAGTTATTCTTTGTTCTTCCACTTTATCTGAAGGTGTACGTCCTGCAAAAGATACTGGTTGGAAGTTTATTCCTCTAATAATGTCAATATTGTCTAATGCAAAGTTTATTATTCCTCCAATTTGATCATCGTTGATTCCAGTTACTAATGTTGGAACTAATACTACTCCTAAACTTGCTTTACGACAATTTTCTATAGCTTCTATTTTTTTACTGAATATGTCTGCATTACGTGTTTTAATGTATGGTTCTTCAGTTATTCCATCAAATTGTAAATATACAGTATTTAATCCTGCATCTTTCAATTCTTTTGCTAAATTTTCATCATTTGCTAATGCTAATCCATTTGTAGCAATTTGTGTATGTGTAAAGCCTTCCTCTTTTGCAATTTTAATTAATTCAACAATGTCCTTTCTTACTGTTGGTTCTCCACCCGCATACTGTATTGCTGGAGTTGGTACTGGTTGGTTTTCTCTTAGTACTCTTAGCATTTTTCTAATTTCATCTTGGCTAGGTTCATATAATGTTCCTGATGCTGCTGCATTTGCAAAACATATAGGACAACGTAGATTACATCTGTTTGTAACATCTATTAATCCAAGAACTGTTTGACTTTTATGGTATTCACATAAACCACAGTTGGATGGACAGTCTCCTGTTGCTTCATTTAAATTTTCTAGCTTATGTGGTTCTGCTTCATAATTAATTGCTGTTTTATATGCATCTGCATTACGCCAGTATGTATTTTTGAAGTTTCCATGTTCCGGACAATTTTTTTCTATGAACACTTTATTATTTTCAATATATACTTCAGCATCTAATATTTTAAGGCATTCCGGACATAAACTTTTAGTTTTAGAGATTGTTTCTATAGTAATCCCTCCCCCTTTTCTGTAAAAATTATCATTTTTTTCATACTCAAAAAATCTAAATAATAATTATTTTAATGTATCTTTTTTAAATTATTCTATTATATATACTATTTGTTATTTTATTATTATAAGATTTATGTAAACATGCTTAAAATTTATTGGATTAAATTTGTGTTTTTATGTATTGAATTATATAATAAGTTACTTATCATTCTTAATATATTTCTTATCATTTTTTAAATGTTGGATGTTCTAATAGATAATATGTTATTCTTCATATTTCTTTTTAAAGAGTAAATATTATTTTCATTATTTTTCATTATAATTAATAGTTATGAAAATCATAATATAATATAATTCAACTAAGAGGTTAAATATAATGGAGTTTTTTACTTTAATTTTTTATTCGATTTATTTTATGATACCAGCATATTTAGCTAATGGTTCAGCACTAGTATTTGGAGGTGGAACACCATTGGATTTTGGACGATATGCTAAGGATGGACGTCGATTAATTGGTGATGGTGTAACCTGGCGTGGTACAATATGTGCTGGTTTATTTGGAATGTTTATTGGAGGAGTATTAGCTTTTCTTTCTTCCTTTGGTATTTGTACTTATTATTTTGATTTGATGACTAAAAATTTAATATTTATTTCGAATCCAATAGTAAGAGGTTTAATAGTTGGTGCACTTTTAGGTTTTGGTGCATTAATTGGTGATGCTATAGGAAGTTATATTAAAAGAAGGTTGAACTTTGATAGAGGAAAACCAGTGCCATTACTTGATCAGCTTGATTTTGTAATAGTTTCATTAATATTTGTTTCATTAGTTAGTGATGTCACTCTTCCAATGATAATAATTATATTGGTACTTAGCGTATTTTTCCACTTAGGTGCTAATGTATTTGCATATCTAATTAATTTAAAAGATGTATGGTATTAAACCATAAATTTATTTTTTTTTACTATACCTTAAAGTATACTTTCTTTGGATGTATATTTTTCATCAAGATACATCTGTATAGCTCCTACAGTAGGGCTGATGTTAATCGTGTCTTTTGTAAAATAATCTTCAAGCATCACAACATTTAATCCTAATTTTTCAGCAGCCAATTTACATATTGTGGCATTTGCATAATTTGTTATAATAACATCTTCAATACCTGTTTTAATTACAACTTTTTCCAAGCTTTTGGAGATTTGCTCTACTTGTTCATTTTTAACATACTTTGCAATTTCAAGAATTTCTTTATCATCAAAATCATCTAATTGTGCACATACTAACCGGGATAATCTTCTTTTACATGATAAGATGTCCTTTGCTTTATTGTCTGGTGTATCACAAATATATTCTTCTTCTGTAATGTCATTAAGGATTCTATACAAATCGGCAGTAATTGTAAATAATTCACTACTCACACTTGCAAATGTATTCTTCACAGGTATCTGATTTACTATTGTTGCAATGTTGGTACGTAACATTCCACTATATACTAATTCACCTGAACATAATCGTTCCAAATCAGAATGTCCTTCTGCGATTTCATGTGAATCCTTTATTGGTATGATGTCAGTAGTTGTAGTGCCCATATCCATAAAAATGCAATCTTTTTTGATATTTGCTATCAGATGGCTTGTTGCAATCCAATTGGCAGCAGCCATATCTAATGGATTTTCTTTCACATATTCATAGTCTTTCAATCCATTAAATGTTACAAAGAATATGTCTTCCTCATCAAATACATTCATTACCTTTTTAGTAATATCATGTATTCCCTCTTCTTTGGATTTATATCCATCAGATAATTCTGCAGTGGTTGTAACAATCACAACATCTAATTTTTCATATTTTTTAAATCTTTCAAGACAGCTTTCTAATTCTTCCTTATTATTCCACATTGGCAAATATTCCTTATTTGTCTTAATCAATTCACATTTGTCATCATTTATATTGTAAATGCAACAGTCTGTATTTGCTCCTCCAATATCCAATCCCATTATTCTCATATTTATTCCTCTTTAAAAAACATGTCATTCTTTTTAAAACTCATGATGTCCTCTTTGTAGTTTATAACTGATTCTATTAAATATTTTGTCAGATTTTTATTACAATTTCTTGATAATATAATGTAGGGTGTGGTAATTCTACTGTTTATCTCAACAAAGTATATCTTCTCCTCACTTATAATATAGTCTATGCCGATAAAGCCGCACAATCCTGGAATAGATTTAATTATTTTTTTACTTAAGAAATGTAATTGTTCTTCTTTTTCATCATTTATTGGACTTTCGCATCCTAAATATGTTATTTTATCACTTTCTTCTTTAATTATCTGAGAATTAACACTTAATATTTGGATGTTCTTTTTATTGCAAATCAAACTAACACTAACACTTCTTCCCTTAATGTATTCCTGGATAATGCATTTTGTAATGTTATTCTTTCGATATTCTTCTAGAATTTCCATTAATTGTTCCATATCATGAATGTGGTATATGTAATCAGATGAAGTTTTATCATCCGGTTTGATTAATAAGTTGTCTGATAATTCACTTCTTATAAAATCCATATCAACATCGTCAACATTAATAAATAATGAGGGTATTTTTGTTATATTCTCATTTACATATTCATAACTTTTACTTTTGCTACAACAAATCCCAGATGCAATACTGTTACAACCAATTATATTAACATCATATTTTTCAATAGTCCTTGTAATTTCATATTGAATATAATCATCTTCCGGAGCAATAAACAACACATAATCATATGATTTAACATTATTATCTAACCAAGATATCAGATTCTCATCTAATATAATTGGATTGCAATTATTTAATTCATCTATCATGATTGAATGATTAATAAGATAATCAACATCATATTCATCAACTAAATCCAAATCATACAATATGCTCTTAAGCATATTTGTTCCTTCACTTAATAGATTTGACATGTTGGTACATGTTGAATATTCAAAAACAAGTAATTTCATAATTAACACTATAATTTAAAAAAAAGTACTAAAGTTATTGGATATTTCCAATAGCTTGATAATTGATTCCACTCTGTCTAAACTCCTCTGCATTAAGAATATCTCTTGTTGAAATAATGAATTTATTAACAAGCATATCCGGCGTAATTGTCTTGTATAAATCATGATCTGTCATCACTACAATACAATCACAACTTAACACATCCTCAAATGAAGCTGTTTCAACATCAAATGATTTGATGATTTCATCGGATACGTAAGGGTCATGTGCATAGATTTTTACATCATATGCCTTTAATAATTTAATCAAATCCCTTGAAGGTGTTTCACGAATATCATCAACATTTCCTTTATATGCAATACCCAGAATTCCAATACTATACTCAGGATTAAGTACTGCATATTTTTTGATCATGTCTAAAACATGTTCTGGCATCTTATTGTTGACTTGACGTGCATTAGATAACAATGGGGTTTCCACACCTACTTTTTGACCTAATTCTATTAAAAAATATGGATCAACTGGAATGCAATGTCCTCCAACACCCGGTCCAGGATTATGAATATTTACTCTCGGATGATAATTGGCAGATTTTATAACTTCATTTGCATCAACATTTATTTTTTCACAAAGTAATGCAAATTCATTAGCAAGAGCAATATTAACATCTCGATAAGTGTTTTCCATCAATTTAACCATTTCTGCACTAGTCATATTTTTAACTTGTATGATGTCCCCCTGTGTGATATGAGAATATAATGATGCAGCATATTCAGCACTTTCTCTATTATAACCACCTACAATTCTTATGTTATGTGTCATCTCATATATTGTATTGTTCGGCAATGCTCTTTCAGGACTATATGCCAGTAAAAAGTCTTCACCACACTTAAGTCCGGACTCTTCCAGAATAGGTTTCACAACATTAATTCCCGTCTCTGGCGGAACAGTACTTTCAATAATTATAAGATTACCCTCTTTGATACCCTTGGATATGCTTCGACATGCGGATATAACATAGGAAAGATCAGCTTCATTGTTTTGATTAACTGGTGTTGGAACGATAACAATCATAATATCTGATATTTTTGCTGCTTCTTCAAGATTACTTGTCGCTTTAAGTTTATTGGCTTTAACACTTCTTTTAACTAATTCCTCAAGTCCGGGTTCCTTAAAAGAACATATTCCCTTATTTATGTTTTCAACAGTTTTCTGATTAATATCTGCACCAATAACATTGATATTGTTATTTGCTAAAATAGCTGCTGTGGGTAATCCAATATGACCTAAACCAAATATGCCTATTTGTTTATCTTCTATTTTCATTGTTATCTATCCTATATTTTTTTGATTATTATGATTCAACAATCCTTATTATATAATTCTTTAGAGAAAGTATTATTTATTTTTTGAAGATATTTTAACTATTTTGTTTTAAATATCTTTACAATAATGTCCATGTCCTTAAGGTTTAAATCATCCGAAATGCATAGAGGATTTTCATCATCAAACACTTGTTCTATTATATGGCCCTTATTGGTTTTTTCGTATTGGTTTACTGTAATGTCGTTTTTTATGGAGTATTTTTTATATCCGATAAAGTCAGTTATGCTATCTGCTTTTTTAACATTTAACGTATCATTGATGATGGAATCTTTTATTATTTTAATTATTTGTTTAGAACTTGTACCATCACCATATGGATTGAATGCATTTTGCATGGATTTATAAACATCCGGATTATCCAATATATAATTTATGTTTCTGCTAATTTCTTCAGATGTGGTTCCTGCAAGGATGTTGCCTCCTGCTGTAATGGTTTCAGGTCTTTCTGTATTATATCGTAATGTTATGCAGGGTATGTTAAGTGTAATTGCTTCCTCTTGCACTCCACCTGAATCAGTTAGTATCAACTGGCTATTGCTAATTAAATATAAAAAGTCAAGATAACCCAACGGCTTTGTAACTTGAATATTTTCTGAATTTAATACTTTTTCATATAAATCAAGTTCTTCTAATGATTTTCTTGTATGTGGATGTATTGGAAATACAATATTCTTATCCAAGCTTAGTAATGCATTTATGATGTTGGTTAATCTTTCAGAATCATCCACATTTTCTGCCCTATGCATAGTTAATGCAATATATTCATCAAAGATAATGTTTTCTTTCAATATGCTTTTTTCTTTAGCTATGTCTTTATGTCTAAAACATGCATCTACAATAGTATTTCCAGTAATATGTATTTTATTGTGGGCAATGCCTTCATTTTGCAGGTTAATTGCAGTTTCTTCTGTCGGTACAAAATATAATTCTGAACAGTTATCGGCAATTATTCGATTTGTCTCCTCAGGCATGTTTTTGTCAAAAGATCTTAGTCCTGCCTCTACATGACCTACAGGTATCTTTAGTTTATTGGAAGCTAAAGCACCTGCAAGTACGGTATTAGTATCTCCCTGAACAAGTACGATATCAACATTTTCATCTAAGAGTATTTTCTCTAATTCTGATATAATAATACTAATCTGTTTAATTGCAGTTTTTGAACCAATGCCGATATTATAATCAGGTATCTTAATATTTAAATCTTCAAAAAACTGTTTAGACATTTCAATATCATAATGTTGTCCTGTATGGATAAGAATACATTCATCATTATTCTTTGTTATCTCATCAATTACCGGAGCCATCTTAATAATTTCAGGTCTTGTACCTAATACTACTGCAATCTTCATAATACAATACTCCTTTTTATTTTTTTAGCAAATCCATTAATATTTTATCAGTTTCCATTTTCTGTTGATTTTCAAGATATTTCTCAAGCAATGTTTGACACATTTTATCTTTTGCATAATCATGATCTTCAAATTTAATATTCTTATAGTTCATACCACTTAAAATCAATCCATTAGCGGGTGCAGGGCGTAATCGTATAGTTGTTCTTAAATCAACTGGTTGTAATAATGTGTTTATTGTATCAACCTCTAATTCATGATATCCAATTTTCATAAGTGCCGTAATCATCTTACGAACCATATTCCATAGAAAACTTCGGCCTGTTACTGTGAATATTAATAAGTTATTGACTTCTTCAAGTTTAACATCCATAATCACACGATTAGGATTTTTTTCATTTTTTTTCGAAAAATTTCTAAAGTTATGCTCTCCAATAAATAATGGTAAAGCTTCTCTGATACGTTTAATATCAATTTCTTCTTCAAATGGATTAATAGGCTGAACATAGGTATATGTTCTATCCATAGGAAATCGGACCTTAAATCCATATGGAACCCGGGCTTCTCCTATAATTTTAATGTCATCGGGTAAAAATCCATTAACCTCATTAATGTAAATGTCTGAATCAGTAATGAATGATATGACATTTCCTGTAGAATGAACACCCTTATCCGTTCGGCCTGCTACAGAATAATGTGCCTTCCATGTATCTTCGATAATGTTCATTTCTTTAAAAACTCTTAAAAGTTCACCTTCAACCGTACGTATATTCGGCTGTCTTTGATATCCATGAAAATCAGTACCAATATATGCTATTTTTAATGCAACTCGTCTCAATTTAATCTAAACCTCAAAGTATTATATATCTATATCTTTTTATCTTCTATTATCTTTTACTAACAATATGTTTATTCTAGCATAATCATATAATATAGTATACAATATACTATAAATCATTTAAAGGATGAAATTTTATGATAATAATTCCAGCAGTAGATATTAAAGATGTAAAATGTGTTCAATTAGTACAAGGAGAACCAGGAACAGAACAGATAATAATAGATAATCCTGCAGAAGTGGCTTTAAACTGGGAAAGTAAAGGTGCAAAAAGATTGCATATTATTGACTTGGATGGTGCATTGGGAAGTGGGGAAAATATTAAAATCGTAGAGGATATTGTCTCAAAAACATCTCTTCCAACACAGATGGGTGGTGGAATAAGAAGTGTTGATGATGCCAAAAGATTATTGGATGTGGGCATAGATGTAGTGATTATTGGAACGATGGCAATAAAAAATCCTGATATAATTACACAATTATCTGATGAATATGGCTCAGAAAGAATTTGTGTGTCCTTGGATAGTAAGGACAATAAGGTAGTAACACATGGATGGACACAGTCTACCGATAAAACACCATTGGAATATGCAAAATTATTTGAACAAAAAGGTGCAGGTTCAATATTATTTACAAATGTGGATGTTGAGGGACTGTTAAATGGAATCAACATAGAACCGGCTAAAGAATTAATTTCAAATATAAACATACCTATAATATACTCTGGAGGAATAACTTCATTGGATGATTTGGAAGTATTAAAAAATATTGGAACAGAATATGTTGTAATAGGTTCAGCAATATATAAAGGTTTAATAGAATTTGAAGATACCTTAAAATATCAATGAGAATCATTTGGGAGGAATAAATATTAAAGTCATGGCATCAGGAACGTTTGATTTAATACATCCAGGACATGGATTTTATTTACAAGAAGCAAAAAAATTAGGTGGAGCAGATTCAACATTAATGGTTGTTGTTGCAACGGATAAGACCGTAGAAAAAAATAAAAGAATACCTATAATGAGTCAACAGCAACGTTTGGAAATGATTCAATTGTTAAAACCCGTTGACGAAGCATATATTGGGGATGAAAATGATCCATTTAAAATAGTTAAAGAAAAAAAGCCGGATATAATAGCTATTGGTCCTGACCAAAAGTTTAATCCAAAAAAATTAGAAGAAAAATTACATGGCCTTGGTCTTGATGTTAAAGTAGTTAAAATTGAAGATTATAAAAAGTTTGACTTGGATAGCTCTTGTAAAATTATACGAAAGATTAAACATACACATTTTTCGGATGAAGTTTTTGATGATTGTGATACTACATTATTTTAGATTTTTTTGTAAAATTTAATATATTACTTATAACATAACATATATTAATAGATATTTTTTGATTAATTTAAGGGAGGTTAATAATTATGGTAGATAAAAAATATTATGATGTTTTATTAAAAATTACTGATGTAATGGAAGAAAAAGGTGGAGGTATCATCTACATACGTAATGAACCTGATTGTTATACAATTGGTACAAGATATTACGATGAAGACATTGCTAAATATCTGGATGATACAGTTGATGAATGGTTTGGTGAAGAATCTACCTTAAAAAAGAAATCCAAAAAACGATCTAAAAAACAAGATAAAATAGAAGAACTATATTATTTATGGAAGATTACATTACCTGAATAATTATCAACCTTTTCTATTATTTTTTCATCATATATACTAATTTTTTTGAATATGTTTTTTCTTGTCATGTTATAACTATACTCATTTTTTGGTTAATTAATCTTAATTATCATAACTATTTTTAAATTTTACTCTAGTTATTTATAAATGATTCATATATTCTATATTTGATTAAATTCTTTTTTTATTAAAATTTTCTCTATATATCTGTTTTTAATTGAAAAATATTAATATATCTTTAGTTAAATATCTTATTAGAATGATACAAAATAATGTATAACTTATAGAATATTTAACGTAATAGGTGGTTTCATGTTAGAGGAAATATATGAAAAATCATTAAATAATAAAATCACTCCTGATGATGCATTAGATTTGGTAATAAATGCTAATCCATTTGAATTATTTGACACTGCTAATAAATTAAGGGAAGAAATTGTAGGTAATAAAGTTACTTATGTAGTAAATAAGGCTATAGATATTACTGATCAATGTATGATAGGTTGTAAATTCTGTTCATTTAGAAATCATGAAAATTATGTCATGACAAATGACGAAATCTATGACAGTATCAATGATGCTAAACTGAATGGTGCAACAGAAATCTGCTTATTTGGTGGAATAACTAAGGATATGGGTATTGATTATTATTGTGACTTAATTAAAAATATTAAAAATAAGTTTGACATATGTCTACATGCATTATCTCCTGCCGAAATTTATCAGGTATCATTAAATTCAAATATAACTACTTATGAATCATTGACACGGCTTAAAAATGCGGATATGGACACTATGACAGGAGCATCTGCAGAGATATTGGTGGATGCTATCAGACAACAGATATGTCCTAATAAATTATCCACATCTGATTGGGTAAGTATTATTAAGCAAGCTCACAAGATAGGTATTCCTACAACATCAACAATCATGTATGGTAGTATTGAATCATGGGAAGATAGAATTGAACATTTATTTATTTTAAAACAGATTCAAGAACAGACTAATGGGTTTACAGAATTTGTACCAATGACATTTCTTGGAGAAAATAATGAATTGGGTAAACAATCCAACGGTGCAACAGGAATTGAGGATTTAAAAATGCATGCCATCTCACGAATTATATTTGGAAGGACGATTCCTAATATTCAAGTTTCATGGGTAAAATTGGGGTTGAGAATGACACAGGTAGCATTGGATTGTGGGGCTAATGATATTGGTGGAACAATGTTTGAAGATAAAATATCAACTGCTGCTGGTGGAGGATTTGGAGGATTTTTATCTGTTGAAAAAATTGAACAATTAATAAAAGATATAGGTAGACAGCCACAACAGCGTAACACTAAATATGAATATATTTAATTCATATTCTTTATTTTAATCTTTTTTTAAGTATGACTGATTTTTATAAAAATAGGATGGATAAGAGTTATTATAACTCTTTATTTAACATTTTTGTTCTTTCTTGTGAAGTTAATTGATCAACGATATCTTCTGGTTTTCCATTGTCTAATAATTTTCCATCACGCATTAATGCTGCAGTATCACAGCATTCTAATACGAAGTCCATATCGTGTGAAATTATTATAAATGTTTGATCTAGTTCTTCACGTGCGTTAAGTATGGATTCTGCTACATTTCTTCTTGTTATTGGATCCATTGTTCCAGTAGGTTCATCTAAAATTACAATATGTGGTTCTTTTATCAGAACTTGTGCAATTGCAACTCTATGTCTTTCTCCTCCACTCATCTGATCTGGATATTTTGTTAAGAGTTTTGATGCTTCTTCTTCCTTAAATCCTACTGCGGTTAACACGTGTAATGATTTCATTTTTGCAAATTCTGAAGGTAAATCTAGACTTATAGCATCAGTAAGATTTCCAAGAATTGTTTTATATGGATATAAACTAAAGTCCTGGTGTAATAAACCTATGTGTGGAGTTACACGACCTCTATGCGCAGGTCCTTTTTTAGCCATATCTATCCATTCTTCTCCGAGTCTAATCTTTATTTCACCATCACTAGGTTCTACAAGTCCTGCGATAAGTTTTGATAATGTTGTTTTTCCAGCTCCACTTAATCCAACTATACTTGCTATTTGACCTTCATTAATGGTTAATGTTACACCATCAACTGATTTTACTACACCACGTGATACTGAGAAGTAATATTTTTTTAGGTCATTCATTTCAATTAAAGGATTACCTATTGTAACTTCTTCATGTTTTTTAGGCAATGGAATTTCAGCAACGAATTCTTCGACAATTCCTTTAGGATCTCCTTCTCTTCTGATTTGTCCTTTTTCAAGCCATATTACACGGTCTGATAAATCTTCTATTACTTCTGGCCAGTGTGAATTGATAATCATTGTGATATTTTTTTCTTTAACACCATTTAATAGTGCATTGTGTAATAATTTTGCTGTTTTAGGGTCTAAGGTACCTGTAGGTTCATCTGCTAAGAATAACATTGGATTTTTTGCTAGCTGTCTTGCAAGTACGATTCTTTGTTTTTCTCCACCACTTAAATCACGTGCAATATGTGTTATTCTATGTTCCATACGTGTCATTTTAAGTAGATTTATTGCTTTATTTATGTTATCCTCATCTCTTTGATTTTCAAAGGATTTCATGATGTTCTCTATCACACTTTCTTCTTCGTATAATGCGAAGGTTCTTTGTAGCATGATAGAAACTCGTTTTTTAACTGATGCAAATTCTGTTCTTGTACTTTTCCATAAGTTGATTGTCTTTGCTTCATATTTTCCATGTTTACATTTACAGGTTTCACCAGCTTTTGATGGAACATCTATCCTATCACATTCAGGACACATACCTACATTATATATGATTTCTCCAGAATCTGGTTCATATTCTGGTATTCCTCTTAACATGTTTAGTAGAACTGATTTTCCAGATCCACTTCTTCCAAGAATACCTAATACTTCTCCTTCTTCAATATTAATGCTGATGTTATCAAGTACTGCTTCATTATCGAAGATTTTTGTAACATTTTTTACTTCTATAAAACTCATTATTTAGCACCTAATGTTTTTTAGATATATTATCTTAATTTATAATTAAAAAATTTAGTTCTATGTTATCCAAACTTTATTAATTAATATTTTGTAATTTATCTATAATATATTTAAAGATGTTTTACCCACAATAGTACTATTTAGTATGAATTGTATGAAGTAATTATATCTATTGATAACATAATCTGTAACTATTTATCATAACATTTTTATTAGATTATTTAAATATATTATAGCAAAGATATTTTTTATTATCATTAGAGTTGAATTATAATCTCTTATACTAAATTCTAAAAGGGGAGGTATTATATGCTTACATCAGTACAGAAGGAAATATTACAAAGTTTAATTAATTTATACAGAAAATCTAAATGTACTTCGGTTAAATGTGAAAATATTGCACAGTTAATGGGTAGAAACTCTGGAACTATCCGAAACCAAATGCAATCCTTGCGTAGTTTAGGATTGGTAAAAGGTGTTCCGGGTCCTCGTGGTGGTTATAAACCAACACTTGAAGCATATCACACATTAAACATACAGGATGATCCTTGTGAAATACATGTACCTATATATGTCAATGGAACATCAATACCAGATATATCTGTTAATAAAATTGAATTCAATAGTATATTAAAACCTGGTGATTGTGAAGCAACAATTTCCGTCTTAGGGGATATTAAACAACTGGATTTGGATGATGAAATAAAAATTGGTCCAACACCTGTAAATAACTTAACTGTAACGGGGACTATTGTGGGAAGAGATGATGTTGATAATGTATTACTTCTTAAAACAGATAGTATACAAAGCGTACCTAATATAAAAATTAAAGATATTGCAACAACTGATGTCATAACAATTAATCCTGAGGATAATATAGCTGATGTAGCAGAACTTCTCATATCTAATGAAATCAAAGGTGCTCCTGTTGTTAATGATGGTAAAATAATGGGAATTGTCATGTTTAAGGAAATTGTTAAGATGATTTCTGAAAAGGTATTTGAAATAAGGGCAAAAAGTTTTATGGATTCGCATGTAATAACAGCTTCCGATAATATATCATTAATGAGAGCAATGGATATAATGTATCAGAATAATCTTTCCTTAATGGTATTGCTTGATGAAAATGATGAAATTTCAGGTGTTGTTTCATTTACAGATATTCTAGAACGATTAGTTATAGCATAAATTAAATTATTTTTTTATTTTTTTACACATACTTTTTTTTACAAAAATTTTATTTGGAGGTTATTTTTTTTATGAAAGTCAAACATTTAGAAATCAAAAAGGATATGAAGATTTCTGAGTTCATGGATCAATTAGAATCATCAGGAGTTTTAGGTTCTCGAAGAATATCTCATGCAACAGAATTATTAGCAGAATCTTTTAAAGATGAAGATACTAAAGTATTTTTAAGTATAGCGGGACCTATGGTTCCGGGAGGCCTAAGAAAAGTAATAAGAGATCTTATCGATATGGGATATATAGACCTAATCGTATCTAGTGGTGCTAATCTTACACATGATTTGGTCGAATCATTCGGTGGAAGACATTATGGTGGAATTCAAGCTGATGATGAACAATTATTTGAAAGTGGTATTGGACGTATAGGTGATATATTTACAAAATCAGATGATTTTGAAGTTTTTGAAGAGCAAATACAGAAAATATTTGCGAAAATCAATGAAAAATATACAGTAATATCAATTAAAGATTTTATATATGAGATTGGATTATTAATAGATGATGATGAATCAATAATACGTACTGCAGCATTAAAAAATGTACCTATATTTGCACCAGGAATTATTGACTGCATGATTGGACTTCAATTATGGATTTATTGTCAAGATAATGATTTTACATTAAGTTCTGTAGGTGATATGGCTGATTTGTCTGATTTTGTATATGATTCTAAAAAAGTCACGGCATGTATGTTAGGTGGAGGTCTTCCTAAACATTATACATTGGCTTCCAATATTCTAACCGGGGGTATTGATGCAGGAATACAAATAACACTTGATAGAAGTGAAGGTGGAAGTCTCAGTGGTGCACCACTTGAAGAGGCAAAATCCTGGGCAAAAGCAAAAGCAGGTTCAAATCTTGTAACCGTTGTGGGTGATGCTACCGTATTGTTTCCATTGATTGTAGCAGGTACATTAGATAAGATATAGGAGGTTTTTCAATAATTTTTGAATTAATTTGTTTTGCATTGTCAGGATTTTTCATGAAATTATCAGATGAATTTATGGATACTAAAGAAAATAAGGTAATAGCTATAATTACAGGCATACTTTGTGTATTATTTACTATATTGGTTTCAGTTAATAATGGGGATGCAACGTGTATATTTTTAAGTATTCTCTTTGGAACATTTATTGCAGGTAAAATTGATACAGTAAATCATCTAATA
>Ga0247610_10001611_pt1 | contig 27710 bp, 27 predicted proteins | sample 174DNAGHGhighgp2_FD_193483 | JGI IMG/M metagenome (GOLD analysis project Ga0247610, IMG submission 193483) | Sheep rumen microbial communities from Palmerston North, Manawatu-Wanganui, New Zealand - 1742 DNA GHGhigh gp2 | ecosystem: Host-associated > Mammals > Digestive system > Stomach > Rumen...
CAAATTTGCCGCCCGGCGATTTAATGATTGGGAATTCGTGTCCCGCATTCGAAGCAGTCAGAATACCGGTCTTTAAATCGAGAATTCCAAGCCATACAGTCACAAACATTTGTTCTCTGTTGCTCTGGCAAATCTGATTGTTTGTAGCTTCAAGTGCCTCCTTCGGATTCTTCTTCATCAGTGCGTAATTCTGTACGAGAATTTTTGAAGCCATCATGAAGAGCGCTGCAGGAACACCTTTGCCTGATACGTCGGCCATAACTATTCCGAGATGATCTTCATCCACAAAGAAGAAGTCATAGAAATCTCCTCCGACTTCTTTTGCGGGCTTCATGGAAGCATATATGTCAAACTCACCACGCTCAGGAAAAGCCGGGAAAATATTCGGAATCATGTCCGCCTGAATGCGGGTTGCCATGGATAGTTCTGTGTCTATTCTTGAAGCATCAAGTTTTTGTTTCTGATATTCTTCTGTCATGTTTCTCGTTATGACTGCAAACATATTTACAGCTGATCCGACTGTCGCAAAAATCACGAACTGGACTTCTGCAATAAATGACTGAAGAATAATTCCAATAATAGGAGTTATCATGTAAATCCAATACGCAACATATACACGTTTAATAAATGCTTTTCTGTATTTGATAAGCAGATATATATTCTGTATCAACATAAGTAACGGACCTACATTTGACAATATGTACAGATTTGATCTGTGGTAAACATTATTGGCGTCAAAGTAGTAATATACATCAGTGAATTGAGAAACTATGAGTCCGACGGTATGTATTACAAACAGAACAAACAATACTATGTTTATTGCTTTTGCTCTCTTGGAATCAATATTTGCCGATGCCAATACCATCTGAGCCAGCATCACTGCCATCAATCCTGAAATAAAGAATTCAATGAAAGTCACAATCCGGATTATTATTCCGACAGTTTCACCCGGATTTCCATCCAGCAGTTGTCTGACAAGGTGCATGGATATGTATCCGATTATCATCCACAAAAAGAATGTGAAGAATTTGCGAACAAGTTTATTGATCGGAGCTTTTGCAGTCTGAATAATTGTAAGACCGCATATACCGATACCTGCAGAAATCATTATTAAGTTTATAAGATTTCCCAGAGACATCTCAAAATGCATAGTCTGATTCCTTTACTGAGATTTATTCTTTTACAAGCTTAACCTTTGATCCGTTTCCAATTCCGCATGCGTTCGCATCGTCTGTATCGAGATGCATTTCAAGAATGAACTTGTCACTGACTCTGATCTGAACATCATACAGCTTGGTTCTCTTTCCATCTCCCACTGTTTCAACAGAGACATAGTCTCCATCTTTGACTCCGTATCTTTCTCCGTCCGCAGGACTCATGTGGATGTGTCTGTTTGCAAGAATACATCCTTCACTGAGCTGAACAAGTCCTTTGGGTCCGATTATTGTTATAGGAGCTGATCCTGCAAGGTCTCCGGACTCTCTTACAGGAGGTTTTACCTTAAGCAAATACGAGTCGGTTTTGGATATTTCAACCTGAGACTGTTTACGAACAGGTCCAAGCACCCTGACTCCTTCGATGGCCCTCAATGAAGGTCCTATTAAAGTCAGCTGTTCCTTGCAGGCATACTGACCGGGCTGGGACAAATCCTTGAGAGGTGTCAGCTGATATCCTTTGCCGAACAACACTTCTACGTGCTCCTGGGTAAGGTGTATATGTCTGTTTGATACTCCTACCGGAATATCTCCGTCAGAAGAAGCTGTTCTGTTTCCAGACACACATTCTCTGACTACTTTTTCAACTATTTCGGAAATATATTTTTCGTCAACGTTCATTTTCTTCTCCAATCAGATTATTCTGAAACTGTCTGCCATGACACATCTGCGCTGTCTGGTGTATGAACGAGCTGATGTGATTCCTTCTCCTGTCGGGCCGGCGATTGTAAATGTTGTATGACCTTCTCCTCCGAAACCTATTCCGGCATATGAAGGAGCATTCTTAACGAATATTGTTGTTTCAACAGCTCTCGCAAATCTTGAGAGATTGTCAATGTTCTTTGAATGCATGTGAGCGGAATGTCTTCTTCCGCCTTCGGCCTTGCATGCAAGGTCAATTGCTTCGTCGATGTCTTTTACTCTCACTATTCCGAGGATTGGCATCATAAGTTCATTCTGGACAAAGTCATGTTCAAATCCTACTTCTGCTATGATGCAGCGAATATCGCTTCCAACTTCAATTCCGATCTTTGAAAGCAGTACGGGAGCTGATCTGCCGACACATTCACGGCTTACCGTCTTAACGGTCTTACCTGCCTTGTTTGTTTTTTCAACAAGAACAATCTTTGCAAGTCTGTCTGCCTGTTCTCTTGTAATCTGATAAGAACCTGCCTTTTTCATTCCTGCAATGAGTTCATCTGCCACATTGTCAAAAACAAACACTTCTTTTTCAGCTATACACGGGAGGTTGTTGTCAAATGTGCATCCGTCGATGATGTCTTTTGCGGCTTTCTGAATGTCTGCTGTATCGTCAACGATTACCGGCGGGTTGCCTGCACCTGCTCCGATAGCCTTCTTTCCTGAAGAAAGAACTGCCTTTACTACTCCTGGTCCGCCTGTGCAGACAAGGAGTTTAATCAGCGGATGTGATTCCATTATTGCAGCAGATTCCATTGTAGGCATCTTCATTGAACAAACAAGGATTTCAGGTCCGCCTGCCATTTTGCTGGCTCTGTTTACGAGGTCAACTGCATAGTTTGATGTGGCAATTGCATTCGGATGCGGGTTGAACACAACAGCGTTTCCTGCAGCAAGCATGCCCATTGAGTTACAGATAACTGTCTCACTCGGGTTTGTACTTGGAGTGATTGCCCCTACAACACCGAAAGGTGCCATTTCAATCAATGTCAGTCCGTTGTCACCTGTTTTTGCGGTTGAAACAATGTCTTCTGTGCCGGGTGTTTTGTCCGCCACGAGAATATGTTTTAATCTCTTGTGTTCAGCATTTCCCATTCCAGTCTCAGCAACTCCGAGTTCGCCCATGATTGCAGCTTCTTCTCTTGTGAGTTTTCTGATGGCTGAAATAATTTTTTCTCTCTCCTCAACACTCATAGCACGGATAATCTTATAGCTTCTGTTAGCACACTCAATAGCTTCGTTCATATCTTCAAATATGCCGACGAACTTTCTTCCGTTGTATTGAGTTGAGTCCCAGTTCTTTTCAGCGGGCTTGCTCGATTTGAGTTCTCCAATAACCTTGGATACTATCTCTTTGATTTCACTTTCTGTAATTTGCGCCATAATACACCTCTACCAATTCTGTGTTATTTAACCAATGTCTGAGTGTCCAGAGCGATCATGTATTCCTCATCTGTGGGAACAATCATAACCTTAACTTTAGAGCCCTCTTTTGTTATGTCAAACGGAACACCTCTTGTGAAATTGTCATTCTTGTCATTGTCAATTTCAATTCCGAGCCATTCCATGTTTTCACATGTCATTCTGCGTATCTCACTCTGGTTCTCTCCGATACCTGCAGTAAATACCAGAACGTCAAGACCGTTCATCTCAGCCGCATAAGCACCTATGTGTTTCTTAATTCCGTTTGCAAGAATCTTAAGTGCAAGTTCAGCTCTCTCATTTCCCTCTTTAGCTGCTGCGAGGCAGTTCCTGAAGTCATTTGATAGTCCGGATATACCGAGGAGTCCGGATTTTTTGTTCAGAACATCTGACATTTCGTCAGGTGTCAGGTTTCTCTTCTTCATTATGTACGGGATTATTGTCGGGTCAATGCTTCCCGATCTTGTTCCCATTGCAATTCCCTCCTGTGGAGTGAATCCCATTGACGTGTCAATTGCCTTGCCTCCGTCAACAGCTGTGATTGAAGAACCATTTCCAAGATGGCAGGTGATCATCTTAAGATCCTTGATATCTTTTCCAAGCACTTCTGCTGTCTTCTGAGAAACATATCTGTGTGAAGTTCCGTGGAAACCGTATCTTCTTATTTTGTCCTCTGTATAATACTCATACGGAAGAGCATATATAAATCTGAAATCCTCAATCTCTGAATAGAATGAAGTATCGAATACAGCTACCTGAGGAACATTCGGAAGAAGCCTGAGACAAGCTCTCATTCCGATTATTGCCGGCGGTCCGTGAAGAGGATTGATCGGAACTATTGTTTCAAGATAATTAATCAGTTCCATATCCACTCTGGAAGACTTCTTGTACTTTTCGCCACCATGCGCAACTCTGTGTCCCACAGCGGATATTTCTTCAATACTGCCGATGACACCATGTTCTTTGTCTGTCAAAAGTGAGAAAACAAGCTGGAGAGCTTCATCATGAGTCGGCAAATCCACTTCTGCATAGTAATTATCTTTTCCAGGCACTTTATGTGTGATGGTACCGCCTGCTCCTATCCTCTCGCATCCGCCTTTTGACATCACTTCGCCTTTTTCCATATCAAAAAGCTGATACTTTAGTGACGATGATCCCGCATTGATAACTAAAATCTTCATTCTCTTTCTCCAATCAATAAACTAGTTTGACGCCGTTCTGTTCTATGAGGTTGCGCCATTTCTCATCTGGCTCGCTGTCCGTGACGATTATATCAACATCCTTGATATCGCATACTTTGACAAAGGATTTTCTGTTGAACTTTGTGCTGTCAAGAACGAGCACTTTTTTGTCCGCCGAAGAATAGATGGCCTGTTTCATTTCCGAATCCTTTTCATTTGAATCGGTTATTCCCATTTTCTCATCTATTCCCTTTGCCGAACAGATTGCCATGTCTACATGATGGCATCTTATCATCTTCTCTGCTGTCGCTCCGCCCAGTGCGAATGCGCCTTCTTTGAGAGCGCCTCCGGTTGAGAGAATTGTCCAGCCTGATTTGTCGGCGAGTTCTATGAGTATTTCAACTGAGTTTGTTATAACTGTAATGTTTTTCTTATGCTTTATTTTTCTTGTGACAAAGATTGCTGTGGATGATGCATCAAGCATGATGTGATCTCCGTCTTTAATCATTGCCGCTACATTTTCTGCTATGATCTGTTTCAGATCCGTATTTTCTTTTTTGCGGACATTGTATGGAAGGTCAATACTCGGTGCAACATTTGATACTGCTCCGCCATATGTTTTCTTTGCTTTTCCTTCTTTTTCAAGTTTTTCGATATCACGTCTGATAGTCTCTTCCGTAACACCAAACTGCTTAGCCAATTCGGAAACTACAACTTTGCCCTCTATGCTCAGAGCATTAAGCATTGCATTGCGTCGTTCAATAGCTAACATTGAGTACTCCTCCCTTCTTCAGATTTTTGTGAAATATTTTACAAAACTTTATTCCATACTTTAGGATCAGGTCCGGCAATGACTGAGCTGTCAAGGAACATTCCGTCCTTACCCGCTTCCGCTTTGGCTTTTTCTATGGATGCTGAAACAGCTGATACTTCACCCGTAATAAGAATGTAGGATTTTCCGCACATTCCTCTTGCAAGCCTTATCTCTACGAGCTGAATCTCCGCTGTCTTTGCCGCATTATCTGCAGCAACAATTGCAGCTGCAACCGAGTAAGTCTCGAGAATACCGAGCGACTTGGGGTGCTCAATAAATGTTGTTCCCCAGATTGCCCCGAATATTGAGTCATGCGGGTTGCCGAGAATGAAGCTGTCGATCAGCTGTTCGGGGAGTTGTGTTTTTGCTGCTTCAACCGAAGCCTTTACCGCTGACAACTCTCCCTCAACCAGTACAAAGTATTTGCCTGGGCAGACCGTCTCCGCCTGTATGATGTCCACTTCCGATGTTTTTACCATTATGTCGGCTGCGGTCATACCGGATGACACTGTTTTATATTCAACCAAACCAATTGCTTTTGCCATAGTATAACCTCCTATCCTTCAACAATGATAAATTTTTCTGTTATCTCACTCACGCGACCATTGATAGGTGAATGAATATTTACGCTGAGTTTTCCTTCAGCTGCCTTTGCGAGTACCTGATACTCTTTAACTTCCTGTCCGACTTTGACATCTATAACGGCAGGAACTCCGATGTGCTGATTCAGCATCACTTTTACCCTCTTGGTCTTTATTTCATTATCTGAAATCGGTGCTGAATGGTTGTACCTTTCAAGATCCAGTCTCTTGCGCAGTCTGGGCAGCGGAACCTGTTTCAGTTCTCTGTCTTTGACGGGCTTGACCGGTTCGGTGATTACAGGAGGCTTTACTCCTTCAGCCCTCAGACCTTTCTTTACAACCGCAAGAAGGTTTCTCGGGGATAATCCCTGATGGCACGAATACATTTCACACAAACCGCAACTTGAACAGAATGCTGAGTTCAGATACGGGAGTATGTTGTGCCAGTCATGATTTGAAGCCACCTTCATGAATTCGGCAGGATCAATCGGATGTCCGAGAAGATGTCTTGGACACATGTCCGTACAGTATCTGCACTGACTGCAGGAGGCCATTGCCCTCTTCAGGTCAATCGATACTCTTGTTTGTTTTCTTTGTACGACGTAATGATCTTCCGGCAATACTATAACAGCGTTTGTTGTCTTTGTGACAACATCACTCTTCGTACCCAGATTTCCCATCATGGGTCCGCCAAGCAAGTAAGCCGGTCTGTCTGTCGTCTCGCCTCCGGAAAGCGCCACCAATTCACCGATTGTCATACCGATCGGGGCGTAATATGTTCCCGGGGTTTTAACTTCGCCGGTTACTGTCACGTATTTACGTGTAACCGGTTTTCCGTTGATTGCTCTGTACAGGTTGTATACTGTTTCCACGTTGAAGACGTTTACTCCGACAGATATCGGAAGCGCACCGGGCTGGACTACCCTGCCCGTAGCTTCGTATATCAGAATGACTTCATCCCCTGCTGGATATACTTCCCTGAAAGTGCAAATTCTCATATTATCAAACGATGACATAAGAGGTTCCAAGGCCGCAATAGTTTTTTTGTATACTGCTTTAAGTCCAATGATAACCTGCTTTGCACCGACTGTTTTCGCTATTAAATTGAGTGCCTGGAGTATTTCGTAAGCTTTTCTCTCGAGAAGCTGTCTGTGCAGTCTCAGAAGCGGCTCACACTCCGCGCAGTTAAGTATTATCGTATCGGCGCGCTTGTCGAGTTTCGCATAAGACGGGAAACCTGCTCCGCCCGCACCTACGATTCCGGCATCACGCATTATTGCAGTGAGCTCTTCGTAATTCATTTGTTTAAACCTGATATTCCTATTCCTTCATCTACTATACCAACGATTGCGGCATCAATAGGTGATGTTTCCAAATTGCAGCCTATACGTGCTGCACTTCCTGTTGCAACCAGAACAAGTTCGCCGATTCCGGCCCCGATATTATCTATTGCTACTATCTTGTTTTCAGGATTGCCCATGTCTTTCAGCGGTTCAACAACCATTAGTTTGTGGCCGACAAGGTTCTGATTCTTGCGGGTTGAAACTATGCTGCATATTACTTTTCCGACTATCATAATTTAATCCTTTCAAAATTGGACTGTCCCCGTCTGCCGCAATTAAGCGGCAGACGGTTTTGAGACTCTCGAAGATTTCCTATTATTTGAGAACAGGAAGAATCTTTTCAACGTCTGAATGTGGGCGAGGAATTACATGAATTGCAATAACTTCGCCGAGTTTGCCAGCAGCTGCACCGCCGGCTTCTGTAGCTGCGTTAACCGCACCGACATCGCCTCTGACCATAACGGATACGAGTCCGCTACCGATCTTCTCTGTGCCGATGAGAGTAACATTAGCTGCTTTAACCATAGCATCAGCAGCTTCAATAGCAGCAACAAGACCTCTGGTTTCTACCATTCCGAGTGCTTCAAGTGCCATAATGTCCCTCCAAATTTAATTATATTTTTTCTTTTTTCTTTTCGATTATTTCAGAACGGGAAGAATCTTCTCCACGTCAGAATGAGGACGAGGAATTACGTGAATTGCAATTACTTCGCCGAGTTTGCCAGCAGCTTTGCCGCCTGCTTCTGTTGCTGCATTAACTGCGCCGACATCGCCTCTGACCATAACGGATACGAGTCCGCTACCAATCTTTTCAGTGCCGATAAGGGTTACGTTAGCAGCTTTTACCATTGCATCTGCTGCTTCGATTGCAGCAACAAGACCTCTGGTTTCTACCATTCCTAAAGCTTCAAGTGCCATAATGTGCCTCCATTAGATATATTTTATTTTTTCTTTTTCTTATTTAAGTTTGGGAAGAATCTTCTCAACATCAGAGTGAGGACGAGGAATCACGTGAACAGCAATTACTTCACCGAGTTTTCCGGCTTTTGCACCGCCTGCCTCCGTTGCTGCCTTAACTGCTCCGACGTCGCCTCTTACCATGACTGATACGAGTCCGCTCCCGATTTTTTCTGTTCCGATCAAAGTGACATTGGCTGCTTTAACCATTGCATCTGCAGCCTCAATTGCGGCAACAAGACCTCTGGTCTCCACCATTCCCAATGCTTCGAGTTCAACGGAACTTCTCTCGCTACTTTCAGTAGCTGTGCTTACTGTTTTTTCTTTTGCCACGACAGTGTTTGATGTTCCTGTCCTTTTAGTTGCGGCCATACTGCGCCTCCATTACTTTTTCAATCGTTGAGCACTAAGGTCAACAATTCTTCTTGTTTCCTCGTGAGGATTTGCCAATACCAATTTCGCCACGGGTTTCTTTATTGCAAGCGTTGATGCATTTTCAACTGCAGCATTGACCGCTGACACGTCGCCTTCAACGATTATCGTAACCAGCCTTCCTCCAAGCTTTCTTTCCCATGTGACAAGTTCTACATTTGCAGACTTGCACATAATGTCCAGTGCATCAAGTGCGGCTACGACTCCGGTTATTTCTATAAATCCCAATGCTTTCATAACTCACACTTTCTAGTTTTTGTCGAAGCCGTTCAGCTTGAGCATTTTCTCAGTGTCTTCTTCGACGTTCGGAATAATGTAATGAGTTACTACGCCGCTGACTCTTTTGGCTGCTTCCAGACCTGCGTCCACTGCAGCCTTTACATCATCGACATCGCCGCGGAACTTGACGGCAACCAGGAGAGGTACCGGCAATTTGTCAGCATTGGCCGGTTTATTCTTATCAAAATTTTCAACTGTGACATTTGCTGCCTTGCAACCTGCATCGCAAGCCGCAAATGCTGCAACCAGCCCATATAACTCAATGATTCCAACAGCTTTTCCCATTTTTTACTCCGTTCACTGTTTCCTATGATTTTTTTTTCTTATTGATTTGCCATTACAGCAATCTTGAGACCTTCCTGTCTTACGTTTGTTTCAAATGCTTCCTGAATTCTGCTGAGCGGGAACTTGTGTGTGATGAGTTCCGTTACCGGAAGTCCTATTCCCTTTGCTCTCTTGAGGAAGTCAAATGTTGTTGCATAATCCCTCAGTGTATATACCCATGATCCGACCATTGTCAGCTCTTTTGAGCAGATATCAAAGTGAGGATTGATTGTTGCGTCTCCGCCGTTGATGAAAAATCCGAGTTCACAGAGTCCGCCGCCGTTACGGATGAACTTGTAGATGTTTGCGTGACCAGCCGGTGATCCTGTGCACTGGAATCCGAAATCGGCAAGATGTCCGCCGAATGCATTCTGAACGCCTTTTGTCAGTTCTTCAATTCCCTTGAAATCCTTGAAGTTGACTGTTGCTTCAGCGCCCATTCTCTTTGAGAACTCAAGTCTCTGAGCATTTCCGTCTACAGTAACAATGTGTTCTACGCCGAGTGTTCTGAGCACTGCCACGCAGAGAAGACCGATCGGTCCGCATCCCTGGACAACTACTCTTGAGTTGAATCTCAGTATGTTTGTTGTTTTTGCTCTTTCAACTGCATGAACCAGAACTGCGCTTGGCTCTATAAGTATTCTTGAATCGAGATCAAGATCGCTTACGTTGAAGAATGTTGAACCTGCACTTCCCTTAATCAGAATGTAATCTGAAAACCAGCCTTTTAAATGGTTTGTCGGATCATTGTCGGGAAGCAGTCCGTAAACGTCTGCGCCTCCGACATTCTGTTTGTTCAGGTCATACATTGTAATGTCAGGATTGTCCTTGAAAATCATACATGTAACGATCTTGTCGCCTACACCTATCGGTTTTCCGGCGCTGTCCTTCTTTACATTCTTTCCTACCTTTACTATTTCACCTGTTCCTTCATGTCCAAGTGCAACAGGTATCAATCCAAATGGATCTTTGCGGAATTCATGAGCATCTGTTCCGCAGATTCCGCATCCTTCAACTCTGACGAGAATATCGTCATCGCCTACTTCAGGAATCGGAAACTCTTTGACTTCCATCTTTTCAATTGCTGTCAGCATTCCCACTTTGGCAGTCTTGGGAACACCTGCCTGGCTGGCTGATGAAGAAGATGTATTCATACCCGCAAGTACTTTTTTGACTATCTCTTCAATATTTGCAGCATTGATATCCATAAGCTATACGCTTCCTTTCTCAAATATTTTGCGGCCATATTCAGCCAGACCTGTATCCTGGACTTCGGTTCCGCCCGAAACCCCAAGACCTCCAATGATCTCGCCTTTAGTATTTTTTAACGGCTCACCGCCACCGAATATTACTATTTTTCCATCGTTTGTGAACTGAATCCCGTATAGAGAACCTCCCGGTTTTGCCAACTGGCTTAGTTCCTTTGTGGTCATTTTCAGTGCAACTGATGTGTAAGCTTTATTTAATGCTATGTCGTAACTTGCGATGAATGAGTTGTCTGAGCACTCAACGAGAACGGGATTGCCTCCCCTGTTAGTTACAGCAACAACTGCATTAACACCAATTTCCTTTGCCCTTTCACGGACTTTGCGACTAAGCATCTGAGCAGCAGCAAGCGTCATGTCTTCAGTCGGTCTCAGATATTCCTTAAGAACATTGTTGACGACTTTATCAATCAGCTGCTCGTTCATATTATTTTCCAAGCTGAGCTAATACTCTCTTTGTTATTTCTGAAACAAGAGCTTCTTCTTCCATTGAAGCGCCTGTCGGATTTGCTGTTCTTGATGAACCGCCGCAGTTTCCTGTGCATGTTCCGCAGTTGTGGCAGCTCGGTTTGCCTTCCTTGAGGTTCGGGCAGAGGTTAGCGGGGTGTTTGCCCTTCATGCCGAATTTTCTTCTGATTTCATAGAGCTGTTCAACCTGTTCAGGTGTGAATTCCTTTGGTCCGCCGAGAACTCTGGACTGATAAAGAAGTCTTGCATAGAATTCAACTGATTCCATCTTCATGTATGCAGCCATAAGAGAGTCGGAATAGGTGAGCGCACCGTGATTCTCAAGAAGAACTGCATCGAAATAAGGAAGATACTCTTCTACTGCATCCGGAATTTCTTCTGTTGAAGGGCAACCATATTTTGCTATCGGAACACATCCGAGTGCAATTACTGCTTCAGGCATGATCGGCTGTGTGAGCGGGATGCCTGCAATTGCAAAGCTTGTGGCATAGAGAGGATGTGCGTGAACAACACTCTGTACATCAGGTCTCTTCTGATAAACCCTCATGTGCATTTTGATTTCAGAAGATGGTTTGAAAGCTCCGTTAGCCTGAAGAACCTTTCCGTTTTCATCTACTTTGCAGATATATTCCGGTGTCATAAAGCCCTTTGAGACACCGGTAGGTGTGCATAAAAACTCATGATCATTGAGTTTTACTGAAATGTTTCCGTCATTGGCAGCAACCATTCCGCGGTTGTAAATTCTTCTGCCTACGTCACAAATCTGTTTTTTGATTTCATACTCATTTACGTTAGACATATTAAGTATCTCCTTATTTATACTGTTTTTTTATTTTTCGATTACAGGATCCCCTTTTTCGTCAATCCAGCCGAGGTATTTTTCAAGATCAGCAACACCTTCGCGGGTGATTGAATTAACTTTGAATACTCTTTTGCAACCGGCGAGAGCAAGCCACTCTTCAGCCTTGCGGGGATCGGCAAGGTCGATTTTTGTAACAATACCGATTACATCTCTGTTAACCATTCCGGCCATATTGGGCGAATAGACTGAAAACCAGTCGTCCGCCGCGAGAAGCAGGGCTACAACATCCGCTTCATAAGCATACAGTCCAAGAGCACTGCTCAGGTTTCTGTTTTCCACATACTCTCCGGGAGTGTCAATAATCTTGTCTTTCCAATCTATGTATTGAGTTTTGTGATACTCAATCTTCTGATTGGTCAATGCCTGTTTCAACGTTGTCTTTCCCACACCGCTTCGGCCGAGGAATATTATTTTTTTCATGTTTTTGTCACTTCGCAGACCGCAAAGCCCAAAACTTCTTTACAATAGTTATTGACTGCCCTGAGTGAAGATTCAACTTCCGAAACCGTTCCGGTTATGATCACGGTTCCGCTGAATCTGTCGACAAATCCGAGCTGCGCAGCACTGGCTTTTATACACAGATCAGCAGCTATGATTGCCGTTTCACTCGGACAAATTGTAATGATTCCAATTGCTGTGGCACTGTAATCCACCGATGGATCCAGGCCAAGTTTTCTGTAGAGGAGTCTGTCCGGATTTGCGATGATGTGAGAGATGGTAATCTGCTTTCCCGGAACACCTTCCTGGATAATTCGCATTTTGCCTTCTTTGTCAAATTTATCTAGTATATCCAAAACTAACCTCCTATCTGGCCTCTCAGGCCCTCGGATTTTACTATTTCAAGCAATCTGTTCATGTGTTCTTTTGACGGCGGCTCAATATGAGACAGTGTATATTCCCTTCCAAGACCCTGGTACTTGTCAGAGCCAAGTCTGTGGTAAGGAAGAATATGCATTTCCTCCACCGTTCCGAGAGATTTTGCAAATTTTGCAATTTCCCGTATTTCTTCAGGTGAATCGTTGAAAGTCGGAATCACCGGAGTGCGGATAATCAGTTTTTTTGCATCACTGGCTATCTTCTTTGCATTTTCCAGAATAAGCTCATTCGGCTGTGTCGTGAAAGCCTTGTGTTTTTCACTGTTCATGTGCTTTATATCCATCAGATACAAATCAAGATACGGAAGATATCTCTGAATAATTTCGTACTTGGCAAATCCGGTTGATTCCATAGCGGTATTAATACCGGATTCCTTTGCAGCTCTCAGCAGAGCCGGTGCAAATTCGGGCTGGGCAAGTGATTCTCCGCCTGAGAGCGTCATCCCGCCTCCCGATCTGTCGTAATAGACTCTGTCCCTTTCGACTTCCTCCATTACTTCAGCAACGGTCACATCGCGGCCGACGGTCTTCGTTTTTCCGCCCATTGTCATTTGCTGAATGTCATATTGCTGAGACTCGGGATTGCAGCACCATCTGCATCTCAGGTAACAGCCTTTCAGGAAAACTATTGTTCTGATTCCCGGACCATCATGGACAGAAAAGCGCTGAATATCAAATATTCTGCCTTTTGTGTTCAGATATTCCTCCATCAGAAGCCTCCTTGTTCCGTACGTTTGATAATGTCGTCCTGGAGTGCTCTTGAAAGTGTCGTGAACAGAGCGCTGTATCCGGCAACTCTTACAACGAGTGAGCGGTATTTGTCAGGATTCTTCTGTGCATCTCTCAGTGTTTCTCTTGAAACGACATTGAACTGCATGTGCGATCCCTTTTTGTCAAAGTATCCTCTGACGAGTGAAACAAAGTTTTCAAGTCCCTGCTGTCCTGCAAGCGCCGTAGGATGGAATTTCATGTTGAACAGTGTTCCGTTGGATGCTATGAAGTGGTCAAGACAGGAAACTGAGTTTGCAGCTGCCGTCGGCCCCTTCACGTCTCTTCCGGCTGCCGGGCTTACGCCGTCTGCAACAGGAGTGAATGAAAGTCTTCCGTCGGGAGTGCTTCCCGTCTGTCCTCCGAGCAGTACGTTCGCAGATACCGGATAAAGACCGGCCTGGAACATTCCGCCTCTCGGATTCCTGTATGTCTCCATTGGCCTTGTGTAGCAGTATGTTACATCTCTTGCAAACTGATCGACTTCGCTGATGTCGTTTCCAAACTTCGGAAGCGCTTCGATGTCCTCTCTCAGTTTTCTGTATTTAGCCTTGTCGGAATCAGAACATCTGTTCTTCCTTATTTCGGTGAATATCTTTGCCACGTCGCTTTCGGAAATTGTCTTTCCTCCGGCAATCACTTCTTTTACAGCTTCTTTTGTCAGCTTCTCTGCAAAGTGTGCATCCATGTCTTCACCGTAGTTGTTGTCCATTGCCTCTTTGAAATCAGCCAGTGAATACTTGTGCTGGTCAAATACAAGCGTCTTTACTGCCCACATTGAGTCTGCCATGTTGGCAACACCGAATCCCTGAGGACCGGAGAAGTTGTATTTTGCTCCGCCTTCCTGAATGCTCTTGCCTTTTGCAATGCAGTCGTCAACCATGCACGATTCAAACGGAAGAGGACATCTCTCTGCGTGAGCAACATCGATAGCATTGATTGCGTTTACAAGCAGCTTAATGAAATATTCAATCTGTGTCTTGTAAGCTCCATAGAATTCTTCAAATGAAGTCATCTTTGTAACGTCGCCGGTCCTGGGTCCTATCTGAACGCCTTTGTCAACTCCGTTTGAGAAAACGAGTTCCAGCGGTCTGCACATATTGAAGAATGCCGCATCATGCCATCCGTCAGTCTTTCCTGAAGTCTGCGGTTCAACGCATCCTATAATGTTGTAGTTTCTTGCTTCCTTTATTGTGAGTCCCCTGCTCAGAAGCTGAGGAATAATAACTTCGTCATTGTAATATGCCGGGAATCCGATACCTGTCCTTGTCAGTTCGGCTGCTCTCAGGAGCAGTGAGTGAGGTGATCCGTTCCATACTCTGATTGAGAATGAGGGCTGCGGCAGGAAAACATGTTCCGTCGCAGTAATGCACATAAACGACAAATCATTTGTTGCGTCTAAACCCTCTTCGTCCTGTCCGCCGACTATGAGGTTCTGGAACAGGCTGTACCCCGCAAATCCTTCTGCACTTACTGCATCTCTGCATTTGTTCAAGTCATTAAGCTTTACCCATATGCAGTCGAGAAGTTCCTGTGCAGATTCCCTTGTAATCTTTCCGGAGTCCAGGTCTGCCTTGTAATACGGATACATGTACTGATCGAACCTTCCGGGTGAAATAGAGTGTCCGCTCGATTCCATCTGCAGAAGCATCTGTACAAACCAGAAACTCTGGAGTGCCTCTTTGAATGATGTGGCTCCATGCTCGGGAACATAATCACAGATTCTGGATATATCTTCAAGTTCTGCTCTTCTCTTCATGTCAGAACAGTTCTTGGCTTCTGAAGCAGCAAGTGAAGAATATCTTTTTGCATATTTGATTACCGATTCACAACTCAAAATCACTGCGTCGAGGAAATGAACTCTCTTGTTGTAGTCTGCATCGCCAACATCGAGTTTTGATCTTGCCTCTTTCGCTTCCTTTATAATGCCAAGATATCCGTCTTTGAGCACCTTGGCATAATTGACGGTAATGTGTCCTACACCATTGAAGAAGTAGTTGCCCGGAGTATACATATTGTGCTGGAACGCCTCATATGCTTCAGGCGTCATGTATGAAGTGGCGAGTTCGCTTGTCGTTTTGCCCTTCCAGTATTTGTATACTTCATGGAGAGTCTTCTTGGTTTCATCTGCGATATAGAACGGGTCTGCAATTCTGGTTGCAACAGTTTCAAATTCCGATTCGAGCCACTCAAAGGAATATTCCGGGAACACCTGGCAGCCTCTCGGAGCCTTTGTGGCAGATCCAACAATGAGTTCTTTATCTCTGATTGTAATCGGAATGTTTTCAAGAATATGCGCAAATGCCTTTGCTCTTCTTGTGATGACAGGTTCCCCTTCGGTTTCTTTATACGATTCTGTCAGGAGAACTGCTCTGTCGGCTTCTATTTCGGGCATTTTGCGGTACAGATCTTCCACCAGAGCGGTTATTCTTTCACTCTTTGCGATCTTGTCCGTGTAGAAAGTTTTCAAGATTATTTTCCTCTCATTCCTTGTTATTTCAGCCGGTTTCCGATGCTGAAACAGGCATGATTTTGAGAAGTATCGGTTGTACTTCGACAATAGAATATCACAAATGTTGTTTTTTGTCAACATTATTTCCAAAAAAATCAACATAAATTTATCATAAAACAACACATTCAACCACATTTTCAGAAATTACATGTTGTTTTTGTTGTTTTTATTGTCAAATACAACATTTTCATTCAATCATATCAATTCACAAGTTGCATTATAGTTGATTGTTACACCAATCTTTGTTGAATTTTGTTGTTTTAATGTTGCTTTGTGTTGTTTTATGTGTTGATTTTTGTTTATTCATTCAGAAAACAACACAAGCAATCCAACAATAACCAAAATACTTCGGTGATCAAAATGCACATATTCAATAATGAAAGATAAATTTAATTTTGTAATACTATACAATTAATGCTTGCTTTATTTCTTTTTTTCACTATAATAAATAAATATATTCAGAGAGGGGGGGATTTGGCATGCCAAGCATATATGACGGAATTACGTCCGAAGTCGCAATTATTATCATTACCGTTGCGATAATGCTCTTCAGCGGTTTTGCCGTGACAAGACTTACCAAGCTGCTTCATCTCCCGAATGTGACGGGATATATTGTTGCAGGAATCCTGATCGGACCGTTCTGTCTGAAACTCGTCCACCCAGCTGTGATTGAGGGTATGGACTTTCTTGCAGACATAGCACTTGCATTCATCGCTTTCAGCACCGGTGAATTCTTCCGTTTTGACAAATTGAAAAAGAACGGACCCAAAGTGCTTGTAATTACGTTGTTTGAATCACTTCTAGCATCCGTTCTTGTTTTTGTCGTCACATTTTTCATTTTCCATCTCAGCCTCGAGTTCTCCATTGTGATTGCTGCACTCGCTGCGGCAACCGCGCCTGCTTCAACCGTCATGACCATTAGGCAGACAAACTCCAAGGGCGATTTTGTCGACACCCTGCTTCAGGTAGTTGCCATAGACGATGTTGTCGGACTCGTTGCGTACAGCATTGCAATTTCTGTGGCACTGGCAAAGACTTCCGATTCATTCAATTTTGTGAACGTAATAAAGCCCATAGGATTAAACATCGTATGCCTCGCACTCGGCGGACTGCTCGGATGGGTTCTGAAGCTTCTGATATCTTCAAAACGATCAACCGACAACAGACTCATAATAGCAATCGCCATGCTGTTCACTTTCTGCGGAATATGCACATTGCTTGACACTTCTCCGCTTCTCGGGTGCATGGCGATGGGAACAATTTACATCAATACGTCTAAAGACGATAAATTATTTAAACAACTGAACTACTTCAGCCCTCCCATACTGCTTTTGTTCTTTGTGAGATCAGGAGCAAACTTCAACCTGGGCGCTCTGTTCAATTCTTCCGTAAGCATCGGAACAACTCCTTTGATAGTAATCGGCATTGTTTACTTTGTTGTCAGAATTGCGGGTAAATACCTCGGAGCCTTTTCAGGATCCGCCCTCGTCAAAAAGGACAGGAAAATACGGAATTATCTTGGATTTGCACTTGTTCCGCAGGCGGGTGTCGCAATTGGACTTGCAGCACTTGGAGCAAGAACTCTTGGCGGAAGCATTGGGGATGCTCTTGAAACCATTATCCTGGCATCGAGCGTTCTGTACGAACTTATAGGTCCTGCATGCGGCAAATTTGCATTGTACAAATCCGGTTCGTATTCGGAAAACATTGACGACATTGTTCCGGTTGCGGATGAAACCAAAAAACAAAAGACTCAAGTTGAGATTCTGATAGATCAGATTCAGGAAATTCAGAAAAAACTGCCTGAACATCCGCAGACAAGTTCTGAGGAAGAACAGGCATTCAACGAAGCAGCTGAAGAACAGTATGAGAACTTCAACTACAGAAGAAAAAGACATTTCGGGAGGAAATAGCAATTATGGTAGATCCTATAGTTTCATTATTGAAAATAGATAACAGCCTGACCATTTACGCAGTACTTGTGAGACTTGCACTCGCGCTGATAATAGGAGCACTGGTCGGATGTGAAAGAGCGAGAAAACGTCATTCTGCAGGTCTGAGAACATTTCTGCTTGTGACTTTTTCGGGAACAGTGGCAATGATCATAGATCTTTTTCTCATGGAAAAAAATGTGACCAATCTTCCTATTCTGTCAGCTGTTGCAGTTATTTCGTCTGCGCTGCTTAGCGGCAATTCAATTCTTTACAGTTCAAGGAACCAGATTAAGGGACTCACAACATCTGCAGGTCTTTGGGTATGCAGTCTCATTGGTGTTCTCTGCGGAACCGGTCTTTATACCATTACGGTGATCTGCACTGTAATCCTTTATGTGGTACTTGCTGCGATACCGAAAGCAGAAAAATACCTGAAAGACAGATCCAACCACTTTGAAGTTCATCTCGAACTGAAGAATAAATCCAACCTTCAGGACTTTGTTTCAACTATAAGGAATCTCGGACTGAGAATCGACGACATAGAATCCAACCCCGCATATGTGGGATCAGGACTCAGCGTTTATTCTGTCACAATCACAATCAGCAGCAAAGAGCTCAAAAAATATAAGACACATGAAGAAATTATAGAAGCTCTGAGAACAATTGAATATGTCAGCCACATTGAGGAAATGACTTGATTTGATGCAAAAGTATACGGCATCCGTGCGGATGCCGTATACTTTTTGCTTTTTTCTATTTGAAGTATTTGACTGCAGATTCAAACATTTTAATGTCGTAATTGCCTTCAACATTCTTATATAGCCCTTTTCCGATTCTCTCTGAATGGCCCATCTTTCCAAAGACTCTTCCGTCTTTTGACGTAATTCCTTCAATGGCCATAAATGATCCGTTCGGATTAAAGTGAATGTCATATGTCGCCTCATCATTGAAGTCAACATACTGTGTTGCTATTTGTCCGTTAGTCTTCAGATTTCTGTAGAGTTCTTCCGAACAGACAAATCTTCCTTCACCATGAGAAATCGGCACGTTGTACACTTCGCCAGGTTTTGTCATGGATAGCCAGGGAGACATGGATGAAGCTATTCTTGTTCTGACAATTCTGGATTGATGTCTTCCTATTATGTTATAGGTCAGAGTAGGACAGGTTTCATCTGCATCAATAATCTTTCCGTAAGGTACCAGACCCAGTTTAATCAATGCCTGGAATCCGTTGCAGACACCAGCCATAAGTCCGCCTTCGTCAAGAAGTCTCATCGTCACCTCTTTGACTTCAGGAGCTCGGAAAAATGAACATATGAATTTGCCTGAACCGTCGGGTTCGTCTCCGCCCGAGAAGCCGCCCGGAATAAATATAATCTGTGATTCTTTTACAATATTAGAGAATTCGTCCGCAGATTTCTTGATGTCGTCAGCGGTCAGATTCTTTATGACATAAATGACCGGTTCAGCCCCAGCCCTTTCAAAAGCTCTTGCAGTGTCATATTCGCAGTTTGTTCCCGGGAATGCCGGAATTACAACCTTTGGAACAGTCCTTTTAACCACCGGAGCTGACACGCGGGTTGTAGTTGACGTAACTGTTTCCGGTTTATCAAAATCATTTTTCAGATTGCATACATAAACAGGTTCAAGTTTGTCTTCCCATGTGCTTTGAATACTGTCCAGCGAGACTGCAAAGTCCTTATATGCAATTTTGTTTTCGCATGTTGTTCTGCCTATAAGAAGGCCTTCACTCAACTGTTTTCTGCTTTCAACAAGAATTGCGCCGCATCCTGATTCAAACAGGCTCTTTTCATCCAGTCCGTTTTCAAATGAGAATCCTATTCCGTTTCCGAAAGACATCTTCATCACAGCTTCTGCAATTCCGCCTCTTGTCACGGCATAACCCGAAACGGCTTTGTTGCTTCTGAACAGTTCATTCACCTTTTTGTATATGGAAATCAGGCTGGCTGAATCAGGAAGGCCGTTTTCATTTACATCAGGTTTGAATATGTAAACATAATTACCTGAACTCTTAAATTCATTTGTTATAATGCTTTCTGTCTTTGACTGTGTTACAGCGAAAGAAATGAGAGTGGGCGGAACATGAATGTCTTCAAAGCTGCCGCTCATTGAATCTTTTCCGCCTATTGCAGCAACCTTGAAATCAAGCTGCGCCATGAGAGCTCCGAGGACTGCCTCAAGAGGCTGTCCCCATCTCTCGCCGTCGTTGCCAGGCTTTTTGAAATATTCCTGGAATGACAGATAAATATCCTTGTATTCTGCGCCTGCAGACACAAGTTTGCTCAACGATTCAACAACTGCCATATAGGCTCCGCTGAATGGATCCTTTTCACTCAGTTTGACATCAAAACCCCATGACATGATTGAACAATCATTGGTTTCTCCGTGAATTACGGGGAGCTTCTGAACCATAGTCTGAGAAGGAGTAAGCTGATATTTTCCGCCAAAAGGCATGACAACTGTTCCGGCACCTATTGTCGAGTCGAATCTTTCTGCCAAGCCCCTCTTTGAGCAAATGTTGAGATCGGAAGCCAAACTCTTCAAGTCTTTTTCAAAATCTCCCGATACTGCATTTTCCACAAGAGCAGATTTTTGAGTTTTGATGCTGATGTGTTTTTCCGCACCGTTGGAATTCAGAAAGTCTCTTGAAATGTCTACAATACGCTTTCCTCTCCAGCTCATTATAAGTCTGTTCGTGTCAGTTACTTTTGCAATAACGGTAGCTTCAATATTTTCTTCTGAAGCAAGCTTCAAAAATTCATCTGCATGGCGCTTTTCAACAACAACTGCCATTCTCTCCTGAGATTCGCTTATTGCAAGTTCAGTTCCGTCAAGGCCAGCATATTTCTTAGGAACTCTGTCGAGTTCTATGTCAAGTCCGTCAGCAAGTTCGCCTACGGCCACAGAAACGCCGCCTGCACCGAAGTCATTGCATCTTTTTATAAGAACAGAGGCTTTCGGATTTCTGAAAAATCTCTGCAGCTTTCTCTCTTCAGGCGCATTTCCCTTCTGGACTTCCGCACCACATGTGGCAAGTGAGCTTAAGTTGTGCGACTTTGAACTGCCGGTCGCACCTCCGCAGCCGTCTCTTCCGGTTCTTCCGCCTATCAGTATGACGACATCCCCGTCTTCCGGTCTTTCTCTTCTCACATTCTGTTCAGGGACGGCCGCTATAACTGCGCCGACTTCCATGTGTTTTGCTACGTATCCGGGATCATATATTTCGTCAACAATACCTGTTGCCAATCCGATCTGGTTTCCGTAAGAAGAATATCCTGCAGCCGCAGTTGTAACTATCTTCTTCTGAGGAAGTTTTCCTTTGATTGTCTCTGAAACCGGTTTGAGCGGGTCGCCAGCACCCGTCAGTCTCATCGCACCATATACATATGCTCTTCCGGAAAGTGGATCTCTTATTGCTCCTCCGATACAAGTAGCAGCACCGCCAAATGGTTCAATTTCCGTCGGGTGATTGTGTGTCTCGTTTTTGAAAAGCAGCAGCCATGGTTCCTTTTTCCCGTCAATAACAACTTCCGTTTTCACGGTGCACGCATTGATTTCTTCGCTCTCGTCGAGTTTTTTAAGTTCGCCGTTCTTTTTGAGATATTTTGCCCCTATTGTGCCTATATCCATAAGGCAAACAGGTTTTGTTCTGTTTAATTCTTTGCGAATTCCGAGATATCTGTCATATGCTTTTTTAACTTTTTCGTCTTCAAAAGATATGTCGTCAATAATTGTACCGAAAGTAGTATGTCTGCAGTGATCTGACCAGTAAGTGTCTATCATTCTTATCTCGGTCATTGTAGGATCTCTGTTTTCTTTTGAGAAATAGTCCACACAGAACTTCAAATCCGCTTCATCCATCGCAAGACCATACTTGCCGATGAATTCTCCGATTTCTTTTCCTTTGAGATTTCTGAAGCCGTCGAGAACCCTGACATCTTCCGGATATGGATAATCCACAATAAGTGTTTCAGGCATTTCCAATGAAGCTTCTCTGGACTCAACAGGGTTTATAAGGTATTTCTTGATAGAATTCATCTGCTCTTCGGAAATGCTTCCGTAAAAAGCATATATTCTGGCTGATCTGATGACCGGTCTTTCTCCCATTGACATAATCTGGACACACTGTTCGGCTGAATCAGCCCTTGCATCAAACTGCCCCGGCAGATATTCAACAGCAAAATATTTTGCATTTGCCAGATCAATTTCCGCTGTTGCTATGTCGCACTGAGGCTCTGAAAAAACAGTTTTTACAGCTTCGTCAAATACTTCTTTGGAAATATTCTCAACATCATATCTGTTGATGATCCTGGCATCGCTCAGCTTGTCAATGCCAAGGAAGGAGCGCAAATCTGCAGCGAGAGCTTTTGCTTCCGTTGCCAGTTCTTTTCTCTTTTCAACAAAAATCCTGTAAATCATTGTTTATCATCAAGAGCATTAAGAGCTCTTGCTCCTATATCTGTTCTCATGTATGCGTTTCTGAACGAAATTCTCTTTGCATACTCGTAAGATTTTTTTACTGCAGATCTGAGATCGTCTGCAACTGTAGTTACACCAAGAACTCTGCCGCCGTTCGTCACAAGTTCACCGCAGGATGAAGCAACTCCGGCAAAATACACATTGTCCTTAATGTCTTCAGGAACAAAAATTGTAAAGCCTTTCTCATATTTGACCGGATATCCTTTGGATGCCATAACAACACAGCAGGCTGACTTGTCCGAGAATTTTACTTCCGTCTTGTCCAGTGTTCCGTTTGTTGTTGCCAACATTATTTCAAGAAGATCACTTTCAAGAAGAGGAAGGACAACCTGCGTCTCGGGATCGCCGAATCTGCAATTGTATTCAATCACTTTCGGACCGTTTTTTGTGATCATCAAACCAAAGTACAGACATCCCTTGAAAGGACGGCCTTCTTTTTTCATGGCTTCAACTGTAGGCTTGAAAATCTTTTCTTCGCATTCTTTCTGCACTTCAGGTGTGTAGAACGGATTAGGAGCAATTGTACCCATGCCCCCTGTATTATTACCTATGTCTCCGTCTTTTGCCCTCTTGTGGTCCATTGAAGATACCATTGGAACAACTGTGTTTCCGTCACAGAACGAAAGAACAGATACTTCGGGTCCTTCAAGGAATTCTTCTATAACTATTCTGCTTCCCGATTGTCCGAACACCATCGTCTCCATGAATGAACCTATCGTATCTTTTGCGACAACGGCATTCTCTGCTATTACAACACCTTTTCCCAAAGCAAGTCCGTCAGCTTTGATCACAAGCGGATACGATGCTTTTTTTACATAATCATAGGCTTTTTTCGGGCTGTCAAACACTTCATATTCTGCTGTTGGGATTCCATATTTCTTCATGAGATTCTTAGCAAAGATTTTGCTTGACTCAATTTCTGCAGCCTTGGCTGTGGGCCCGAAACAAGGAACACCGATTTCATTCAGTCTGTCGACACATCCGAGAGCAAGCGGATCATCCTGAGCTACAACAGCGTATTCAATTCTGTTTTGTTTGGCAAAATCAACTATTCCGTCTATGTCTTTTGCACCAATGTTTACGCAAGTAGCCTCTTCAGCCATTCCGGCATTTCCCGGAAGACAGAAAAATTCATGATTTCCTTTGCTCTGTCTGAGTTTTTTTAATATTGCATGTTCGCGGCCGCCACCGCCTATTATCATTATTCTCATTTGCTGTATTTCTCCAATTTTTCAGTCAAGTATTAGTGGTGGAAGAGTCTTGTACCTGTGAATGCCATGACCATTCCGTATTCATTTGCTCTTTCTATTACAACATCGTCTCTTATTGAGCCGCCGGGTTCAGCAATAAAGGATACCCCGCTCTTTTTCGCTCTCTTTATGTTGTCGTCAAACGGGAAGAAAGCATCAGAACCCAAAGAGATACCCGACAGTGATGAAAGAAATTCTTCTTTGTCTTTTTCTGTGAGCCTTTCAGGCTGTTTTGTGAAATATTTCTGCCAGATTCCGTCAGCGCATACGTCTTCTTCGTTTCCGTTTATGTATCCGTCTATTACATTGTCTCTTTCAGCTCTCTTCATTTCATCGCGGAAAGGAAGAGCCATAACCTTAGGACTTCTTCTCAGATTCCAGGTATCTGCTTTGCTTCCAGCAAGTCTTGTGCAGTGAATTCTTGACTGCTGACCAGCTCCTACACCTATAGCCTGACCGTCGAATGCATAGCAAACTGAGTTAGACTGTGTATATTTGAGAGTTATAAGGGAAATAATGAGATCATTGACTGCTTCCTGTGTAAGAACCTTGTTGTCGGTAACTATGTTTTCAAGAAGTGATTTGTCAATCTTTATATTGTTTCTTCCCTGTTCGAATGTGATTCCGAATACCTGTTTTTTCTCCTGGAGCTGAGGAACATATGAAGGATCTATTTTAACAACATTGTATGTTCCTTTTCTTTTTGTTTTGAGTATTTCAAGAGCTTCTTTTGAAAAACCGGGTGCTATGACTCCGTCAGAAACTTCTCTCTGGATGAGCTTTGCGGTTGTTTCATCACATATACCTGACAATGCAATCCAGTCACCATATGAAGACATTCTGTCAGTTCCTCTGGCTCTTGCATATGCACATGCAAGAGGTGAGTCATCCAACCCCTCTATGTCGTCAACAAAGCATGCTTTTTTGAGATCTGCGCTGAGCTGTTTTCCGAGAGCAGCTGAAGTCGGACTAACGTGCTTAAAAGATGTTGCGCACTCTTCGCCTGTCGCTTCCTTCAGTTCTTTGACAAGCTGCCAGCTGTTGAATGCATCAAGGAAGTTTATGTATCCCGGTCTGCCATTGAGTATTTCAACAGGAAGTTCGCTTCCATCTTCCATATATATTCTTGATGGCTTCTGATTCGGATTGCATCCGTATTTCAGTTCAAACTCTTTCATATTACTTAGTCTCCTTTGTTTTTGTTGTAAATAATCTCTTTTGAAGACTTATCTTCAAGTGAATAGTATCTTACACAGAGAGAAATTTTGTTTTCGTTGTCAAGCGAACTCCAGATCTGCTCTGCAAATTCTTTCATGTCTTCGGGTATTTCAACCCTTTCACATTCACCATAGAAAGTTGGAAGCGGTTTGCCGTCGCCCTGATATGTGTGAATGAAATGTCCAAGTCCCTTTATGCCCGGATAAGAATATGTGAATCTCTGACAATCTGTTCCGTCTTTGTCTATGCTCTTGCATATGTTCATTTTGTATGTGTATTTGTCATCAAGATTCATTATTGCACTTATTCTTGGAGTAAAGTTTGGAGCATCAGGTTCAAATGTTCTTGTGTCAAGAGCCTCTTCGAAAGTTTTTCCTTCTTTTACGAAATCGTAGATTGTATCAGTCTGATCTCCGTTTGTAACAATTACCTTGTTTCCGATTTCTCTGATGGGGGAATAAATAATGAGAGAAGGATCATCCACCTTAGATGGATCAAATGGATAAATAGTAACGTTTTTTCCTTCGTTTACAAACACTCTGTTTCTGCTGTTGGAGCTTCTGCCCATAATGAAATATGCGAAAACGGCATATTTGCCACTGGGTGATGTACCTACAACTATTCCTCTTCCAACGTATGAATTACCTTTTACTCTGTCGGAAAATGACTTGATTTCATAACAATCCATATTATTTTCTCGCTTTCTCTATTTCTTGACAAATCTTTTCTGTTGCCTTCGGAAGGATTATCCATTCAGCTTCTTCCATTACTCTCTTCTGAAGAGTTTCGGGAGTGTCGCCATCTTTGATTTCGACGGCTTTTTGCATTATGATCCTTCCTCCGTCCGGTATCTCGTTGACAAAGTGAACAGTTGCACCTGTTACTTTGACCCCGTATTTCAGCGCTTCTTCATGAACTCTAAGTCCATAGAAACCCTTTCCACAGAATGACGGAATAAGCGACGGATGAACATTAATAATCCTGTCTTCGTGATTTTTCGTAAAATCCGGTGAGAGAATAGACATGAACCCCGCAAGAACAATAAGGTCTATGTTGTTCTCTTTCAGAGCTCTCTCAATTCTGTTTTCAAATTCTTCAGGTCCAAGTTCTTTTCTTGAACAAACAACCGTCTTAATACCGGCTTTTTCAGCTCTCTTCAGCGCATAGGCATCCGGATTGGATGAGACAACAAGTGATATTTCTCCGGTTTTAATGATACCGCTGGTCTGAGCATCTATAAGAGCCTGCAGATTCGTTCCTCCGCCTGAAACAAAAACGGCAATCTTTACTTTCAGCATATCTGTACCTTATCTTCCGACTCGGTGATCTCACCTATTACGTACGCTTTTTCGCCATTGGCTTTCAATATTTCAATGGCTTTGTCAGCATCTTCCTTGCTGACCACTATGTCCATTCCAACACCCATGTTGAATGTGTTGAACATATCTCTTTCGTCAATCTTTCCCTCATTCTGAATCAGATTGAATATAGGAAGAATATTGACAGTTTTCTTTTCTATTCTGGCGCACAGTCCTTCGGGTACGGATCTTGGAATATTCTCATAGAATCCTCCGCCGGTTATGTGTGAAATACCTTTTACAGTCACTTTATCTATGAGAGCAAGTACAGGCTTTACATATATCTTTGTCGGAGTAAGGAGAACTTCTCCGAGAGTCTTTCCGCCAAGTTCAGCTACAGGCTTGTCTATTCTGTTTGTACCTATACCAAATACTTTTCTGACCAAAGAAAAGCCGTTTGAGTGTACACCGGATGAAGGAAGAGCTATGATAACGTCCCCTTTTTTCATTTTGGAGTTGTCAATTACTTTGCTCTTGTCTACGATTCCTACGGAAAAGCCTGCAAGGTCGTATTCATCAACAGGGTAAAAACCGGGCATTTCTGCTGTTTCACCGCCTATAAGGGCACTATTTGACTGAACACAGCCCTCTGCCACTCCGCTGACTATCTGAGCTATCTTCTCGGGTATATTTTTTCCGCACGCTATGTAGTCAAGGAAAAACATCGGTCTTGCGCCACAGCAAATAACATCATTCACACACATAGCGACGCAGTCAATGCCCACAGTGTCGTGTTTATCCATCTCAAAAGCTATCTTGAGTTTTGTACCCACACCGTCTGTTCCTGAAACAAGAACAGGTTCTTTCATTCCGGCAAGATTTGGTGCATACAGCCCTCCAAATCCGCCAATACCTGAGCAAACTTCACTCGTCATGGTTCTTGAAATGTGCTTTTTCATTAATTCAACTGCTTTGTATCCGGCTGTTATATCCACACCAGCAGCAGCGTAACTCTCAGATTTAGAAATATCTTTAGCCATTTTAATCTTCCTTTCCATCCCAGCAATATGTACACAAATCACAAGGATTGATTCCTATTGATTCCTTGACTCCATCAAGCGTCTGATATTCCAATGATGAAAAATGGAATTTTGAAGCAATTGTTTTTCTTAGTTTTTTGCCTCTCTCCGTATTCGGATCTGCATATTCTTCAAGGTGCTTTTCTCCTTCGTCACCTTCGAGTTCATATATTACTTTTCTGGCCAGAAGATCCTTATTCGGAGTGGCTCTTGTAAACTGAAGATACTTGCAGGCGAACATAACCGGAGGACAAGCAGCTCTCATGTGGACCTCTTTTGCTCCGTTAGAGTACAGGAAGTCAACAGTTTCTCTCAGCTGTGTTCCGCGAACTATGCTGTCATCAATGAACAGAAGCTTTCTCCCTCTGATTAAATCCGTAACAGGAACCTGCTTCATTCTGGCTATTTTGTCACTGTCTTTTTTGGTTGCAGGCA